>Ga0180438_10006624_pt1 | contig 15601 bp, 24 predicted proteins | sample SS_ome_12_FD_132455 | JGI IMG/M metagenome (GOLD analysis project Ga0180438, IMG submission 132455) | Hypersaline lake sediment archaeal communities from the Salton Sea, California, USA - SS_3_D_2 metaG | ecosystem: Environmental > Aquatic > Non-marine Saline and Alkaline > Hypersaline >...
CGAGCCCGAACCCGAGCCTGAACCCGAACCGGAACCGGTGTTCGTGCCAGGTCCCTCGCCTCAACCTGACTACACCTGGGTTGCTGCACTTGTGCTTTCCGTGTTGACTGGTGCCGGGGCTGGAGTATTCGCTGGCTGGCGCGAAGCGCATTCTTAGACCTGTATGATTACCGAGTTTCCCCGTAAGGAGAAAGAGTATGTCGTTGTTGAATGTGGTTTTGTTGTGCGTTGCCGCCGCGGCTGGGAGTTTCTACGTTGCCCGCTACCTGTTTCGCGCTGATGAGCGCGTGGAAGATCGTCGTCGCGCTGCGGCGCAACTTGCCGGCATTCTCCGCAAGTACGGCCTGGAGAAGACCCCGGTGTTCCTGGAGTCGTATGCCGTCGGAGATTACAGCCAAATGGGGCAAGACATTGTCGACCTCGTGAAGCTGTTTCTGGCTGGCGAGAAAGCTGTGGTGGCGGAGCTTGAGCAAGTGTTTAACCGCGTGCTGACTGTGAAGCTCCAAACTGAGGAGGGGCGTGCTTACGTTGCCTCGTTGCTTGGCGAAGCTATTGAGAAGGCGACTGCAACGTAGGCGGGGGGCTGTCGTGCACCCTCCGGGGGTTTGGGTGTGCTCCCGGAGGGTGCTGGGGACGGAGAACAAATATGCAACGTTTCGTATCACTGCTGGAGTGGGCAATCGCACTGGTGCTACTTGGTCTGATGCTGGTTGTCATGCTCGGATGCGAGCAAGATCGGACGACGGTCATTTGCTACACGGCTGACTGGTGCAGGCAATGCCAAGCGGACAAACCGCAACTCCAAATGTTGCGCGATTCAGGCGTCAAAGTAATCGAGATTGACGTGGATCGTAATTCGTGCTCGTGCAGGAAAGTGCCTTTCTATGTCGTTCGCTTGCGGGGCTCGATTCGCAGGCAATGGCGCACGCACGATATCAATCAAGTGCTAAAACTCGTGGGGAAATGCTCATGCGTGCCGCGGCCTTAGGTTTTCTTGGCAGTTCAGTCTTGTTAGCGACGGCCCCGACTACGGCTGCCCCTATGGCAATCCAAGGTGGTGCTTTAGCCTTGCTCGGTTGGATGGTCTGGTATCTGCTGGCGAAAGCATTGCCGGCACACTACAAAGCCGCGGCGGAGGAGCGCAAAGCTTATCTCAGCGCGTTGGCTCTGGAGCGGGAGAACTACTTAGAGGTTCAGGGGAGAACGCAGGATATGTTCTGTAAAACCCTGGATGATTTGTCGCTGTCTATCAACCTGCTTTCGGAGAACCTTACGAAGGGAACGTAGATGGAAGAGCGAGTGTACTTATCGGTTGTTGGCGGATCAGAGGATGTTGATCTAGGGACAATTTCCGAACGACTGAACGGTTTGGCGGAGGGGAGCGTGGTAGCCCACAACCTTTTCGTTCTCATGTCGGATGCCATTCTCGATGTACTAGCCGGAGGCAAGAGTGTCGCACTAAAACTGGAGGTTCGTTGATGGCATACGATTTAGCTTCACTTCAGTGCAAGAAAACACTACGGCCCCCGCGAATCGTCTTGCTGGGCGTTGAGAAAATCGGCAAAAGTACCTTTGCTGCCGGAGCCCCCAATCCGGTCTTTCTGCCGGTTGTGGGTGAGGAAGGACTTGACGACCTGGATGTGCTTAGCTGGGAGCCGGTAGAGGCGTTTGGGCAAGTACGCGAAGCCTTGCACGCTCTCTATGACGGCAAACACGATTACAAGACGATCGTGATTGACTCCGCGACTACACTGGAACCGATCCTATGGAACCATACTCGCCTTCGGTGCCCAACCAAAGAAGGCACGGTTCCGGATTCTATCGAAAAGGTCCACGGTGGCTACTCCAAAGGGTACATGGAAGCGCTTATTGAGTGGAATGAGCTTCTGTGTAGCCTGGATACTTTACGATCGCAGCGTGGTATGGCCGTGATCATCATCGGGCATGTCCAGGTACGTCGTTTTGACGATCCGACGGGACTGTCTTACGATCAGTATCAATTTGACCTGAACGCCAAGGCAGCAAACAAACTGTTTCGCTGGGCAGATTCAATTCTGTTTTGCAACACCAAAGTTGCTGTGAAAAAGGAAGATGTTGGCTTCAATAAGGCAAAGCAGAAGGGGGTCGATATCGATGCCGGTGAGCGCTTCGTGTACACGCAGAAGCGCGCATCCCATCCCGGCGGAGGCCGGGGCGTATACGGCAGGCTGCCGTACGAACTTCCGTTGAAGTGGGCTGCTTTTGAAGGGGCAATTTCGAGAACGATAGCAGAGGAGAAGTGAGTATGGGTGACTTGTCTGACATTTTTGGCGGTAGCTTCAATCCTGATGAGCACAAAGAAGCGTCCCTCGAGCCGATTCCTCCAGGGAAGTATACAGTCACAATCGAAGAGTCTCGTTTAGTGCCCACGAAGGCGGGAACTGGAGCTTACATCGAACTCAAGCTTCGAGTTATCGGAGGCCCCCATGCTGGACGAAAGGTGATCGGTCGACTCAATATCGACAATCCAAGTGCAAAGTGTCGAGAAATTGGATGTGGCCAACTGACAAGCGTTTGCCGGGCTTTGAGACGCTCGAAGATTGACGATACGGCAGAACTGCTTAATGGTGTGCTGGACGTGTATGTCAAAGTGGAAGGCGCCTACAACACGGTCACAAGCTACTCAAAGAACGGTGAAGTTTCCGAGCTTCCCCAGGAGGCCGTGGCGCAACCCCAGCAGCCCATTGCCGGTAAGGTGCCACAGCAGGCAAACGATGATGCTCCCGTGGAGGAAGAGCTACCCAAGACACTCACACCGTGGGAACGGCAGACCGCCGCTTAACATGCTCGCTACAAGCGCGACGGCGTAACAGAATAGGCAAGCCGTCGCGTTTGCTTTAATCCACCTACTCAATTGGAGGATATCATGCGCTCGCCGATCCCTAGCAGGGGTTACACAACATGAACAGTACCCAAATCCTTCAGGGTCTCTGCCGGCAACTCGCAGCTACCAAGCGAGCAGAGAATTGCGTAAAGGCAAAGCGGATCGCCCTCGAAGAGCAAATTGCCCCATTGGTGGAAACTCCACCGAAAGGACAGAAGACACTTGCTCTGCCAGATGGCTCTAAAGTCACCGTCAAGCGCGGTCAGCGTTACAAGGCAGACCTCCCAGCGATCAAAGAAGTATTCAAAGATGCGACACTGAAAGAGCAGGGGTTGACTGCGCCGATCAAGACCAAGGAGGAATTTGTCGTAAAGGGATATGAGTGGTACAAGACGTATCACCCTGAAGTGTTCGCAAAACTCGCCAAGCACGTTGAGGTGAAGCCAGCCAGGACGAGCGTGACTGTCGCGTTACCCAGCGAGGAGCAAGATGGGAAATCTGACGAAACTCCTTGAGCCGTCCAGGACTACTCAGGCAATCTACGCTCATTGGAAACGCACCAGCGAAGCGAAGCAATACGATACAGTGACCCTGGGGGCCTCGCAAGTCGGTCGGCCTTGTGAGCGCGCTTTGTGGTACTCTTTTCGTCATTGTTGCCGGCCCGAGTTCGACGGTCGCATGTACCGACTGTTTGAGCGAGGCAATCTCGAAGAGCCTCGTGTCGTCAAAGATTTGCGAGCGATTGGCTGTGTCGTTCATGAGGTGGACGAATCAACTGGTAAGCAATTCAGGGTCACTGCCCTCGGTGGGCACCTCTCTGGCCGCCTGGATGGTGCAGTGCTCAAGGTGCCCGAAGCGCCTAAGACGTGGCATGTGCTTGAGATTAAGACTCACAGTGCAAAGTCGTTCAAAGCACTCGTATCGAAGGGAGTTGAGGAGGCTAAGCCGGAGCATTTTGCGCAGGTGATGCTCTACATGCACCTCACTGGGATGAAGCGAGCGCTCTACATTGCGGTCAATAAGGATACTGAAGAGCTTTACACGGAACGGATCAGGCACAGCAAGGATACTGCCGAACTGCTGGTGGAGCGAGCACGGCGAGTGATCTTCTCCCAGGCACCGCCAGATCGCATTTCCGATCGGCCGGATTACTATCTGTGCAAGTGGTGTGACGCTCGCGATATCTGCTTCGGTACCGAAGCGCCCGAACCTGCGTTACCAGTCCCGGCTCTTTCGTGTCGTCAATGCTGCCATGCCACACCTACCAATGACGGCGGCGGTCGGTGGGTCTGCGAACTGCACAAGAAGGGACTTTCGACAAACGACCAGAAACGGCCGTGCGAAAGCCACTTGATCATTCCCGACCTGCTGGCGGCTCACGAATCAATTGAATGCGACCATGACGCTGCTGGCAATTACTTCATTCGTTTCAGGCACGACAAATGGGGCCAGTGGGTTCACGGAAAGGGGGAAAGCACGTGGAGTAGCGACGAACTCAGATCATTGCCTATTTCATTGCTCGGTAATGACACTCTGGTTACTGTCAAGGAGAGATTCGGCGGAACGGCAAAAGTGGGCTACGGTAGTTTGACTGAAAAGTATGAACTGCACCATACTAAAAAGAGTCGCATAGTGTGGGGGGGGCCGCTCAATTTCCAGGCGATTACCGAAGCCTGGAACGCGATCTACGCCGATCGTCTCGAACAGCTCACGCCTTCGGTTAGGGAGCATTCCGAGGACGGCAAGGCAATTCTGGCTGAATATGCCGATGACAGGCTCGTAGTTGCGCATCCGGCTTCTGATCGCGCTGCAATTTGGGAATTGAAGCAGTGAAGAAGACAAGGGCAGGAGACTATTCAGCCGGCGGGATAAAAGCCAGGTTCAGGGTATCCCGTCCGGCATGTCCCACATGCTTGCTATGCTTCGCTCCGCCACACGCTCGTGGATTGTGCCATCATCATTATGATCAGGCCAGGTATTTGGTACGAGAGGGTATCGAGACCTGGGATGGGCTTGTTGAGGCCGGGCTTGCGCGGTCAAAACTTGCACCGGAACATCGTGGATCAGTCGAAGAAAGAACACGAGAAGCGATCCTGCAAGTCCACGCCAAAGGGGAATACCCTTCTGGAGTCAAAATCAATCATGCTATGGGGCGCGCGTCTGGCTTTTTGTCTGGTGAGCAATGTCGAGTCAGGCGCGAAGCCTTCAAAGAATTAGGAATCAAGGTACGCAAGCACAAACACCACATGACGGTATGAATACTCCGCGGCCTTATCAAGCTGAAGCACTCGATGCATTGCATAATCACCTGTGCACGCGCGACACGAATCCCTGCGTGGTGATTCCAACTGGTGGCGGTAAGAGTCTCCTGATTGCTTGGGCTATCCAACGGTGGCGTGCTTCGCATCCTCCATTTCGGTGCTGCGTACTCGCGCATCGGAAGGAACTCGTGCAGCAGAATCACGACGAGTTTTGCGAGGTATGGTTTCGCGAAGGTTTCGGGCTATCGAATGAAACTGGAGTCTTTTCGGCGGCCCTAAGGCGACGTGATTACGAAGCATCGATACTCTTCGCCTCGATTGATTCGATCTATAAGCGATCGGGCGAGTTCGCTCCGTTTGATGTGATCATGGTTGACGAAGCGCATCGCATTCCTCATTCAGGGGAAGGGAAGTACCTTACGTTCCTAAAGGGGTGCCGACGGTTTAACCCACGGCTCTGCATCGTCGGCTGGACAGCTACTCCGTTCAGGATGAGCACGGGTCCAATCTGCCATAAGGATCATCTTCTTCAGGAAGTGTGCTATGAAGCGCACGTTACCGACCTCATCAGGGATGGATACCTGTGTAAACTTCGATCGAAAGAAGGTGAGACCCAACCCGACACAGATGGGGTCAGAAAGCGAGGCGGTGAGTATATCGCTTCTGCCCTTTCAGAAAGAACTAATCAGAAAAATGTGGTCACAAACGCAGTGCGAGAGGCTGTTGCCATTATCCGCCAGGAGGAGCGACGATCAGTCGTATTCTTTTGTGTCGATGTTGAACATTGCCATGCCGTATCGCAGGAGCTTTTGCGTCACGGCATCCATGCCCCGGCCATCACAGGAAAAACAGCACATGGTATTCGCGACAGAGTTGGGCAGGACTTCAAGGGTGGAAAGCTCTGTGCAGTATGTAATGTCAATGTATACACGGAGGGGTTTAATGCAACCGGGATCGACTGCATTGTGCTTCTTAGACCCACCTTGTCCCCTGGCCTCTTCTCGCAAATGGTCGGTCGTGGCCTCCGGATGCACCCAGGTAAGCGCGACTGCCTTGTGCTCGATTTTGCACGATGTATCGAAGAACACGGTCCAATTGACCTTCTTGGGAGTGGGAAATCAGTCCCTCTGGCGACATGCGCAGACTGCCGAGAAGTATTCTCGCGTGCCATTCGTGTTTGCCCCAATTGCGGTTGGCGCATTCCCAAGCAGGAAATAGAGCGCATGGAAGCGGAGGAAGAACGCAAGCGAAGGATGCATGAAGAGAAAGCTTCGAGGGAGGCAATTCTCTCCGGCCAGCCGATGACTTACAAAGTTGACGATGTGCTGATTAACGTTCACCGAAAACCGGGAAAGCCGAACAGTCTGCTAGTGCGGTACAGGTGCGGATTGAAGTTCTATCGTGAATGGATTTGTCTCGACCATGAGGGGTACGCTGGCACGAAAGCACAAGCGTGGTGGATCAAGCGATTTGGCCCTCAGAAGCGTAACGTCACTGTTGAAGACGCTCTGAGTGGCCTCTTTACGCTACCTACCCTGCGCGAATGGACCAATACGATAACGGTACGACGTAACGGAAAGTATTACGAAGTAATTGGCTATAATCGACCAGTCGCGGGGGCGGCATGACGAACAACTTCCTGGAATATGCCCTGAGATATGCCAAGCTTGGCTGGAAAGTCTTCCCGTGTAGGCCCAGGCAGAAAGTACCAGCTACGCTGCATGGCGTAAGAGATGCTACATCCAATACGGCAATCATCAAAGGGTGGTGGAGCGACAATCCCGACGCAAACATTGCCGTTGCGTGCGGAGAGCCTAGCGGAATTCACGTTGTCGACGTGGACGTTGACGAAGAGAAAGGCATCGACGGCCAGAAAGCACTTGAGAAGCTAAAAAAGCAAGGCCACTCTTTCAATGCGACGGTTATGCAACTTACGCCACGCGGGGGAGCACACTTTTTCTACCAGACCGAATATCCTCCGCGTAACAAAAATAGCCTCTTTCCCGGAATCGACATTCGGTCGACAGGGTTCTACGTTGTGCTGACACCGTCTGTTCATCCGAACGGAAAGCGATACGAGTGGCCCGAGGGCTTTTCGCCATGGGAGCACAAATACGCTCACTTTCCGGAGTGCTTGCGCCCCCCAGGAAAAGCCAATGCGAGCGACTACGGACTACAGGGGCTAGACAGCCTGCCCGATACCGATGTGCTTCGACGTGCCAGTGCTTACCTCGAAACTTGCGATGCGGCAATCCAAGGGATGGGGGGGCATGACAAGCTACTCTGGGCGGCGGTGGCTATGGTTCATGGCTTCCTGCTTACTGACGATCAAGCGTATCGCTTGCTTGCAAATGAATATAACCCCCGTTGTGTGCCGCCTTGGGACCTCAGCGTCCCGAAAGACGCGAAGGATTTTAAGCGGAAGGTCTCGGAGGCCAGGAAGCTAAAGCCTCAGTATGAACCTGGATGGTTGCTGCGCGAGACCGCGGATAACATATTCACGCCAGAGGATATCCAAAGGCTAATCAGGAACTCTACCAGGACAGGGAAACTGGTGCCGACAAGTACAGCGGAAGCGCGAAAAGAGCTTGCCGGCATCGTCAAGAAGGAGACCGAAGAGCTACAGTTCCTCTGCCGCCCAGTTGGATTACTGGGTGACATTTGTTCCTGGATCAATTCCACAGCCAGAAAGCCGCAACCGTGGCTGACTCTGGGCTGTGCGCTTACGTTTTGTGGCACGCTTTTTGGCCGCAAAGTGAAAGGGGATGACGAGCTTCGTACGAATATCTACTGCATGGGTGTGGCTCCTTCATCAGCAGGTAAAAATCACGCTCCGAGGCAGATACGCAGGCTGTGCTTAGAGGCAGGATGTTTAGACTTGCTCGGTGGCGATGACTTCGCAAGCGATACTGGCATCGAAGCTCGGCTTGAAGTTAGCCCGGCAACGCTCTTCCTCTGTGACGAAATCGGTCACCTGCTTGCTGCAATCAAGTCCGGCAAAAATCCGTACACTGCCAAAGTCGTATCGCTGCTGATGAAGCTGTATTCACTCTCTGATAGCGTGTACACAGGGCGGGAGTACAAGGATACGGACAAGCGACGAGTACTTGTCGAGCCATGCTGTTGCCTCTACGGCTATTCACATCCGAGTCGCTTCTTCGATGGCTTATCCCCCGAGGAGCTTCAGGATGGATGGCTGTCGCGCTGTCTCGTGTTCTACACGGAAGACGATCCGAGCAAATGCAGAAGCGATAGAGTTAAGAATAGCTCTGTGCCGGCGGATTTGGCGCAGCGAGTCAATGCCTGGTTTGCGCGGCAAATGACTCACGAGGCCGGAGAAGGGAATCTTACTGGTATAGTACGAGCCCACGCAACTGGCAGTGTGAGTATTCCCCCGGCTCCGTTAACTGTGCCGGTGACGCAAGAAGCGGAAGAAGTATTTGCCAGATTCGATAATGAAGTAGTGACTTACGGAGTCAAAAATCCCGAACTCGCCACACTATGGAAGAAAGGCGAAGAGAATGCGCGCAAGATTGCTCTGATCGTCGCAGCCGGAGACAGCTTCGAGGAGCCCATAATCACGTCGGCCATTGCGGATTACGGTTGCCGACTTGCGAAGTTTCTCTTACAGGATTTCAGCACGAAAGCATCTCGTATTACAGGTTCCGCAATCGGAAAAAAGAAACAGAGAGTGCTTGCTGTTATTGATAGAGCAGGCGCAAGGGGGTGCACCAAAGGCAGGCTCACTCAGAGAACACCATGGACGCTGAAACGGGAACGTGATGCATTACTACAAGACCTTATCGACTCCGGCGAGGCAGTAGTCGGTCAGGGTGACAGAACATTAAGGCTATGGACGAAAGAGAAGTACCAAGAGTACCTGAGTCAGAAAGCGCCGTCTTGATACTCCCGCTGCCGCCGCGCGTGCTCTCGCCAAACGTTGCCCAGGCGACCATCCGGGGGAGATTCGCTAAGGCGGCAGCAGCGAAGAAGTACAGGCGCCTCGCAAGGGAAGCCGTCGAAGAGGAGCAAATTGACTCCGCTCCCTGGCCGACAGTTGAGGTAACTGCACACTTTTTCCATGCGAACAAACGTCGCCGAGATGCAGACAACGCCATTGGATCGCTCAAGGCCGCGTATGACGGGATCGTAGATGCTGGATTGGTGATTGATGACGATCCAGAACACATGCTGCGCATGCCGCCAGTTTTCGAGATTGATCAGGACAATCCACGAGTTGAGTTGATTGTAAGGAGGAGCGAGTGAGCAAAGTTCTTGTAATTGGTGACATACACGAGCCCGTGTCCCACGTAGGGTATTTGCAATTCTGTAAAGACCTGCGTGACGAATGGGGCTGCAAGCAAGTGGTGTTCATCGGGGACGTGGTAGATCATCACGCTATCAGTTTTCATGCGAAAAACCCTCATTGTCCAGGCTCGAATGACGAGTACTTACTCGCGAAAGAGAAGATTCAAAAGTGGCATGAAGCATTCCCGCAGGCCAAAGTGTGCATCGGCAATCATGACGATCGCGTTTTCCGACTCGCTGAGGCGGCTAATATCCCTGCGCTGTATCTCCGATCTTATCAGGAAACTTGGGGCACCCCTAATTGGGATTGGAAATACGAACACGTTATCGATGGGGTGTATTACTTTCACGGAGCGGGCCAAGGCGGTATTCACCCAGCCTGGAACATGGCAGGGAAGATGCTAATGCCAGTCGTAATGGGTCATTGCCATGCTCGGGCTGGCGTTAAATGGCGAGCAAATCCAATGCAGCGAGTCTTCTCTGTCGATGTTGGTTGCGGAATTGATATTGATGCCTACCAGTTTGCGTACGGAAAGCACGTTAAGGATCGGCCCATTCTGGCGTGCGCAGTAATTCTGAATGGCATACCCTACCATGAAGTTATGCCATGTGGACGCGATGAACGATATCACAAGTCTCGGTTCGAGAGGAGGAAAGCAGCATGAGTGAGATGCAATCATACGGCAGCGGTGCGACTCGTTCTTCCGATGAAGACAAGCTTGACTACGAAGGTTTCTTGTCGCCTTCAGCCTTGCAGGTTTATGCAGAATACCTGCACAGTCATCGAAAGCAAGCAGACGGAAAATTTCGTGATAGCGACAATTGGCAGAATGGAGTGCCGCCGGATAGGTGGATGAAATCCCTTTTGCGTCACGCGATGGACACATGGCTACTTCATCGTGGCCACGAGGTATGCGATCGAAATGATGGACACCTAGTAACTCTCCCGGAAGCACTGTGCGCGACCATCTTCAATGCTTTCGGTTACCTGCATGTCCTTTCCGAGATGGAACCGTATATAGACTTTGCCTGTACACTAATGGCAACAGAAGCGACTATCGATTCTGCCAACAGGGAGCTTGCCGCATGACCCGGATTACCAAAATCTTCCTTGATCTCGATGATGTTCTCAATGACTTCACGCTGTCTGCACTTGAGCATGTTGGTTGCAAAGTGGGGCCTCGCGACTTTCATCTGTACGATCCAGAATGGGGCTTCGATATTGTTCGGGCGGCAAATTCGCTGTTGTTCCCTACGAAGTTTCGCTTTTCGGCATACACCTTCTGGCAAATGCTCGACAGGACTTTCTGGGAGACAGTTCCCATGTCGAAGGAGGCCGACTGGTTGCTGAATGTGTGCGAAGCTCTCGTTGGTCGAAAAAATGTATGCATTCTTACGGCACCAACACTTGAGACATATGTTCCCTCTGCGAAAGCGAAATGGATTTATGACAATTTGCCGACGTGGCTACACAAGCAATTCCTGATTGGTCCGTGTAAGTACATGTGCGCTTCGTCGGAGGCATTGCTGATAGACGACTCTGATGCAAACGTTCAGGCGTTTCGCCGTGCCGGTGGCAAAGCTTTGCTTTACCCGAGGCCGTGGAATTCCCTTCATGATCTGCATCCCGTTCAGTACATTCAAAGCACTCTTGCTACGCTGTTTCCGCACATGGAATGGGTGCCACTCCGCTTTCTACGAGGGGCCGCATGATACCAGACTACATCAACGGCTCTTTCGGGATCGTCTGCGGCCTGGCACTCTTCGTCAACTGCCTCTGCCTCTACCGAGACAAGTGCATGCACGGCGTTTCGTGGATGCCGACTCTGTATCTAACCGCCTGGGGGTATTGGAACCTGTACTACTTCCCGTGCCTCAATCAGTGGTTCAGCTTTGCAGGGGCATGCCTGATGGCTACCGCAAATACACTTTGGCTATCCATGATGCTGTACTACGAGGCGAAGAAGAGATGAACCGCTTCGAGAAATTCGCCGCCTTCCTCCGGGAAGCAGTACCGCTGGAAAACAAAGTGGTGATTCGTCGTGTCGCAATGGGAGACGAAGGATCGACCAGCATGTCTGATCGGCGAACAATCACTATCTGTATCCGGAAGGATGCGCCTATCGCAACACAGATTGACATTCTGATTCATGAATGGGGTCACGCCTACGAGTACGACAAGACGAGAAATCACGGAGAGACCTGGGGGCGTGGCATGTCTAAAGCCTACGAAGCATGGGAGGAATTTCGCGACAATGAGAATTGACACCTTCGACGACTACCAGATTGCCGCGATGCGCACGAAGTCATATGACGGATCGGTCTATTACCCGACGCTCGGCCTCACTGGAGAAGCTGGCGAAGTTGCCAATCAAGTCAAGAAACTCTGGCGAGACGATGGCAATACGGTCACGAAGCAGCGCAGGCAATCGATTGCCGCTGAACTCGGTGATGTACTCTGGTACATCGCTGCGCTGTGTACAGATCTCGGCCTGAACATGGGAGATGTAGCTCGCAAGAATGCAGAGAAGCTTCTCAGTCGAAAGCGCCGCCGGCAGATTCACGGAGAAGGAGATAGCCGATGAGCGACTACGAAATCATCTGCGGCGATTGCCTCTCGGTCCTCAGGGTAACGCCCCCGGGAAGCGTATCGTGCATCTTCGCTGACCCGCCGGATAATCTCGGTTTGAAGTATGGCGCATATAAGGATCGTCTCACGGTGGTGGATTATCGCAATCACCTAGAAGATTGGATATACGCCATGCTGCGCGTGAGTAACACCACCTGGCTGAGTTTCAATTCTCGCTGGACGATTTCGGTTGCGTGCATTTCCAGCTTCATGAAATGGTCAGTCGATCCGGACATGGAAGTGAAGCCTTGCGTTCAGACTTTCACCTTCGGACAGCACAACCAGCATGATTTGGGAAACAACTATCGGCAACTGTGGAGATTCAGACGCGCTGACGCGCCGTTATACCCTCACGCCATTCGCGTTCCATCTTGGCGCCAACGGCACGGGGATAAGCGCGCTGATCCACGAGGTAGAGTCCCCGGTGATGTATTCGATTTCCCCCGAGTTACGGGGAACTCCCGGCAGCGTCGTCGATGGCACCCGACGCAACTTCACGAGGGGCTAGTGGAGCGATGCCTGCTTCTTACTACCAAACCCGGTGACCTTGTGTTGGACCCATTTGCTGGCACGGGTACAGTGCTAAGGGTATGCAAGAGAATCAATCGCCGTTGTATCTCAATTGAGATTGATCCTGGGTACTGCGAGAGGATTGCAAATGAGCATGACTTGTCAGTTTCAACTTTCTCGGAAAGGTTAGCGGCATGACGAAAGTAAATCTTTTCGTTAACAAGCTCCCTCATGAAGACAGATACATCTGGGAGTTATGGGAATTTCCGCGACGACAAATGATAGACCCAATTCATTCGCACAATTCATACACGAGCCAGGCATCGGCGGAGCGCAGCGCACGCAAATGGGCCAAGAAGCACAATTTCAATGTTGTTTGTGCAGTGTGCGACACCTTCTAAGGCTGTTATAATGACCAAGCACGACTGGACCTGCCGGAAGTGCGGCGGAACCATGTTAAAGACAAGTGACGACTTCTTCGTCTGCGAGCACGGTTGCGGACGCCTCAGGCTGGCGCCAATCATGAGCGACCTTCCCTTGGCGCGTCGAGTCAATACAAGGAAGTGGCAAATCGATGGCTACGTCGGTCGCTGGAAATATGCAGTGGGCCAACACAAAAACGCCCTAGGCCGAAGCCCAGGGCGTGGGGTAGTCGTGGCGCAATGCCTTCCGACAGACAAGAGCAAGCGACCGGTGGCTAGGGCATTCCAGTTCGCGGGCCCTTTTTCAGAATCCGCCTAATCGTCCTGGCCGACCAGGGGTTGCCGCGAAACAGTCCGACTTCATTGGTGAGGACCTTGGCGATATCTTGCGAGGACATCGAAAGGTCTTTCTGCATGGCTTTAGCTTCCCTGATGGCTCTTTGCTCTTCTTCGCACGGCACCAGCTTCTTGCTATCGTTTGGGTCTCGCATCCATCCCACTGGCGGCTTCCCAAACCACTCCCCGTTAGCCTGCCTGCGCTTCATCCCCCGGCTGGTTGCGTGCCTGATCCTGGATCGCTCATAGGCCGCGAAGGCGGCCAGGATGTTGGAGAACAGTTCCCCCTCTGGAGTAGTAGCCGCGGGGGTTCCGTTGGCGTATTCGATTCGGGCGCCGGCGCGCTCGACTTCATGTCGGATAGTCAGGGCTACGAGCATGTCGCGAGAGAGGCGATCTACGGAGTCGACCACGAGGACGCAGTCACCATTGAGCGACAGTAGCCCAAGCTGGTCAATTGCAGCGGCAAGCCCTGGCCTCTCGAATACCCCGCCGGATACATTCCTGTCTGAGAATATAGCCCCTATTGGGAATTTCTTACGCTCGCAATACGTGCGGCATCGCTCCTCTTGGCGTTCGCAGGAGTCGCAATCCTTGGCGTTCGGACGGGGACTGAATCTGGTATAGATCACGGCTGTTGGCATTTACTATCACCCTCCCTCGCTCGGGTTAACACGGCCCACCATAACGGACCGGCAACCGTAAATGCATGAATTGCTGGAATGCCGGTTGCAGTACTCGCAGGCTTCTTCGTACGTTCGGAATAGTCCCGGATCGGGGATGTGGAAATTCAGTGTCCGCGAATCGAATCCCTGAACCAGCCAGAATCGGTCTTTTCCGCACACCGGGTCTTTTTCGAGCGCCCCCCCGGACGGGGAATTCGGGTGTACCACTATCGGGGCTCCTGGGATTTCGTTCGGTTTCATTTCATTCTCCAGTAGACTCGTGTACCAGCAGGCCAATCAGGTAGAAGGGCCAGCCGACGAGGACGAAGGCTGCAAATAAGAACCCCTCTAAAGTGTAGTCTACGACGGTCATTTTCACTTGACCCTTCTCCTTTCTGTTCACGCCCACGCGACATTGCGCCAGCGGCCCCAGGACGGGCGTTCTCTTCCTGGACGGCCCAGCTTACCTATTCTACCATCGCCGATTCTGGGCGATTCTGGGGGCTCTGACGTGCCGATTGTTTGACAGCGCTCCGACCCGCGGAGTATGCTGGAAATTGGCGACTGTCACCCGAATGTCACCGTTTGTCTCCAATAGAACGCCACAAGAGGGAACTAGATTCCCCATTTTACCACGAAACGCATCGGCGCAAATCGTTGCCAGGGCTGGTTTTCCGGGGGGAAATGCGATTTTTGGCTCACTACGCCGTGCTGCCAGAACGCTAACACTGGCGCTGCTTCTACGTTGCCGTATAGCGTTTAGTGGTAACAGGTTGCGAACTCGCGTTTTCCGGTTTTGCCAATCTTGTCACCGATTTGCTACCCGCATACTCCGAGTGTAACCTAGAATTCATGAAACAGGAACCAGCATCATGCGACAGCCCAAGCCCTACTGGAAAGCCTCCCATCGATGCTGGTACGTCAAGATCGACTATCGGCATTACCGGCTTGATCCAGACAAGGAAAAGGCGTGGCAGGAGTACTACAAGCTCATGGCCGGGCGCGCGGCACTGACTGGCGATAGCAAGGTCGCCCAATTGCTCAACCAATACTTGGACTGGTCCGAATCGAACCATGCAGCAAACACTCACCGCTGGTATCTGATGTTCATTCTCAGCTTCGGGCAGTCCATGCCGCGCGGCCTGAAGCTCTCCAGACTCAAACCATTTCATGTCACTCGCTGGGTTGACAATGCTTATCCCGCGGCGACGAACAGTCCGAGTACAAGACGTGGAGCCATCCGGGCAGTCCAACGGGCGCTCAATTGGGCTGAGGAGCAAGGTTTGATAGAGCGCAGCCCGCTCCGCCGGATCAAGAAACCGGCGGACGCTCGGCGCGAGACCTACCTGTGGCCTGGGCAATACGAGCAGGTCGTTCGCCTGATCCGGGATCGACCATTCCGAGATATCATCGAAGTACTGAGACACACTGGCTGCCGGCCGGAGGAAGCTCGAAAAGTAACCGCCGCTGAATTCAACAGGCGGGATCGATGTTGGGACCTGCCCGTCGGATTCACGGCCAAAACCAGAAAAGCTCGTGCCGTCCCCCTGGATGGCCGGGCCTTCGAGATTTGCGAACATCGTGCAATGGAGTTTCGCGAAGGGCCG
>Ga0180438_10006625_pt1 | contig 15598 bp, 15 predicted proteins | sample SS_ome_12_FD_132455 | JGI IMG/M metagenome (GOLD analysis project Ga0180438, IMG submission 132455) | Hypersaline lake sediment archaeal communities from the Salton Sea, California, USA - SS_3_D_2 metaG | ecosystem: Environmental > Aquatic > Non-marine Saline and Alkaline > Hypersaline >...
ATTCTCATACGCAAGAAGGGGAAGCTGCCCGGAGAGACCTACCGCGCTTCTTTCACGCTGGAATACGGAGAGGATGAGATCGAGGTTCACAAGGCCGACGTACAGCCAGGTCAAAGAATCGCGCTTGTGGATGATCTAATCGCCACCGGCGGAACAATCAAGGCGGCGGCGGATCTGTTCACCTCCGCAGGGGCGGAGGTGGCAGGCATTTTCGCCGTGGTCGGCCTTCCCTTCCTCAACTATGAGGACGCTCTCCGGAATTACCGGGTTCGCACCCTCATCCAGTATCACGGCGAATAGCATTTCTCTTTCTAGCAGATTCGGGGCAGAAGCAGTCCCCGGGGAAGGTCTAGAATGCGCCTGCCGCCGACCGCGGTCTCCAGGATCACCCGTCCCGGGTGGCGGACGCTCACCACTCCGACCTGGCAGGCTTCTCGGCCCGTCTGGAAGGAGCGCAGACGGGATAACGCCTCTGCTGCAGCTTTCGGCGCTACAACGGCTATCATTACGCCTTCGTTGGCTATCTCCAGAGGGTTCAGTCCCAACAGATCGGAAGCCGCCGCTACGGTTCCGGAAATCGGGAATGCAGTTTCCTGGATCTCCATTCCGCACTTGCGATTTTCGGCCACGGCTTCGTTGAGTACGGCAGCCACTCCCCCCCGGGTCGCATCCCGCATAAAGCGCAAGGAACCGCCCAGGGCGTAGAGGGCCTCGCAGAGGGGAAAAAGGGGAGCGCAGTCGGATTGCAGGGTCGCACCGATCTTCAAGCCCTCCCGGATGGCCAGGATAGCCAAACCATGACTGCCCACCGGTCCGGAGACCAAAACCGAGTCCCCCTCCTTAATGTTGTTCACCGACAGGAGGTGATCCCCCAGCGCTTCACCCACGCCGGTTGTATTGAGGAAGATCCCGCCTCCCTTGCCCGAGGGCACCACCTTGGTGTCGCCGCTGATTACCCGCACTTCAGCCTGTTCGGCGGATGCTCGAACCGATTCCAATACCCGCCGCAGATCCGCCGTGGGAAAGCCCTCCTCCAGAACCAACCCTACGGTGAGATAGCGGGGCCGGGCGCCGCACACAGCCAGATCATTGCAGGTGCCGAATACCCCGAGGGTGCCGATATCTCCCCCTGGAAAGAACACCGGATCCACTACGTAGGTATCCGTGGTGATGAAGGTTCGGCCCGGGATCTCGAAGTCGGTGGCATCGGCCAGTTCCCGGTATGCATCGTTGCTCAAGATCGGATAAATCAGCTGTTCGGTGAGTTGCCTGGACAGAGCGCCGCCGCTGCCGTGCTCCAGAGTGATGCGTTCTGAAATACTCAAGGCTCCGCGTCTCCATATCGAAAACTGGCCGCGCAGGTGCCTTCGGAGGAAACCATGCACGGTCCTACCGGTGTCTCAGGGGTGCAGCGCTTTCCGAAGAGGGAACACTCAGCCGGGAGAACCCGACCCTGCAGCACCTGGGCGCAGAGACAACCCGGTGGTTCGACATTGCGGAGGGGGGGTAGGGAGAATTGCAGTTGGGCATCCGCGTCCCGGAAGGCCTGGTTCAGGACCAGGCCGCTGGCCGGAATCCGGCCGAATCCGCGCCAGAGGGCGTCCACAGGTTCGAGAAGCTGTTCCATAATTTCCCTTGCCTTAGGATTGCCGCCGGAGCGTACAGCCCGGGTGTAGGTGTTTTCCACCCGCTGTTGGCCCCGGGCGATCTGTTTGAGCACAGCCGAAATCCCCTGAAGCAGATCCAGAGGCTCGAAACCGGTGATCACCCCGGGCACGCCGCCCCGTTTCTCCAGGAACAGATAGGGCTGCTCGCCGATGATCACCGAAACATGGCCGGGAAGCAGGAAGCCGTCTAAATTCCTGTCCGGACTGTCCAGCAGCGCGCGCAGGGCCGGAGGCACCGTCTTGAAGGCCGTATAGAGAAACAGATTTTCAATTCCGGCTCGGCGGGCTTGCAGAAACGCCGCCGCTACGGTGGGAATCGTGGTTTCGAAACCGATTGCCAGAAAAACCACAGCTTCGGCGCTCTCTCGAGCAATGGGAAGCATCTCAGCCGGTGAGTACACAATCCGCACCCGGCCCCTGCCCAAGTAGCCGGCCAGATTTCTGCCGTCGGAGCCGGGAACTTTCAGCATATCCCCGAAGGATACGATCGTTGCTTTGGTTGTCTCCAGCAGGTGCAGGGCATTGTCTATATAGCTGGTCGGAGTGACGCAGACGGGACACCCGGGACCGGAGACCAGGAGGATGTTGTCCGGCAACAGGGAATGGACTCCGGAGCGGCGAATCGCTACGGTATGGGTACCGCACACCTCCATGACCCTTGCGTTGCCGGGGATATCCGCAGCGGTTTTCCTGATCTCCTCCAGCAGCGGCGCCGCCAGGCGGCGGTCCTGGAGGCTCTGTCGCAAAAGCGAAGACATCTATCTACTCGAACTTCGCTTGCTCACGCTCATTACGCGCGCCGATCATCCGGATTCTTCCATGGCTCGGAAAAGCTTCAATCGTTCCTCCGCCTCCTCCAGGTCCAGGAGATCGATAGCGTAGCCGGCGTGAATGATCACATAATCGCCGACCTTCGGGTCCTCTATCAGGGTCAGGTCGACCTCGGTCTCAAGATCATCCTGTTTCACCAGCGCCTTCCGGTCCTCGAGTATTTTTTCTATCTTCATTGGCACAGCCAGACACATGAGCTCCTCCAGATCTTCAATTTAACCATTCCCAGGCAGAAAATAAACCTGTCCCACGGCGATTCCGCCGTCTCCCGGGGGGATGTTTCGATGGGTGTACACCTCAAATCCCGCCTGTTCCAGCGCCGGCAGCAGCAGCTCGGAGAGCAGAACGTTCTGGAAAACGCCTCCTGAAACCGCGATTTGGTCGATGCCGGTTTGCTCCCGCATGCGCCGGGCACCCTCCAGCGCGGCAGCCGCGATCCCCTTGTGAAACTCCAACGCCAGAGCAGCCGCCGCTTGATCGCCGGTGTTCGAACGGCTGCGAAACGATTCAGCCAGGTAGCGCAGCGATCCCCGGCAGTCGATCTGGAATGGGCCGTCGCTCTGCTCAACGGAGATATGCCAGTCACTGCAGCTTGCCGAACTTTTCAGGGGCTTTCCGTCGAAACGCTCTAGGGCAAGGCCCTCCAGGCGAATCGGTCCCTCCCCCTCGTAGCTCACCGATTCCACCAGCCCGAGCAGGGCGCTGGCAGCGTCGAAGATCCGTCCCAGTGATGAGGTCACCGGTGTATTGAGGCCCTTGTCGATCATCTCGCTCATGGTGATCAGCTGCTGCTCCGGCAACCGGTACTCCCCGCAAAATAGCTGCTCCAGTTGCTGCGGATTCAGGACGCCTTTGAGCAGAGCCAGCGCGATACGCAGCGGGTGCAGGACAGCGGCCTCCCCTCCGGGAAGCACAAAGTGGCGGAAATGTCCCAGCCGCCGGAAACCGTTTCGCCGGGACAGCAGGAATTCACCGCCCCAGATTGTGCCGTCGGTTCCGTATCCCGTGCCGTCGAAGGACAGCCCGATAACCTCCTCCAGCTGATGCTCGGCCATTACCGCCAGCAGGTGAGCGTGGTGATGCTGCACCCCCACCTTGTGGGGAATGCTGTGCTCCAGGGCCCAACGGGTCGAATGATAGCCGGGATGAAGATCGTAGACCAGGGTTTCCGGTTGCACCTCGTACAAGGAGAGGATCTTATGGACCTGGCTCTCGAAATCACGTCGGGTGAGGGGATCTTCCAGATCTCCGATGTAGGGAGCAAGGTAGATATCCGATCCTCTGCCCAGGGCGGGAGCGTTTTTCAAATCCGCCCCTGCGGCCAGTACCGTGTGTTTCAAAGCGCTCTTAAGCGGGATCAAGCGGGGAACGTACCCGCGGGAGCGCCGCAGGAAGATACGCTGTCCCTCACGGGTCGACCGTTCCACCGAATCATCGGTGCGAAAGAGGATCCGCCGATTGTGGTACAGAAACATATCAGCCACTTCGGCCAGTTTTGCAAAGGCCTCCTCGGGCTCGGTGATGATCGGTTCTCCCTTGAGGTTCCCCGATGTCATGACCAGATGCCGGTAGGAGATCTCCACGTCGGGATAGTGAAACAGCAGCAGGTGCAGGGGCGTGTAGGGCAGCATGATGCCCAGAGTCCCGGTGTGAGAAACCGCCTGAAGGTGAGGGGGAGCACCTTCGGCCAGAGGAAAGATCAGAATGGGGCTGGCCGTCGTGGTCAGCTTCTCCCAATCCTCCTCGCGGAGGCGACACAACCGTTTCGCCTCCGATCTGTCGGCCACCATGAGGGCAAAGGGTTTGCGCTCCCGTTCTTTGTCCTGGCGCATCCGCTTCATGGTCTCTGTATTGCGCGGGTCCGCGGCCAGGTGAAAGCCGCCGATCCCCTGGATGGCTATGATTTTCCCCTCACCTAGAGCCGTCACGGCCTCCAGTATCGGATCTCCCTCCACGGCAGTTCCGCCGGCAGCCCGAAGCTCCAGGGTCGGACCGCAGGACCAGCAGGAATTGGTCTGGGAATGAAAGCGCCGATCCTCCGGATCGGTGTATTCGACCAGACAGTCCGGACACTGGGGAAAATCGATCATCGAGGTGGTGTCCCGATCAAAAGGGGTGTCTTCGACGATGGAGTAGCGGGGCCCGCATTGCGTGCAGGTGATGAACGGATAGAGATACCTGCGATTCTCTACGTCGAACAGTTCCTTTCTACACTCGGGGCAGATTGCCAGGTCCGGAGGAATCGGAGGGAAACTGTAGGTGGTGGCTTTGCTTTCCAGGATACGAAACAACTCCTCCTCCAGCGGTGGAATCGGCTCGCAGTCCATACGATCCAGCACTGCGGCTGGGGGCAGCATCTCCCGAAGGGTTGCCGGGAACTTCCCCAGAGCGGCGGGTGGGCCCTGCAGTTCCGCCACCACCTCTGATCGTTCGTTGCGGACGAATCCCGTCAATCCGAGAGATACCGCACAGCGATACACGGTCGGCCGGAAGCCGACCCCCTGGATTACCCCTTTGAAAATGTAACGGTGTCGTTCGACTTGTTCTGCATTCTTCACTGCTAGCTTTCAAACAACGACGTTGTTGCGATGTCCTTCGTAATAACACTTTGGGCCTCAGAGAATCAAGAGTCAGAGCCCGGAAGTTCTTGACGAAGAACAGGGGCGGGCGGTACAGTTGGGGCATGAAACAAATCGTTCTGCAAGCCTCGGATCTGGATGGTTACCTCACCGAAGAGGACAAGAAGACAATCTCGGTCATGGATGACAAATTCGCCGAAGCCATGGAGTTGTTTCCGAAGCTCGAGGCGGCTGCGGATCCGAAGGAAAAGCGGAATGCCAGAACCAAGCTCATCGCCCTGTACAACGAAATGGGCGAAAACATGCAGGAGATTGCCCGTAAAGAACCGAATATCCACGTCTACTCCTTCGAAACCCCCCGCTCCAGCCACGGCGAGGCGTCCCGCCTCATTGCCAAACTTCGGGATATTCATACCGAAACACCGGAGTTTGTATACTACATACAGAGGGCGTACGAGCTGCTGTTTAACCTGACCTTTTCCAGCTCCATCCCGGAGGAAAAAAACTATATATTCGTCGACACGCCTGTGGACATGCCGACGCAGAACTACGCCGTGCACAAGATTCCCGACATCGACGAGAAAGTGGAAAACTCCGTGATGTGCGTCATGCTGCGGGCGGCTCTGCTTCCCTCGATGATCGTTTCCAAAGAGATCCAGGAGTACTCCTCCAACGACTATGTGACTCCCTTCGCCCTGTTTCGGATCAGTCGGGATGATACCAAAGAGGAGCACAACATGGCCTACATTCTCGATTTGGAGCGCTCCTACTTCGATCTGGACCTGCTCGATGGAAAGGATTTGTTCTTTGCCGACCCTATGAACGCCACGGGGGGTAGTCTGGTTACCATCGTGAAGTATCTACTGGATCAGGGCATCAGTCCGCGCTCGATCATATTCCTCAACGTTATTTCCGTGTTGAAGGGTTCTCTGCGCATCGTCAGGGCTATTGAAAACTCGGAAATCTATACTCTGTGGATGGATCCGAGTCTGAACAATATGGCCTATATCATGCCCGGTCTGGGAGATGCAGGGGACCGCATCAATGGGGAAGATCAACCGGACCATGCCAGAAACATCATCCAGCTGATCGCCGACTACGGGGTCGGGATTACCTCCCTGTACCGGGCACAAGTCCGGAAGATCGAAGAAACGGTGCTCGGGTGAGATCCGGATGAGTCTGTTCGCGATCCTGGGAGTGCCCTGCCTGACCATCTTCCTTCTGTTTGCCGATCGCAAAGCCGTGCCCGCAGGGAGGATTGCGACACGCCGTGAATTGCCGGCTCTCGAGTTCATTAAGGGGTTCTTCTATGCAGTTCCCTGCCTGGTGGTAATGCTCCTGCTGCGCAGATACGTTCCCCTATCCTACCGGAGCTTTCCCCTCTATCTGCTGTTTTTATTCACCGACCATCTGATCCCCGTTGTTTTTCTGGCCGTTTTGTACTTTCTGTTCTATTCCGAGAAAGCCTATGGTTCGCTGATTTCTTTCGGAGGGGGATTTTATACGTTGGTGGGAATCGTCGAAATCTTCACCTACTACGGGCAGTTCGAACCGTATCACTTGTTCCTCCTGCCTGTTATACGGATGGCCGGACTCCTGTTCTTTACGATCTTTTTTCTGCGCTTTGAGGAGTGGTACGGGTTGGTTCGGGTGTTGTTCCTGATACTTCTTGTTGCGCTTCCATTTTTGAGCGGGGCTATTACCTACCTCTACATGAAGGCCTATCTTCTCTGGGCCGTTTTACTCACTGTGCTGTTTTTCCTCGGTTCGTTGTGGTACACATACATCGAACGAAAAGCCTAGTTGCGGTGGTGCGCTACAGCACCGGTCAGTCGCGGTGGTGCGCTACAGCGCCGGCCAGTCCCATGCCCAGGATGCGCAACAGCGTGTCAATATCCACTTGATAGGGAGGCGAGTTTTTCCGCTGATACGTTTTGAGATCCTGAGACAGAAGGGTCACCACGGTGTTGTACACTATTAGGGAAGCCGCCTGGCTGTCCAGTTCAGGATCGAATATACCCTCTTCCTGACCCTGTATGATAATACCCCTCACCGTCTCCACCCCCTCTGCAAACAGGTCTTTCGAAGAACGAGATTTTATCCAACGGGGTAGAAGATCATTGCCTGGAACGTGGAGATCTTTGTACAGGGGGTATTGTTCGAGAAACCAGGCGTAGGTGCGGACGAAGATTTCCAGCCGCTCCACGGCGCTGCTTGCGGTTTTACTCCTCTGGGTGAACTCGTACTGGAACTCGTTATAGGTGGCCAGCATCACCGAGGCGAAAAGCTGTTCCTTGTTTTTGAAGTAGTTGTAAAACGTGGGCTTGGAGATCCCTATTTCGGCAATCAGGTCAGACAGAGAAGCCTTGCGGTACCAGAACTTGTGGAAGTATTCCCTGGCTTTCTCGATGGTCCGCTCTTTCTTTTCTTCCATCGATCCACCCCTTTTGTACAGGTCCTAACGCAAGCTTCGCGAAGAACCGACAACCAGGCTTGCGCTGCTCTCCATAGTAAAAGGGTCTGTCCGGCTTTGCAATGAAATTTCTTGAGAATGATTGCCTGTAGAGGCTGGACGTCAATGCCCAAAGCGAAAGAGTGTGAGGCATACCTCACGCCCGATCGGCGCTTCCCAGTACCTCCCGGTTCTTGCGGATGATCATTTGAATCAACTCCTCCCTGGCCGGTCCAAGGTACTTGCGGGGATCGAAGTTTTTAGGGTCCTCGTGTAGCATCTTGCGGACGACAGCGGTAACAACCAAACGGCCGTCGGAGTCGATGTTGATCTTGCACACCGCAGAGCGTGCAGCACGGCGCAGCTGGTCCTCCGAAACGCCGACAGCACCCTCAAGGTTTCCCCCGAACTTATTGATCAGGTCGACATAGACGGGAAGCACCGAGGAGGCTCCGTGCAGAACTATCGGGAATCCCGGTATGCGCTTCTCGATCTCTTCGAGGATATCAAAGCGCAGCGGGGGTGGGGACTCTCCCGGTTTGACTTTGAACTTGTAGGCACCGTGGGAGGTCCCTATAGAAATGGCCAGGCTGTCCACACCTGTTTTTTTCACGAAATCCTCCACGTCATCCGGATCCGTGTAGTGACTGGTCTCGTGGGTGACCGCGTCTTCGATTCCGGCCAGCACGCCCAGTTCCCCCTCCACGGTCACGTCGTGCTTGTGGGCGTACTCGACCACCTTCGTGGTGAGGGCCACGTTGTCTTCGTAGGACAGAGCCGAACCGTCGATCATGACCGAGGAAAAGCCGGTTTCGATGCAGGACACTGCCAATTCATAGCTGTCCCCGTGATCCAAATGCAGAGCCACCGGAATGGGATGGTCGGAGGAATTGACGATTTCCATTGCCCCTTCTGCCATATAGCGAAGCAGGGTCTGATTGGCGTATGCCCGGGCGCCTTTGGAAATCTGAAGGATGAGGGGCGAGCGGCTCTGCAGGCAGCCGGTAATGATAGCCTGCAGCTGTTCCAGGTTGTTGAAGTTGTAGGCCGGGACGGCGTAGCCCCCCTCCATCGCCTTCTTGAACATTTCCTTGGTATTCGATAATCCGATCTCTTTGTAGTGGGTCACCTTTGCCTCTTTCTTCTCTTATGATTGATCTACGATGAAGCCGATGTTCCTCGTTTGGAAAACATCGATCGCCGCTTACTATGCTCGATAATCTACCGATCTGTCAAGGTGCCGACCGCAACGCTGCCAACTCCGACGTCTTGACCAAGTCGAAACTCGGCTGTAGCTTGGGATTGTGCAACCTCAACGGTGGCTAGTGCTGGCCGTCTTGTCCGTTATAACCCTCCTCAGCGGCTGCTTCCCGGCGGGACGCTTTCTTTTGTACGTCGATCCCTACGAGTTGGAAGTACTGGGCGGGCAGGGCATCGATCAAGCGGCGATCAGGCAACGCCTGCCAAAGGATCTCAGCGTCAGGATCGAGGTAGCCCCCGTGCTGACAGAGGGGGATGAGGGACTCCAGCGTTTCCAGGAGTTGATCGAGCGGACAAAACCGCGTTGGGTTTATCTGAGTCCGGCTCACCCCTTTAACCCGGCGGCAATCATTCCACGGTACCCCGATATTCATTTCTTCCGGGAAAATAATACGGGGAAGACTTCGGCCAACCAGATCGCCCTTGTGTATGCCCGGGAACAGGCGAACAGCGAGGCGGGAAAGGCGATCGCCGCGCTTCTGGGGGAAGAGGATTTCCTGAAGCGGATCGGAGTTGCCGAGCCGGGTTTGGTGAAACCGAGGGTAGGGATTCTTGCTGCCCTACGCGCCGAGCACGTCGACAGAGAGATCGCCGCCTTCGTGGAGGGCTTCTCCCAACTCGAGGATCCGGAGCGTATCGAGATAAAAGAAATCGGTAACCTCACCGATCGGGTCAAAGCCCGGCGTCTTCTGGACGGAATGAAGGAGGATGCGGTTGCTATTGTATTGCTGAAGACGTATGTTTTGAGTGGTTTTTGTCTGGAATACCTCGCCAAGAACACCGGTGTAGCAGTTGTGGAAGGGCCGATTCCCGGGCAAGCCTACGGCAATACGGTGCTGCTCATGCTTGTGGATGATTTCATGGGTGCCTTGGAGCAGATGGCGAAGTACATAGATGAAGGATCGGAAACCCGGACGGCGGAGCAAGTGGATGCTCCCGTGCAGCTTCAGTGGAACGAAACCTACCGACCTGTGGTGACCAGGGTTCTTGAAGGAGTGAATCAACAGTGAAGATTTCGGCACGTCCTCCCTGGCTGCGCAAACAGAAACGCCTAACCCCTGAGGTGATGAGGACGCGCAGACACATAGAGGGACTGGGTTTGCACACCGTCTGTGAATCCGCCCGCTGCCCCAATCTTGGAGAGTGTTATGCTTGCGGTAACGCAACCTTTTTGATCCTCGGGGATCACTGTACCCGAGACTGTGCCTTCTGTGCCGTAGAGCACGGAACACCCCAACCGCCGGATGCGCAGGAGGGGGAGAAAATCGCCGATTACGTACGGGGCAACCAAATCCGCTACGCCGTGCTCACCTCGGTGACCCGGGATGACCTTCCGGATGGGGGGGGCGCCCATTTCCGTCGGGTCGTGGAGGATCTCAAGCGGCTGCTTCCTTCCCTCCAGATAGAGCTGCTGGTTCCTGATTTTCAGGGACGGAGGGAGTCGGTTGAATCGGTGGCGACGCTGCCGATTCAGGTCTTTGCACATAACATCGAAACCGTGAAGGAGCTGTACCCTGCGGTACGCCGAGGCGCGAACTACCAGAGATCCCTTGAGGTGTTGAAGATCGCAGCGTCGCTTCGTAACAAACAGGCCTCACCGCGTATCAAAAGCGGGATCATGGTAGGTCTGGGCGAGACGGAGGAGGAGCTCAAGCGGCTGTTCGGGGATTTGGCGGCTGTTCCGGTGGAGATCCTGACAATCGGACAATATTTACAACCGAGTAAATTTAATGCACCTGTGCACCGATACTATGAACCAGATGAATACGAATTGTTGCGGGACAAGGCGGTAGCGTGCGGAATCCGCCACGTGGTGGCCGGACCATACGTTCGCAGTTCGTACCTGGCCGAAAGGGCGTACCGCGGCAGTTTGTAGAAAATTGTTTGACAAAGGGATCGTGTGGAAATACAATTCCAGATGACCAAAGGATTAAGAAGGAGAGTATGATGAAGCTTGGGCTAAAGACTACCATCAGGCTTCTCGTTGTAGCACTCCTGCTTGGCAGTTGCCTGCTTGCATTCGCCGACGAGGTGACCGTCAACTTCGTACCCCAGATACTGCAGAGTTTCGATCCTGAGGAAGCAGGCAGGGAGAACTACCGCACCTGGGCGCTTTTCCCGAGTAAATTTGGTTATGACGCCGAGGGGAACAGCCTTTGGGAGGAGCAGCTGGTCGAAGCCTGGCCGGAGGCGCTGCACGGGAAGAACAGGGACAACCTGGAATTACAGGTTCTGGGGTTGCACGGTGCCTTCCTACGCAAAGGCTACAACTGGGTCGAGATCGTACCCGGCGAGGGAGAAGGTGAGAGCTTCGAGCCGAAGCCGATCCCCATTCCCGGACGGGCTGACGCGATCGACGTGTGGGTATGGGGCTCCAACCACGCCTATCGCCTGGAGGTCCATTTACGGGATTTCCATGGCATTGATCACGTACTGGACTTCGGATCCCTCCAGTTCGTCGGTTGGAAGAACCTGCGGGTGAGAGTGCCCTCAACGATTCCTCAAACATGGAAGTATCTGCCCCGGCTGCGAAATCTCGAAGTGACGAAAATGGTCCTTTGGACTACTCCCACGGAGAAGGTGGACGACTACTACATGTACATCGATCAGTTGAAGGTGGTCTCCGATGTATTCGAAACACCCTACGACGGGGATAACCTGGCGGATGCCGATACCCTCCAGGATGTCTGGGGAACCGGGATCGAGTGAAAGGAGAGGTGAGCATGAAGAAGCTTATTGTAATCGTTGGGATAGCCGCCCTCCTTCCGGCAGCTCTGATGGCGCAGCAGACCGAAGGGATTGCGGTAGACCGTTTGGGCAAAGACCAGGCGCAGCAGGAGCTGGTCGAGGTTTCGGTCAGCAAATTCGAGGATGTTGCCTTTTGGGGATCGTCGATGATGCTGGACGACGGGATCGTGGTGATCAGACGCTTTGAAGGAGCGCCCCTGGAAAAACAGCCGATACCCGGGGAGGAGAACAGCAATATCGAAGAGTTGGATCGGTACGTGCTCGGCAGCAAGACCGTTTTCTTCCGGAGGGCGAAGAGCTCGGTCTCCATCTTTCCTGTACGACCCATTCCAATCGAGGGAATCACCAAAACCATCTCTGTTTGGGTGGTGGGCAGAAACTTCAACCACACGCTCAAGGTGATAGTCGCGGACTACTTCAATGAGCGACGGGAAATTACCATGGGCAAGCTGAACTTCATGGGCTGGAAGCAGATGACCGCCGCCATTCCCCCGCGGATCGTCCAGGACGAGTACCACTACACGGTGGATCGCGGATTGAAGGTGATTGGTTTCAAGATCGAGTTTGATCTGCTGGAAAGTTACGGAACTTACTACGCCTACTTCGACGACCTGCGGGCTGTCACGGATCTGTTTGCCGAAACGTACCGGGACCCCGATGATATGACCGACGGCTGGTGATCCCGAACTCTAGATTAGAAATTCAAGGGCCCTCCCTGCGGGGAGGGTTCTTTTTTTGACGCTGCTTGAAACCCAATTTCGGTTCATGATACATTGGGGCATGACACCGGAAGAAGAGCTGAAAACGTTGAATCGAACGATTCGGCAATTCGAATCTGTATATAAATCTACAAAAGATCCCTCCCAGCGCGCTCGAGTAACGAAGGAACTGAAGAAACTGAAGACCTATCGGGAAAAGCTGCAATCTTTTCATGAATTCGATTCCACCGTTTTCGAGGAACCGGTATCCGTCGATGAGTGGGAGGGGTTGACCTATTTAAAGACAATCCTGGAGAGGACAGGTAAAAAGAGCAGGAACAAGAAAGAGTCTTACGAAGATTCCTTCGGCGACCGGGAGTTGTACTACCTGTTTCTGTATCTGAACTTCTTTGAGGAAGATTTTCTCACAATCCTGAGCGAAACAAAGCTGAAGTTGGATTTCAAGCATTCCCTGGAGCGGGACAGCTTCTATCATCGTTTTGAAAACCTGCGTAGACTGTTCGACAATGTGCACGAGGACTCCTCTACTGTTGATCTGTATTCGGGCCAGAAGCACGAAGAGGATATGCGCAAACGAAGTTTCAAGAAGAAGAGGAATGTGATAGTCGAGGCTGATAAGTTCATGCGGAGCTTGGCTCGTTTTTCCGCGATTGTGGTCACGGACATCGAAGCCGGCGGTTTGATCTGTCTCAACGCCGATGATACGCTTCACTTTGACAGGCTCGAAGGTAAACGTTTCTTCGAAGGCAAGAAGGTGTACGAAGCTCTGAAAGAGCTCAAAAGCTTTGCGCGAGAAGTGATCGATTTTCTCAACGTGCCGCAGATCGAGAGCCGGGAGTAGGTATGCAGATAGACATAGACGCCAACTCGACAATCGGGGAGAACTCCGCCTTTGAAGGCCGTTTCCTGGTCCGGGGGAACCTGCGCATTGATGGAACCTTCGAGGGTAAGACTCTGGTGGTTGATCAGCTGCAGATCGGGGAAAAGGCCAAAGTAAAGACAAGTATAAATGCCACCAGTGTCGTGGTGGAAGGACTGGTCATCGGCAACATTACAGCCAACCGGAGGATACTTCTGCTGTCTACCGCCCGCGTTCTGGGAGATTTGAAGACCCCGGAGCTCATAATTCAGGACGGAGTGGTTTTGGAAGGACGCTGCACGATCAGTCATGTCCGCATCGAGGACACGAGGGCTTATATAGAATCTCTGTACGAGAGAAAGTGAGAGTATCTTGAAGGACCTTTTCTCCTTCTTAAAAAGGGTCTACTTTTTTCAGGATCTCCCGAACGAACAGATCAAGAAGATACAACAGGTCTGCCACCAGATCGAGTATCAGCCGGGACAAATCATCTTCGATGAGGGTTCCCAGGCGGATCGCTTCTATATCGTTGCAGAAGGGGCGGTAGAGGTCTGGAAGGATTATCGACTGCCGGATAAGGACCTGTTGGCCGTACACGAGCGCGGGCATCTGTTCGGCGAAATGGCTCTGATAGACGAGCTTCCCCGCAGCGCCACGGTTCTGGCCAAGGAACCGACCCGCCTGTTCTACATCGACAGGGACGATTTCCACATAATTATCCGGGACAACTCCGAGATCGCCATCTCAATCCTCAAGTCCGTCACCGATATGGTGCGCAGCAGCAATGAGTACTTCGTAGAGAACCTTCGGGACCGAGCTCGGGAACTGGAGAAAACCAACCAGGCTCTCCGGGAAGCGCAGGAGGAATTGCTGCTCAGGGACCGGCTGTCAACACTCGGCAAGTTTTCCTCCCTGATTCTCCACGATATCCGCAACCCCCTGTCCGTCCTGCGCAGCATGGCGGAGATGATCATTCTCAACAGCAACGATTCGAAGAAGGTGGAACGTAACGCGAAGCGAATCATCACGGAAGCGGATCGGCTCAATCAAATAGCCAGCGAGCTGCTGGACTATTCCCGGGGTGAAATCCGTTTGAATATGTCCATCGTTGATCTCAATAAATTCTTCAACAGAGTTCTCGAGGTGGTGGAGGAGAAGCTGCAGGCCCGGGATATCAAAGTAGTAACGGATATCAAGTTCTCTCAACCAATCATCATGGACGAGCAGCGCATGTTCCGTGTCTTCTACAACCTGGCCGACAACGCCCGAAAAGCCATGCCCCAGGGCGGCACCTTTACGATCAGAGCCTTCAAAGCGGATCAGACCCTCAAAGTCGAGGTCTCGGATACCGGAGTCGGCATGGATCCTTCGGTCCAGAGGAAGATCTTCGATCCTTTCTTCTCTTACTCCGACGAGGGCGGCACGGGACTCGGGATGTCCATCGTCAAGAGCGTGATCGAAGCGCACAACGGCACGCTGTTCGTTACCAGCAAGCCGAACGGCGGCACGACCTTCCGGGTGACCCTGCCTCTGATAGATTGAACCGACAGTGCCCACATTGATTTTTTAGGCCTTTGCAGGCTCCCGCAAAATTCTTGACTCGGAAAAGAAAAAGTGATAGTTTTGCCCTGCTGAAGTTGGTTGTTGCACTTTCGGCGTGTATCGATTCCCGGTGGTGTAATTGGTAACACACAAGACTCTGGATCTTGGTTTGGGGGTTCGAGTCCTCCCCGGGAAGATAACCATTCTTGCCTTTGAGATTCTCTTACAGTAGTTTAGTCCCATGAGTGAGCTTCACGCAGTGCTGGGTGCCGGTGGAAACATCGGCACCGCTGTCGTCAACGAGCTGGTCGGCAGGGGTAAGTTGGTCCGGGGAGTGAGTCGATCCGGGAAGGCGGATCTGCCCGGATCAGTCGAGCAGGTAGCGGCGGATGCGGTGGACCGGGAAAGCCTGGCAAAGGCTCTGAAAGGTGCAGCGGTGGTCTACCACTGCATCGGTGTTCCCTATCAGCAGTGGACCAAAATCTACCCGGGTGTAATGAGGAATTTGATCGAGGTTGCGACGGAACTGGGTCCTCACACTCGGGTGGTCTATGCGGACAATTTGTACTGCTACGGTCGCGAGGGAGCTTTGCGCGGATCGCTTCGGGAAGATACCCCTCATCTGGCAACGGGAAAGAAGGGGAAGCTGCGTTCGGAGTTGATTGACCAGCTGCTGCAGGCCCATCGGGAGGGACGGCTGCGGGCAGCCATCGGCCAGGCTTCGGATTTCTTCGGACCCGGCGGCGACAACTCGATTCTGGACTTCTTTCTGTTCAGGCCTCTTTTGGAAGGCCGGCGGGTCAGCATCCTGGCGGATCTGCATCGTCGACACAGCTTCATCTATCTGCCGGATTTCGCCCGATTTCTGGTAAACGTGGCGCTGGATGACCGGGCTTATGGCCGGGTATGGATTCTTCCTCACATGGAAGTGCTGACCTACC
>Ga0180438_10006626_pt1 | contig 15598 bp, 14 predicted proteins | sample SS_ome_12_FD_132455 | JGI IMG/M metagenome (GOLD analysis project Ga0180438, IMG submission 132455) | Hypersaline lake sediment archaeal communities from the Salton Sea, California, USA - SS_3_D_2 metaG | ecosystem: Environmental > Aquatic > Non-marine Saline and Alkaline > Hypersaline >...
ACCACTGCGGCAGCTCTCTTTGAGGAGTGGTTGCGAGGTTATGTCAAAACTAATTGCAGCATAAGGACGAAAGAGAGTTATCGAAGTACAATAGAGCATCACCTCCTGCCAGCTTTGGGACATATACAACTTAAGGACCTCCAACCGGCGGTGATACAGTCATATTATGGCCGGGCTTGCGAGAAGCTATCGAGTAAATCAGTCCTGTACCACCATCGCATATTAAAGCAATGCCTTAAATATGCTATGAGACAGGGTTATTTGGGCCGTAATCCTTGTGACCTGGTTGATCCTCCAAAGGCGCGGCGAAAGCCAATGCGAACACTAACTCCGGAAGAGGTTGAAACCTTGTTGAAAACTGCTTCTGGTAATCAGTTCTATCCTGTTATTTATACAGCGATATCTACAGGATTAAGGCAATGTGAGCTATTGGGCCTTCGCTGGCGTGATATTGACTTTGATTCCCCGTCTATATCGGTTTGCCAGGCATTATATAAAAGGTGTGGCATTTGTGAATTCCACGAGCCCAAGACAAGCCATAGCAAACGCTGCGTAAATATGACTGCCAAACTAACCGATTATCTCAGTGAATACAAGGCTGAAAGAGAATCGCTTTCGTTGCATATAGGCCGGCTGCTTAAGCCTGATGACCTGGTATTCTCCAATGGAGAAGGCGCACCTATTGATCCGGGCGTACTAAGTCATAATTTTGCCAGGATATTAAAACGAGCTGGCATAGACAACGCTCGATTCCATGATCTGAGACATACTTTTGCTAGCCTGATGTTGCTCCGGGGAGCTAAGCCAAAGGTTATCTCGGAAGCCCTAGGCCATGCCAGTGTTGCCTTTACTATGGACACATATTCCCATATAATTGAGGGGATGCAATCAGAGGCTATGGAGTTACTGGATGGGGTTCTGCCGGCAGGCAATAACGGGAATTTAACGGCAGAAAATTAGTTCCTAGCTTTGATGGGCCGCTAGCTCAATCGGTAGAGCAGCTGACTCTTAATCAGCCGGTTCTGGGTTCGAGTCCCAGGCGGCTCATGTCCGACGTCTTTGCCTTTCGTTAACGTTCTTGCTAATGAACTTTGTGTCAACGTAAACGGCGAGCTGGTGCTTAACAATCATTTTCTATCCGTTTTCTTCATAGCCCTGGGCTTGTCTGCAGATTGCTTCGTCGTAGCGTTAACTGGTGGTATCTCAACCGTAGACCACTCTTGGCCACGGGTACTACGTGTGTCGCTTTCATTCGGGCTGTTTCAGGCCCTGATGCCGATCCTTGGATGGTTGGCTGGGCGGACCGTTGTTGAGTTCATTGCGGATTACGACCACTGGGTAGCTTTCGCTATGCTCGCAATTGTCAGTGGAAGGATGTTCTGGGAGTCATTACGCTCTCAACACGGCCGCGGGAAGGAGATCGATATTACCAAGGGACTCATGCTTGTCACGTTATCAATAGCTACCAGTATCGATGCATTGGCCGTTGGGTTATCTCTGGCCCTCTTGGACATGAGTATCGCGATTGCCAGTCCAACTATCGGTGCAGTGGCTTTCGTGGTCACCATAGTAGGATTCAAATTAGGCAAGAAAACCGGCAAGTTGGCTGACAAACGAGCTGAGGCAATCGGGGGCATTATACTATTGGCTATTGCGGTTAGGATTCTCCTGAGCCATATTCTATAGTCGCGATGTGGCAACGTGATTGATGTTCAGGAAGACTGAACCCAGCATACTTCTGCTCATCAGTTACCTACCGCACAGCGTAACCGATAAGTTTGTACGCCAGTTTGGCCAGTAGAAAGGCACAAGAACTCGGACCCTCTGCGGGACAGAATTCCACCAAGTCAAAGCCGACCAGGTGCCTGTGGAGGGCAACAGATTTCAATACATCGAGGACTTGCCGCCAGGACATACCATCGGGTTCAGGGGTGCCCACTGCTGACATGATTGAAGGATCCAGAACATCAACATCTATGGTAACGTAGACATCGTCAGTGAGTGAATCGATTATGTGGTCTGCCGGAGGTGACTTCGACCCAAAATCAGACATGTAGAAGGGCGTCAGCTTGTTTTCAGAAAGGAATTGTTTTTCCTCCTGACTGAGGCTGCGCACTCCTACCTGCGATATGGGGCAGAGCTCGGAGATGCGGCGCATAACGCAGGCCTGGCCGTATTTGGCCCCCAGATATTCATCTCGGAGATCAGCATGGGCGTCCAACTGCAGCACAGAGAGTCCAGGGAATTGCTCGCTGAAAGCTTGCACCGTTCCCAGAGAGAGTGAGTGTTCGCCTCCAAGGAGCACGACAAATTTGCCCTTTTGTATCAGGTCTTTGGTTACTCGATATACCCTGTTAATCATATCTTCAGAATTGCTGAAGACAGGCTCTAGCTCGGGCAGCGTGCAAATACCAGTTTTGTGTATCTCACGGTCCAGCTCCACATCATAAAGCTCCAAATACCGGGAGGCGTCGATGATGGCCTGCGGGCCGTGGCGGGACCCGCTTCGCCATTCGGAAGTACTGTCGTAAGGTACAGGCAGAACTACGGTCTTGGCTTGCTGCAGGTCTGAGTAAGGTGGTGCTAAGCCGGCAAAGACCCGACCCGGGAGAAATGACCTATTGGGCCCGCCAACGAAAGCCTTGCCATGACGGTCCTGCTCATTCATGATAAACGAAAGTCTGAGGATTGGCCATCGCAGATTCTGTACCGGACCATTCTCTATCGATCAGGCAGGTTCTCAGTTTAACCAATTGGAATCCCTCTCGAAAATCACTTATTGCTTTCTCGGTATCAAAATCCTTGCAGGAGAAAATGTCTATATTGACGTAGTTCCGCTCAACGAACGTGTGGATGCCGATGTGGCTTTCGGCGATGAAGACGAATCCCGATATTCCCCAGTCGTCTAGTATCGGGCCCACGTATCTGAGTACGTATGGAGGCGAAATCCTGGTCATTCCGATCTGTGCGGGATAGGTCTCCAGCCAGTTGCGGAGGAAGTCTTCGTCACGGACAATTCTTTTGTCGTTGGAATAACCATCTATGATTAAGTGCATTATGCCTCCTCAAGCTGTGTTTTTCTTAGGTCGAAAAGGGCAGCATAGACTGCCCTTTGCTTCATTCTTGAGCGATCTCCGCGGAGCGTATGGGTGAAAGTCTCCTGCAAGCCGTCACCGGTTAGGCTGATGAATGCCTTGCCAGAGCTCGTATCGGGATTCATATTACCACCGAGGCCCATGCCGATACCGGCTTTCAGATTTCTGCGTGCTACGTCAGCCATTGCTTGGGCTGCCTGTGTACTTTCCTCTCCGTACTGCTCTAGTACAGAGATGTCCAGGCCGCAAGCTATTTTAGCTTCGCTGGAACAAGCTAGCAACCCCCCTTTGAAATACGCATGGCTGTCCCGGCCCCCGGCAATGGTGCTGCACAGAAGTCCTTCAGTGCATGACTCCATAGTAGCTAGGGTCAAGCTTCTGGCCCTGAGCAACTCCCCAACTATCGAACCAAGCGTATCGTCATCTACACCCCAAATATGGGGCGAAAGAATACTTCGAATTTGCTCTTCACTCTCAGAAATAAGCCGCTGAGCTTCCTCCTGTCCTTGTGCCTTGGCTGTAATGCGGAGATGAACACCGTCCGGATGGATATAAGTGGCCAGAGTAGGGTTGGATAGTCTGGAAAGAGGAGCTACCATTTCATCAATCGTCGCCTCGGCTACCCGAAAAGTCTTGATTGTCCTGGACAGGATGACCTCTCCACTCACCTTGGGCTTCAGTTTAGGCAGAATACCTTGTTGCCACATCAGTTTCATCTCGTCCGGGGGTCCCGGTAGAGCTACGATTGTATGGTCGCCTTTCTCAATCCACCAGCCGGGCGCCGTACCCATATGGTTAGGAATGGCCTGGGCCGAGGGAATGATAGCTGCTTGTTTGATATTACTCTGTGCTATTTTGCCAGTATGGCGACCGAACTCTGATTGCCACCGGAGCAACTCTTGCCACAACTCCTCATCCGTTTTCAATTCCTCACCCACCAACTCAGCAACGGCCTCGCGGGTAATATCATCCTGAGTAGGTCCTAATCCTCCTGTAACGATGATAAGGTCTGCTCTCTTCCAAGCTCGCTTCAGGGTTTCGACTAACCTTTGCCGGTTGTCTCCTACAGTGGAGATAAAATACAAGTCAATGCCCAGCAAGGACAATTGATTGGCCAGAAAGGAAGAATTAGTATCAACGATATTGCCCAGTAGAATCTCTGTACCAACAGGTATTATCTCTGTCTTCATCGTAAAGGATCATTACAGGCCGCGCCTCCCTGGTCATTTCGAGGCCCCCATCTCTCATCATGCTGAGCGTTGGGTTGTTGGGGTTCAGTGTGTCGGCTTGCTCAGTCTCTCGGATCAAAGTTGGGGGTATACACTCGGGCAGGCAATGTCTTTCAACACTTGCCCGCTGAGATGCCAAGGTACTTCTCTACTATTGCCATAGCGCAATATTTGCCACACATGCTGCAAGTGGCTCCATCAACAGGTATCTTGCTGTGAAGCTGTTCTGCAAGTTGAGGGTCTAGAGATAGGTTGGCTTGGGTTTTCCAGTCAAGAGCCTTGCGAGCCTTAGACATCTGCTCGTCCCATTCCCTAGCACCTCTTACCCCCTTCACAATATCGGCAGCGTGGGCAGCTATGCGGGAGGCGATTACGCCCTGTCTGACATGTTCCACGTTGGGAAGGGAAAGATGCTCAGTAGGAGTCACGTAGCACAAGAAATCCGCTCCGGCAGCAGCAGCGATTGCGCCACCGATAGCAGCAGTTATATGGTCGTACCCGGCACCTACATCGGTCACCAGAGGACCGAGAACATAGAAGGGTGCCCCGCGGCACAGGCTCTTTTCCAATTCAACATTGGTGGTAATTTGGTTCAGCGGGAGATGTCCCGGCCCTTCTATCATAGCCTGGACGCCGGCTTCCATGGCGCGTTCAGCTAGTTCCCCGAGAGTGACCAACTCCTCGACCTGGGCTCTGTCGGTGGCGTCGGCTAGACATCCGGGACGCAGTCCATCGCCCAAGCTGAGCGTGAAATCATATTCAAGGGCCAGATCTAACAGGCGGTCATAGTATTGGTATAAAGGATTCTCCTGATCGTTGTGGAGCATCCAACCGATAAGAAAAGCTCCTCCCCGAGACACTACATCTGTTACCCTGCCCTGTTTCTTTAGTCTGGCAACAGAAGCTTGAGTGACTCCGCAATGGACGGTCATAAAATCGACACCATCTTTGGCATGTTCTCGGATGACAGCGAAGATATCATCAACCGTCATGCTAACTATGGCTCCACGGCGCTCGATAGCGTCAATGCCCGCCTGGTATATCGGCACCGTGCCGGTAGGCACGGTGCTGGCACTGAGAATAGCCCGCCTTACGGCTGAAATATCCCCTCCGGTGCTCAGATCCATTACGGTGTCGGCACCGAAGTCCACAGCAGCTTGCAGCTTACTTAGTTCTATATCCAGGTCGCAGGAGTCGGACGATGTGCCTATGTTGGCATTGACCTTGGTCCTCAGGCCTGCGCCTATGCCACAAGGCGTCAAATTCGCGTGGTTAGTATTCGCCGGGATTACGATTTGTCCTCCGATAAGGCCTTGCATGACGAAATCGATCTCCACCCCTTCTCTCTCGGCTATCCGCCTCATGTGAGGTGAAATGGTTCCCTTTCGGGCTAATTCGAGCTGCGTCACTTTTCTATATACCTCGCACAAGTTCCGGTAGCAGTAAAGTATAAAGCATCTGACGGGAATTTAGAAACCCAATCTAGCACAGAGCGATTTCTGGTGCAAACGCAACCCCGGCAGTAGCAGGCAAATCGCAAGAAAGGAAGGTGGGCACGAATCTAGGATAGAGTGCGCAGGGATTCCTTCTGGATCTTGAAAAGTCTCTCTATGCCCTGTTGGGCTAGAGAAAGCAAGGCATCGGCGGTCTGTTTGGAGAAGGGTTTGCCTTCAGCGGTTCCTTGAATTTCCACAAACTCGTTCTTGTCGGTCATTACGACATTGAAATCTACTTCAGCCCGGTAGTCTTCTTCATAGCAGAGGTCAAGTAGCATATTCCCATTGACGATGCCCACGCTGGTGGCCGCTATCATTTTGCTCAGCGGCATGAGTGGTAAGATACCCTGTTTCCTTAGGTTATGGAAGGCGTGGTACAGGGCGACGTATCCAGCGGTGATAGCTGCCGTTCTGGTACCACCGTCTGCCTGCAACACATCACAATCTACCACGAACGTTCTCTCTCCCAGGACGGCCAGATTGGTCACTGCTCTTAAACTGCGGCCGATAAGGCGTTGGATTTCTTGACCTCTTCCCTCTCCCTTATCTCGCGGTGTGCGAGTGATGGTGGAGCGAGGTAGCATTGCATACTCGGCAGTAACCCAACCCGCGCCGCCGCCTTTACGAAAACTGGGAACCCTTTCATCCATGCTCACAGAACAAAGCACCCGAGTTTGCCCCAGTTCGATTAGCGCTGAACCCTCGGCAAAACTCTGGTACCCCAGAATTATGTGCACAGGGCGAAGTCTATCGTCAGCTCGATTGTCTAGTCGTGACATACTAAAGGAAGTATAGCAGAGTGGCTAACAATCAGTCTGTTATTTGTCGGCAAGGCGAAGAGTCGACCTTCTGGGTCGCTCTTCACCAGTTTCCCCTTTCTTGATAGGTCTTGATGAATCTTCCGATAGAGCGGTCATAAGTCTTTTCCACGTCGTCTGGGAACAGGCACGCCGGCAATTCGCCCAACTGCCAGTGGTATCTTAGGCATTCGCAGCAGATACCCTTTCTGCTGCAGGGTTCGTAAGTACAGTTACATATATCTCTGTTCTGTTCCGCGGTGCACTCTCTCATGTTCGCCTCCTTGGCTAATTCCCCGATTCGATTTTGCTTTGCTGCCCAGGTGCGGTGAGACCGTTCTGCGACCGATATGTTATTATATGCCAAAACAGCGGGTATCGGAAAGGAAGAAAGCGGCTTGCAGGTGCCATTTGACGCTTATCTTGATATCGAGACCACAGGTTTGTGCTCCTTCTATGACGAAATCACCGTTGTTGGCATCTATCTGGCCAATGATAGTGGGAATAGGCTGGTTCAGCTCGTTGGGGGCGATGTGACCGGAGCCAACTTGCTCAGGAATTTGCGTTGTGTGGACACAATCTATACCTATAATGGTAGCCGCTTTGACCTTCCTTTTATCAATTACCGTCTGGGAGTGGATCTGAGACAGCATTTTCATCACCGTGACTTGATGCATGATTGCTGGAGCAACAACCTGTATGGCGGTTTCAAAGCAGTAGAGCGGAGGCTGGGGATTCCTCGCCGGCTCCAAGACATTAGTGGAGCAGAGGCGGTAGTGCTGTGGTGGAGATACCAGTTCAACAATGATACGAAGGCCTTGACTCTGTTGCTGAAATACAACCGGGAGGACGTGGTCAACCTGCTGACGTTGAGGAAGAAGCTAGAAAGGTGGTCAGGCGTGGGACGGTGCCCTTAAGGTCCCGTGTTCTTGCTATTCTCCGTTGCCCGAGAGTTCGCGCAAGTAGTCAAAGAACTGTGACACGAGGCGAGCAATGTCGCCAATTGCGGTGACTATGTTGCTCAGGGTCGAGGAGCTTGTTTCATCTCCCCCCCACGGAAACGATCCATCATAGTAGTGGACATCGTTGAAGCCTGCGACAATTTCATATCTGTCCAATCTGGAATCACCAAGGGGTAACCTGAAAGCTCCGAGGGGGGATTGAGCGGGATCCTGGGGATCAAGCGCCCGCCACTCGCCGTCGAGATACCAGTCCTCCATGAGGAAGGCATGAGCACCTGTTTCTCCGTCAACGCCGATGACCAGATATACCCGGTCCGCACCAATACCATAGGCTCTGAGAAGAGTGCATAGAAGAATAGAGAATTCCTCGCAGTCCCCGACTCGGGGGTCGGTCAGGATCTCTGCTGGACTTTCCCAGTAGTCTTTCTGGCCGGCTCGATCTTCATCAGTTTCGTACTGTAGACTGTGAGCAACCCAGTCCCGAATAGCGTCAAAGCCCTCTTTGGTCGGTTCGTGAGGAGGCTCACCGACGATGCTCTGCAAACACTCACTGACTGCTGAGCATTCGGGCGTGATATAACATTTGGATTCAGATTCGGTCTCGGTGGCTGGCCAGGCATGGCCGGTGGGCGGATTGTCCTCGAGAGTGACGCAGCCCGCACCAGACACAATGAGTAAAGCAAGCACAAGCAGACACGCGAAAGGGATCGAAACGCGCTCCTTCATACCCAAGCCCCAGATGATTTTACCTGAGATTTGGGTCTTATTCAATACCTAAATGGTTGTTTCGCAGAATTTTTTCTGCTGACTGTGCCCGTCCTTGTGAGATTTGGCCTGCACGGGTATGGCAGCTCTTGCTGAAGATTCTGTTGGCTTGCGGCTAATGCGGTATGTCACATAGCGGACGCCGGGACGCTAAGTGTGGAGTGTACGCTCACGTTGAAGCCCCGGACTTTGTGGAGGTGAACAACGTTCGTTCTGTGAGGCCCATGTGCACCCAGTTAGTTCTGCCACTTACTCTCAGTAGCCTCAACAGCCCAGACAATGGGGTCGATCACGAGTTCTCTAACCAGTGTCCTCAAAAGACTATTTGCCGATATGAAGTCCGCAATAGGGGGACTGAGGCGATAGTAGAGGGCAACAAATTGAGAGCCTGTGGTGTTTTCCAGCAACACCACGTCCCTGAACTCTCGCAAGATGTCAATCTGGTGAGCAGTCGGGGTTCCGTAAGCGGCCGTGGCAATAAAACAGCCAGCGCCGGGGGGTGGCGTCGACGGTATGGCCGTCGTAAATTGAAGAGTAGAACCTTCCAGAGTGTTGTTATACTTGAGCTGGGCCGTGTACTCGTATTCGGTGTCAGAGTTGAGTTCCGTGAGTGACTCAGAATGAGCGCCATCTGCCGTTTTGGATGCCCAGTCAGTATAAGACCAATACGAATCTGCCGATTTCTTGTAGGCAAACCGGACTTGGACTGAAGTGTAATTGCCCATCGAGAATTGCATATTCAGTGTGGCTGAGGTGGGGCTGATGCCAGTGGCATCTTGTGTGGTAACTGTCGGGTACATCGGAGGATTTGATGCCTGTTCGAAGTTCGCCGTGATGGAACAGTCGCCGTTCATCCTGATAGTGGTCGCGGCAGCATGGACATCCGAAACGGTATCTGTATCCCCCACCCATTCCACGAACTCGTAGTATTCGTCAGCTTCAGCAACCAGATCGACTACAGTTTCCTTGTTGTAGATAAACATACTCTCTCCGGGTGTGGTTACCGAGCCCCCTGGGCTGCCGGAGAGAGTGAGGCTATACTGACCTTCCATAGGCTGAACAGCGATGCCGAGTTTGCCAATAATATGCTCTGCCTTATTGATTGCCACCAGCGTATCAGAGCCAGCAAAAACGAGTCCTGCAAACCCTCCATCCTTGTCCACCGCGGAGCCTGAATCGTCCTGTGCGGCGAAGGACCAATTCTTCTGTTCCACCAAAATCTGATCCACGAAGTAAGCTGCCTGGTCGCCATACTCAACCCACAGAGAGGCATTGGTGTGAGCCACCCTGCCGGTAGTTACTCCTGTCGCAATCCCAGATTTGCGCACGATATCGCCACTAGAGACCTTCGCCCATCCTTCAATTCGGTAATTGCCTACTTCGTTGAATTGCTGGCCCGGAGACACACCTATACCCTCGTCAATACTCCCAACGGCGGCGTCAGCGTAATTCCTTGCCTGTGACCCAAAATCAATAGGTACGTATGACTCGAGTTCCCCTACCCGATTGCATAGCCTCCCTCCGTCAGCGCTTCCCGGCTGGGCGATGGGTGTTCCTGTGTTGAGAAACTCACCCGTACGCGGTGCCATAGCTATGACATGGGCATTGGACAGCATCTTGTTATCATAGGTGACCATGCCCAGGGTTCCGGCATAGTACAGGTCGGGGACGTAGGCCGACAGGCTTGTCCCGCCGACGAGTGGCCTAACCTCGGATTGCCTGTTTTGGCTTACGGCCGTCGCAGGTTCTGCTAACTGCGTAGAAAAAACTCGGATTGTCCCGATGACTTCCCTGCGCACCGGGCAGCCTTCAAACGAGCACGGTACCCTTTCCTTTGCCTTTTCATCTTCCACAAAGACGACAATTTGGCCCTCAGCTTCCGAATGGGCGATGCCAAGAACGCCAGTCCCAGCCAGAGGCAAGAGTCCTTGTTCCAGGGCCATTCTGGCTTCGGCCAGTGATCTTCCGCGAGCGAGGTTTTCATCGGCGGAAACGGAAACAGAGTTAAGAAATACCGCCCCAACAAGGACCAGTGCTCCCAAGAACACAACTTTCTTCGTTTTCTTCATCTTGCCTCGTATGCGATTGGTTCTACTTCCATCCGACAGGTGTCGGCAAAGCTTTTGCCATCCGTTCTCATAATGCCCCAGCAGGCAATGCAAGCTGGCAAATTGAGATGATCACTTTTTGTCTCTATTCTTGTAGGCTTAATAGCCTAGTACTTTCGTCATATATTCAGTCGCAAAAAAACCGAAAACCCCTCACTTTTCCTAGTACTTCCAGTCTGTTGTCCGCCGCCCGACTAGTGAAAGAAGGGGAACGTATTCGTCTTCCGCCGCATTACGAAACGCCCGTGAACAACGACAATCAGCGCCAGCAAGCCTATGACAGCGATGTTCTCAGTCTGCGCTAGTTCTGCAGCTTCACTCATTGTGAGGGTCGAACCTAAAGCAGCCGTGGCGAAAAGATTATGTGATTGCCGATCCTGACAAGCCAGAGTTCGCAATTGCATCGAAAGCTTAGAGGCAACTTGTTTGCCCTCGGAACAAGCAGCATCGCATGATGAATGAATCTCCACAAGATTTAATGAAACTGAATTACTATTACTCATGGGTGATTGACGATAAAGAAGGTTATACCTATATTGAGTATGGTCGAATATTGCCGAGCTTAGATCTCAGAAGATTTGAGAAAGGAGGTTCAATATGAGGACAACACGTGACTCAAGAAGATGGCATCACATGGACGGAGTTACCGTCTTTCTGATTGCAGCAGCATTGGTGGTAACGACCACGGGTTGTGCACCTTTCTTCCCGCCGTTTGTTAACCCTGACCCCGACGTTGTATATAACCTCGACGTTTCCAGCACCGCTGGAGGATCGGTAACCGAACCCGGCGAGGGAACGTCCCAGTATTATGAGGGAACAGTGGTTGATCTGGTAGCCACCCCCGATGCTGGCTACCGCTTCGTTCACTGGACTGGCCACGTAGACACCATTGACGATGTCGCTGAAGCTGCAACCACTATCACCATACAAGGCGATTATGAAATCACCGCTAACTTCGAGTTGAGACCGACCTACGAACTCACCATGATTGCCGATCCTCAGGTAGGCGGCACAGCGACCGATGTAGCTGGCGAGTACTGGTACGCAGAAGGTGCTCAGGTGAGCATAAAAGCGGAAGCTAACCTGGGCTACCACTTCGTTGACTGGGCGACAACTGCTGGTGGATTTGACAATCCGAGTGAAGCGGAGACAGTCTTTACCATGCCAGGGGAAGCTGCAAACGTAACTGCCAGGTTTGAGGTCGATCCTATGGTGGCAACGGGCTCTCACCACACTGTGGGACTCAGAGCAAACAGCACAGTGGTCGCCGTGGGTAACAATGCCTCGGGGCAGTGCCGTGTTGGCAACTGGACGAACGTCGTCAAGGTCGCTGCAGGCGCAGCTCACACCGTGGGGCTTAGAGGCAATAGCAGCGTGCTCGCAGTAGGAGACGACAGTTATGGTCAGTGCGGCATCGGTGACTGGCGAGACATCATCCAGATGGATGTAGGCTACTACCATACGGTAGGACTTAGAGGTAACGGCACGGCGATAGCTGTGGGGCTTGACCTCTACGGTCAGTGCAATGTCGGTGACTGGCAGAACATCGTTCAAGTTGCCGCGGGCGAGCACCACACGGTGGGCCTTAAGTCCGATGGAACCGTGGTCGCCGTTGGGTGGAACCTGTTCGGTCAGTGTAATGTCGGCGACTGGCAGAACATCGTTCAATTGGCCGCCGGTGCATATCACACGATAGGGCTCAAATCCGACGGAACAGTGGTTGCTGTAGGATGGAACAACCATGGGCAGTGCGATATGGGTGCCTGGTTAGATATCACACAGGTTGCCGCAGGCGAATATCACACAGCAGGCCTTAAGTCCGACGGGACAGTGATCGCTGCCGGCAACAACGACTACGGGCAGTGCAATATCACTGGCTGGGCAGACGTCAATCAGGTGGCCGCAGGTGGATACCAGACAATAGGACTTAAATCTGATGGCTCAGTGGTCGCCGTGGGGGACAATGTTCATGGGCAGTGCGATGTCAATGACTGGATGCTGAAATGAACTTCACTCCGTACCTCCGCTCTCCTTTGAGCGGAGGTACGGAATACACTCGTTAGTTTGTGGGGTGTGCGAGGATTAGGTACTTCAGGTACAGTAGTCAGTTTTGCGTTTGGTTGTCTTGGTAGCAGGTGGCCGAATATGGCATCTAGAGATTAGGCGTGGGAAGGCTTGATCTCCTTCGAAGCATTCTTATTTTCGGAGTGACCAAAGAACTGGACAGGATATTACGGAAAGAAGGCTCGCTATTGCAGCCGGCTCTGATGTTCATGGGAGTGATGCGACACTAGTGGTTACGGACAGCAGTGGAACTGTGGGTCGTGCTGGGCAGTGTTCGAAGTAATCATGTGATCTCAGTTACCCATCCTGGCAGGAGGTTTCTCTTCCCCCACCAAGAGAGCATAGGGGAAGAGGAATTCATGTTTAGGCTCAGTATCCTCACCCTCGTATTGTGGGAAGACAGCGGCTTGGCGGAACACAAGGGGAGTCTGTTGTCGTTTTTGGCCGACTGAACATTAGTGCAAAGCCTGCCTGGGTTCGTGGTGGTAATCGTTTGATAGCGTTGGGGTGAGTCGCCAGGCCAGTTATGGTCGGGGGCTGGCTCAACTTTGGTCCCAGGGAAAAGACTCATCGTAATAGTAGGAGTCATTGAAAGCCAGGATGATTTCGTAGTCACGGAGTAGTTTGAAATCGGCCAGGCTGTAGTCCTTGAAGCGAGGCCCCGGAGGAAAAGTCTGGGCACCGGCTTGAGGCTCCAGGGCCCGCCATTCTCCGTCCAGATACCAATTCTCTATCAGGAAGGCATGTCCGTACCCGTCATCATCTACACCGATGGCAACGAATATCTGCTTCTCGCCAATCCCGTAGGCCCTCAGGAGGGTGCACAGTAGAATCGCAAAGTCTTCACAGTCCCCGCTCCCCAAGGACAGCGTCTCATCCGGGGTTTGCCAGTAATCGTCAACGCCCCACTGCTCCTCATCGCTCTTATATTGAATATTGGCAGCAACCCAATCTCGGATGGCATCAAAGCCGTCTTTGGTAGGCTGGTCGGCGGGATCACCTTCATAAGGCGGATTGATGTCCTGTAGACACTGGGCAACAGATGAAGAATTGATCGTGATCAAATCCTTGAATCTGTCCGCATTCCACGAAGACCAATTGTCCCCGGTCGCGCCCTGATCGTGACTGGTGCAGCCCACGCCGGGCAAGATGAGCAATACGAGCGCAGCCAGGCAAACCAATAGTCTTACAGAGCGCATTTCCATAGATAAACCCTCGTTCATTTTAGCCAATATCTTAATTCTCTTCAAAACCCCAAGACAGTTCCTGGAATCGCTTGTCTGCCTCGACGCAGACTTCCGGTTCTCAACGGACACAGTTCATAAGAGGTAAGTATTCCTCGGTTGCTCTTGCAGATAATCCTTGTTTTGCCTCCTTAGCAAGAGAGGGTCGGGGAAGAGGAATTGATCGACACTCCGACCCTCTCTAACCGAGGGAGACGAATTCTATGGCAGGTTCAGGTGAACACCATTTAGCGCCTAAGGGCTAGCTTCCAAGGCGCTCGTGTCTATATCACGCTTTGTGGTTTTGTTGCTTTCAATTACTACGTCGGATATGAAACCCAGCACTTCGCCAAAGTCCGCGCCGTCATATCCGGCCACGGCCAAATCGTAAGTTCCAGCAGCAAGTAATGGTATTGTGTAATGGCCATCCTCACACATCTTTCCGCTGTTAACTGCATTGGGGAATCTGGACGCCGGAGGTACCGGCTCATCGTCTTCCGTGTCCGCCCAGGTCCCATCTGTGTACGCAAAGACAATTATGTCCGTGTACGTAGAATTGTTTGCTATTGAACCAGAGATGCGCCCGGCTTCATTGTTCACTACCAGCCTGATCGTAGGCCTTAAGATATAGTGAGAGTCTGCCAGATGGACAGCTTTGCGAACATCAAAGTCCGCGGTAACCTGCACAGCCCCATTGTTGGGTACTGTGAATTGCCCCACCCCTTTGTAACCCGTTGTATTACCACTCGGGACGAACAGAGGCGAAGTGGAGTTATCTGCAAATTCGATATAGCAGCCAGGATTGTACGGGTCCTGACCCATCTCGGGGATATCCAGCATGAAGCGGATTTGGTTGTAATGGCCGCCAGGTAACGTCAATTCACCTAGAGCAAAGTAGAATTTCCGTTCGTTAGCTCCAGTAAGTTGTAGGTTTGAGGTCCCTCAAATTCCTCGCATGTCGTCCATACGTCATTTATGTGATACTGGATTTCATTGATAGTTATGTATACGCCTGTAACATTTTCAGCGTCTATCGGTGCATCCGAAAGATAGAGGGCCAACGTTCCCGTTCCTGTTTCTGGGGCTTCTTCACAACTCAGTGCTGCTGCCGCCACCGCACCCACAATAATCACCAGCGCTAGTACAAAATTCCTCATTCTTGACCTCCTGCCTACTATCTCAATTCATATTATACCATTTATACTATCTGCCTTCAATCGTTGATTGTCAGCCTAATCGTGGGCTTCAAGACGTAGCGAGAGCCAGCTAGGTGTACGGTTCCAGGTTCACTAACGTCAAAGTCTACGGTAACCGTCACGGTCTCATCAGCAGTGACTTCGAATCGGCCTATCGCTTTGTACCCTGTCTCATTACCACTGGGAGCGAAGAGGGACTGGGTGGAGTTGTCGGCAAATTCGACATAGCAGCCAGAACTGGACAGGAGCGAACCCATTTCTGCGATATCCAGCATGAAGCGAATTTGAGTGTAGTTCCCGACAGGTAATGCGAACTCACCTAACAAAGTGGAATTTCCCCCGGTCAATTCCAACAAGTCATGTGTTTGAGGGCCTTCAAATTGTTCACACGTTATCCATTGATTCCCTATATGATATTGGATTTCATCAATAGTGATGTAAACACCGGTAATATTCTTGGCGTCCGGCGGCGCATCAGTAAGATAGAGTGCTAGGGTTCCCGTTCTTGGCGCTTGTTCTGATTTACCGGACTTATTGGAGTTATTGCCTGCTGCGCCAGGCCCGTCGTTAACAATCAGCTTGATTGTCGGGTTCAATATGTAGCGGGAATTAGCTATATGTATTGCGTTAGGATCCTGGACATCGAAGTCCGCGGTGACCTCG
>Ga0180438_10006627_pt1 | contig 15598 bp, 8 predicted proteins | sample SS_ome_12_FD_132455 | JGI IMG/M metagenome (GOLD analysis project Ga0180438, IMG submission 132455) | Hypersaline lake sediment archaeal communities from the Salton Sea, California, USA - SS_3_D_2 metaG | ecosystem: Environmental > Aquatic > Non-marine Saline and Alkaline > Hypersaline >...
CCAGCCGTGTCATCTGAATCGTGAGATAAAGTGCCTGTGTACACGCCACATGTACTCGTCCGGCATTGGACTCTCTGCTGGAATCCGCACTATGATTGTGGTTAGGATCATGGATGTGAAGGATTCGGATACCCGTCACGGAACGCTTTCTCCGTCATGCATCAAGCGATTCAGCTGCCTTCGTGCTTCCTCGGCATACGGATCGTTCACGCCATTCCGAAGACGAATCCGTTGCCGAAAACACGCCTTTGCCTGTTCACTCTCGCCCCTCTGGTCGTGGATCATCCCCAGATAGAGGTAGCTGTCCGCATGGTTGTCTATGTCGATGGCCTTCTTGAAAAAACCGGCCGCTTCTTCCACTTTTCCGTCGTTGTAGTAGGCGATGCCGAGATTATAATATGCATCGGCATACGACGGTGATATCTCCAATACCTTCTCGTACACACGGATGATGTGAACAATATCGTTACGCGAAACATACAACTTGCCCAGTGCCAACAAACCATCCAGCGACCGGGGATGAATCCGTAGCAATTCTTTGTAGATCGCCTCCGCTCCTTTGGGTTTGTTTTTATAGTATAGATCGTCGCCCAGAGCCAGTCTGGCTTTCTCCAACGCGGGATTCAACCGGACAGCATGCCGAAGAAGCTCCGCCTTGCTCTTGAATCCGCTGTAAGAATACCGGGACGGATGGATGCGACTCATGCTCCAGTAGATGAGGGGATCGTCCTTGTCAAGGTGAAAGGCTCTTTGGATTGTTTTCTCGGCCTTATTCCATCGTTGGGAATGAATGTAGACGTCGCCCAAAATCCTGTATGCTTCTGCATCGCTGCTGTCTGCCTCTAATACCTGCTGCAGCAGGCCGGCTGCTTCGATAAAGATATCGTCCGTAAACTTTCGCTGAGCCTGAAGTTCGGTGGCCTTGTCTAAGAGGACGGATGCCAACTCCTTCTGGATGCCTGGATGGTTTGTATCGATGGTCCCGGCTCTCCGAAAGTCATCCTCGGCTTTGGTTATATTGCCCTTACATCGATGATACCGCCCCCATCCGTAGGCTTCCCACGCTTCCAGTGCCGCCAGAGCCGGAGGAGAAACGGCGTGGTCTCCGACCGACGCCAAGGACAATATATTCAAGGTGATGTGCGTGAAAAAATCACCGGGCTGCTGGAGGTTTATGGAATCGGTGTCCGTTCGAACACATCTATCTTTGCTTAAATCGTAGAATGACCATTCCACCGAATATCCGTGTTCCAGTTGTGACAGCCCTTGCAGGATGATCAAAAAATCAAGCTCGATGCGTTTACCGTACGACATCAGATAATGGATGTCGGATGCGGAATCCACATCGATGGCATCGGTCATCCAGTCCATGGGATAAGCCAGGATTGTGCCTGGAACCACCGAACAGAGTGCGTCATTGATCCCGTCGGCCACAACCACGCCCAGCCATGGCTCTGACGATGCTACAGGAAAACATGTCACACGGGGACGATCCGGAAACGAGGGCCGAACGCTTAAGACGGTCACGATAAGGACAACAACCGCTCCCCAGCAAATGATCAACGATTTTCGGAAGGTTTGTATAGAAATAACGCTATTGTTTTTCGTGAAATAGAGAATGAGATGAAAGACACTCCCGATAAAGAGTAATAGAAGTATCCTGCCATCGTATAGTGAGTCCATCGTATTTCACCGGTATCATCCTTGGGATGAAACCGAATCGTCTGAAGCAGACTCCTTTTTTTGTCTTTGAGGACGAGAACGCGATCCTGTGGATTTTTTCTTGTCTGTCGTGTTGGGCGTTGCCGAGGGTTTTTTCCTGGGACTCAGCTTTTTACCCTGGATAACTCGGTCGATCTCGTCGCCGTCCAGAATCTCACGCTCCAGCAATGCTTCGGCGAGCCTGTGGAGTTTGGTCTGATTCTTCCTTAATAGTTTTTCCGCCCGATCCGCGGCTTCCTGAACGATTCGCTTGACTTCCTCATCGATGAGAATAGCCGTGCTTTCGCTGTAATCCCGATGCTGGGCAATCTCACGTCCCAGGAAGATCTCCTCGGACTTCTTCCCGAAGGTCACGGGCCCTAATTTGGGACTCATGCCCCACTCACAGACCATCTTGCGGGCCAATTCGGTGGCCCGTTCTATATCGTTTCCCGCGCCCGTGCTCAGCTGGCTCAGAACGATGAGTTCTGCGGCCCTGCCCCCCAGGATGTGCGTCATCAAGGTTTCACAGTAACTCTTGGTATAGTTATGCTTTTCGTCGATGGGCAGAAAAGAGGTCAGCCCCAGAGCGCGTCCTCGGGGAATGATGGTTACCTTGTGCACCGGATCGGAACCGGGTATAAGTTTAGACACCAGAACATGACCCGATTCATGATAAGCCGTGCTCTTTTTTTCGTCCTCGTTGATGATCAGGCTCTTTCTCTCCACTCCCATCATGACCTTGTCCTTGGATTCCTCCAGGTCGATCATTTCTACTTTTTTCCGATCACGCCGGGCAGCCAGCAGGGCCGCCTCGTTCACCATGTTGGCCAGGTCCGCTCCGGAGAATCCCGGTGTTCCTTTGGCGATCACCGTCAGATTCACGTCCTTGGCCAGAGGGATTTTTCGTGTATGAACTCTCAGGATGCCTTCTCTTCCACGAACATCCGGCCGGTCTACCACCACCTGACGGTCGAATCGACCCGGACGCAGGAGAGCCTGATCCAGCACATCGGGCCGGTTTGTGGCAGCCAGGAGGATGACGCCTTCGTTGGATTCGAATCCATCCATCTCCACCAGGAGCTGGTTCAGCGTCTGCTCTCTTTCGTCATGACCGCCTCCCAATCCGGCTCCCCGATGCCTGCCCACAGCATCGATCTCGTCGATGAATATGATGCACGGCGCGTTTTTCTTGCCCTGATCGAACAGATCGCGTACGCGGGATGCCCCCACACCCACGAACATCTCCACAAAATCGGCACCTGAAATGCTGAAAAAAGGCACGCCTGCTTCCCCTGCCACGGCCTTTGCCAGGAGCGTTTTACCCGTGCCAGGGGGCCCCAGTAGGAGCACACCCTTGGGAATACGGCCCCCCAGGACCTGGAACTTCTCGGGTGCCTTCAGAAACTCGATGACCTCGGTCAGCTCTTGCTTGGCTTCGTCCGCTCCTGCCACATCCTGAAAGGTCACTTTTGTACGGTTCTCCGTCAGGAGCTTAGCACGACTTTTGCCGAAGCTGAATATACCCTTCGTTCCACCGCCCCCCTGTAACCTGCGTAGGAAGAAAAGATACAGGAAAATAATGAGCAACCACGGAAGCATGCTGATGAGGTAACCCCACCATTGTGTCGCTTTCTTCTTGAATTCATACCGCAGTCCCGCCTTGTCCCATTCGCTGACCATGTCCCTATCCACGAAGGGCAGTGTTGTTTTGAACCGGTCGAACTTCAGAGGCCGGCCGTTCCGTATGATCGTTTCCTCGTACTTCAGTACACCGTGGAATTCTTCATCTTCTATGTTGGCCCTTTCGATAGAGCCGTTATCCAAGAACTGTTTATATTCGTTAAACGTTATTTGTATTTCCTTGGGCTTACGCAGGTTGAAGATATGCACGATATACACGGCACCCAGAAAGAGCAGAATCCAGAACAAAAGGGTTTTGGTGGCCCTCTTCCACTGAAAATTCTGATCCCTGGGTTTATCCATGCGATTGTCGTTTCTTTTTCCGTTCATACTGTAATCGTTCCTAAGAAAATGTGTCTGTTAGACGTCTACCCGGCAGATGAATCCAACGGTTCGTGTTGTTCCATGCATCTTACTTCGGGTATACTGCGATCTTCATTATTTTTTTCGTTTTGTCCGTCACCTTGAATCGATCGTCGATCCGGTATCCCACAACCCACAAGATATCATCGCCTCCCAGAAGCAGTGGGACAGACATCCTCTGGTAATTGGGTACTTTTTCGTCGATGAAGAAATCATGCAGTTTCTTCTTCGCGCCCATACCCAGAGGATAGAACGCATCCCCGTGCCGAAAATAGCGGATACGTAGCGGAAAAGATACGGTATCGTAATCCAGGTACTCCACGGTGCGTTCTTCTGTAAAAACGTCTTTCCCGCCGTCGGATTCCATCAATGACGCGTGAAATCGAACATCCTGTCCGAGAATATCGACGGGTCGGCCCACACGAACCGGAATCTCCGGCAGCGGTATTGTCTGATTTGTGAAAACCAGATGATGGCCGCTCCTGATTCCCGTCACTTCTTTATCCAACCGGGTATGATGACCGCTCTTTCCTTTTTCGGCCAGATAGAGAAGCCGGTCGATCTTGGAAGCGGTTATTTTTTTAAGCTGAAGTTCCTCCTCCAATATCTGAAATAACAAAATCTTCTGGACAGCTTTAAAATAACTTAAAAATTTATCAATATCAAGAATTATTTCGCCTCGAGATCCCTTTTGAACGACCCGTTTTTTCGCCTTCCGGACCGAGTCACTGATGTATGCTTCAGCCTCGGCACTGATGGCGCCCGTCCGGCAGATACACGGGATTACATGTGCGCCGGCCGCTTTTTCTAGTGCGGGGAGTACGTCCCAGCGAATGCGATTCCGCAGAAAACGCTTATCCGTGTTAGACGCATCGACCACGTAGGATATCTTGTACTGCTCTGCATAGGATTCGATCTCGTGCTTCATGGCAAAAAGCAGCGGCCGGATGACCGCTCCCCGCGAGGGGTGCATGCCCTGACATCCCCGTAGTCCAGAGCCTCGGACGATATTCATCAAGATCGTCTCCGCCTGATCGTTGGCGTGGTGGCCCAAGGCCAGCTTATCGTATTCCAACGTCTTGAGCAGGGACATCAAAAAAGAGAACCGAACATCCCGAGCACCCTCTTCCAGCGACAGGCCGTGCTTTTTCACGTATGCCTTCACGTCCGATTTCTTGGAATAAAAAGGAAGCTTCAGTTCCTCGGCCAATGTTTTGACGAATGCTTCATCGCGGTCTGCCGATGCGCCCCTGAGACCGTGATTCAGGTGAGCCACGCTCAATGTGAGCTGCCAAGACGGTTGCATCTGACGTAGCAGGTGCAGCAACACTACCGAATCGATTCCACCCGAAACGGCCACAAGGATCTTCTCACCTCTGCTGATAAGATTGTGTTTTTGTACGTAGGCAATGAATTTTTGAATCACGTCCATAAACAAGAAATGACCTTTCCTTTTCCTGAAAGGCCACTCCTCTCTTTCGTTTGTCCCCCGTTATGTCATGTAGCGGTGCAGGGATTCGAACCCCGGACACGCGGATTATGATTCCGCTGCTCTAGCCAGCTGAGCTACACCGCCTTGTAACATCTTATAATCTAACGACATTTATTTATAAAGTCAAGTTTTTTTGTGTACGCCCATGCACCATCTCAGGAGGATGCCATGTGATTGTCCCGTTCCATATAAGGCACGGCCTGCCTTTTGTTAACGTGCCTGTGAAATTCCCACAGGACGCAGTCGATGGCCTCGGCAGAATCCAATTGGAGCACCTGACCGGCCACATCTTCGCATTCCTCGATGGTGATGGCGCGAACCCGTTCCTTTACTTCCGGCAGCATCAGGGGACTCATGCTGAGTTGCCTTAATCCAAACCCCAGGAGGATGGCCGTATACAACGGATTTCCCGCCATCTCACCGCAGAGAGAAATGGATTTACCCGCCAATTGTGCGGCGTGTATGGATGTTTCCACGAGTCGCAGGATGGCCGGACTAGTGGGTTTATAGAATTTCGCTACTTTTTCGTTGTTCCGATCCACGGCCAGCGTGAACTGGATGAGATCGTTGGTGCCGATGCTCAAGAAATCGGTGTGCGGGACAAACCGATCGATCAATATGGCCGCGGAGGGTACCTCCACCATGATGCCCGTTTCGATGTCCTCGTCGAAGGGCACCTTTTCCTTCTTCAACTCCTTTTTGACGCTGTCCACCACATGGTTGATTTCTTCGACCTCTTTCAGACTCGAGATCATCGGAAACAGGATTCTCACCTTCCCATAATGACTGGCCCGGATGATGGCGCGTAACTGTGCCTTAAAAACATCGATTTCCTGAAGGGAGATGCGTATGGAGCGCCAGCCCAGGAACGGATTCCTTTCTTCCTCGATGTCCTGGAAGGGTAAGAATTTATCACCGCCCAGGTCCAGAGTCCGTATAGTCACCGGCTTGTCGTTCATCGTCTCAACGACCGTCCGGTACATCCTGAACTGCTCCTCCTCGCTGAGGAGCCTTCCTGCGATGAGGAAGGGAAGCTCTGTTCGAAACAGTCCGATGCTGTGCGCATTGTACCGAACTGCGAGGCTGACATCGGCCGTCATCGATATATTGGCCTGTAGGAATATCTCCGTACCGTCCTGGGTCACCGACGGAAGTGCGATGTCATCCGACAGCTTATTCCAGTATGCGTTAAACTGTTTTTGCCTCTTCCGGTAGTCTTTGACGATACGGTGCAAGGGATCGACGTACACGATTCCCGAATTCCCGTCCACGATTATCGTATCGGTGTTTTCCTGAATCTGCTTCATCAGGTTTTTGACGCCGACGACCGCGGGCAGCCCCATCGATCGAGCCAGTATGGAGGCATGGGATGTAGGACCACCCAGTTCCGTGGCAAATCCCAGAATTTTTTCCCGGTCGACTCTGGCCGTATCCGACGGCGTTAGACTGTGAGCCACGAGAATGGACGGCTCGTCCAGAGGAAATTTGATCTCTTCAGTCTGGAGCAAAACCCGGAGTAAATGCGTCGCTACATCCTTAATATCATCGATGCGGTATCGAAAGTAGTCGTTCTCTATTCTCGAGAACGACTCGCTAAATCGCTCGACGCCGTCTTTCAGGACGCACTCGGCATTCTTTTTTTTCTTACGGATGAGGTCAGGAACTTCATCCTTGAAAAATGCATCATCGAGAATAGACAGATGAGCCGTGAATATTTTGGCCTCTTCCTCCCCGATCTCTCTCTGGACACGATCTCGGAAATCGACGAGTTTTTGAGTGACTTCTTGATAGGCATGTCGATAGCGTGTAATCTCTTCGTCGATCTGACTCGGATCGATGGCAATCCGGACGACTTCATCCCACGGACTCTCCAGAATCCATACTCTACCGATGGCAATCCCTTCGGACACAGGAATTCCTTTGAGCAATCCTTTGACGACGCTATCGTGTTCGGACAAGATGGGAACCTCGTGTTTCGTAACCGATGTCTGATCTACGTGTCGTGATCTTTATTTTCCAATTTCTTCAACTTGGGTTTGAGAAGGGTGCGTTGCAAAGACGACGCATGATCGATGATGAGTACACCGTTCAAATGATCGATCTCATGCTGAAGGACACGGGCCAACAGGCCATCTGCCTCTATCTCTATCGTTTCACCCTTGTCGTCTATACCCCGGACGAGTACGTGTGTCGAGCGCGACACATCGACGCGAATACCCGGAATGCTCAGACATCCCTCTTCGATGGTATCGGAGGCATCCTCTATTTTGACGATTTCGGGATTGATGAGCGTCATGGGCCCGTGTCCGATGTCCAGGACCAGGAGCTGCTTGGATAGTCCCACCTGCGGAGCAGCCAGTCCAACACCTTCATCCAGGTACATCGTCTCTATCATATCGTCGGTAAACTGACGCATGTCGCTGTCGATATCCTGGATGCGGTTGGCCTTCTGTCTCAGGATTGGATCAGGATATTTTACGATTTTTAGCATGGAGGGCCTCGTCGACCAGTTTAATGGCACAATACTCGCCGCACATAGAACACACATCATTCATGTGCGGTTTGCCCTGTTCACGAAGATCGCGTGCACGCTTGGGATCAATGGACAGCTTGATCTGTTCTTCCCAATTCAAGTGTTTTCTGGCCGTGGACATGGCATTGTCCCATTCCAGGGCACCCGGCAGTCCGTTAGCCACGTCTGCTGCGTGTCCCGCGATCCGGGCTGCAATCACCCCCTGCCGGACATCTTCCACATCGGGCAATCGCAGATGCTCTCCCGGTGTTACATAGCACAGAAAATCGGCCCCGGCGGTGGCAGCCAGCGTGCCCCCGATGGCAGACGTGATATGATCGTACCCGGGCGCCACATCCGTGACGATGGGGCCCAGCACGTAAAAGGGAGCACCTCGGCAGAGTTGTTTTTGAAGCTGGATGTTCATCTGAATCTGATCAAACGGAATATGCCCCGGCCCTTCGATCATGACCTGGACATCCTGTTCCCAAGCCTGATTTGTCAATTCACCCAGGATGATCAGTTCTTCCACCTGCGCCCGGTCGGTGGCGTCTTTCAGAGAACCGGGTCTCATCCCGTCGCCCAGGCTCAGGGTGACATCGTGTGCACGGACGATCTCCAACAGCCTGTCGTAATGTTCGTAGAGGGGATTCTCCTTGTCGTTGGCAATCATCCACGTGACCAGGAAGGAACCGCCACGACTGACAATGTCTGTCAGACGCCCCTGTTTCTGCAAACGCTCCACACTGCTGCGCGTGACGCCGCAATGGACGGTAAAGAAATCCACCCCTTCTTCGGCTTGCCGTTCCAGGACGGAAAACAGATCGTCGGCCGTCATCCTCGTCAAGGCTCCTTTTTCACGGATTATCTGGATGGCTGCCTGATAGATGGGAACCGTCCCGATGACCATGGGGACTTCTTTCATGATCGTCCGGCGAATCTGTTCCAGATCTCCTCCAGTCGAGAGGTCCATGATGGTATCCGTACCCGCCTCTACGGCTGCCTTGGCCTTCTCGACTTCCATCACGATGTCGGCATAATCGGTGGATGTTCCTATATTGGCATTTACTTTCGTCCGCAGGCCGCTGCCAATTCCCACAGGCTTTATGTTTTGATGATTCCGGTTCAACGGTATAACGACTTGTCCACAGGCAATCCGTTCCCTTAGCACATCAACATCTATACCTTCCTGATCTGCAACGGCTTTCATTTCCGGTGTGGTACGACCTGCCCGCGCTTCGGACAATTGTGTCATTCGTTTGATTCCTCCGCACTCCATTTTAGTGAACGCAACCCGATATTTTTTAGAATTCTATACAATATGAATATACAAAATAATTGTGTGAAAATCCAATAAAAACGAGATGCCCATCTTTAGCCAATATTTGCGTTTTCATCTTTTTCGCTCATGACGGTCGGGATAGCATCCAAGTTGTATTATGAACAGCACGCCTTTTGCACCAAGAAAACCATGACGAAGACCGAGGAGTACCTTCAATCCGAACCGGACGTCGAGGTACAAATCTGTAGCCATGATGGAAATTCCGGTTCAGGAGCTGGTCTGCTGGTGTATAGCTTTGAATCCGAGATATTTTTCGATTATGAGAATAGTCGTAATCATCGTGTTTACGATAATTATAAGCGCAGGAAATATTTTGTGTAAAATGGATCGCCGATAGACTTGGCATTCCGGCGAATACCGTATAAATAATAAATCAGGGTTGGAGTGACCAACCCTGATTCTTAATATCTTAGACTGTATTGAATATCTGTGTTATTGAGATGCGTCGGATATTTGCTTACGCGGAATACAGCTGATACGCTTATATATCACCCTATAAAATGCGGATAGACTATCCGACATGTTTTCCTATTCGTCCTCATCCTCCCTGATGAGAATATCCCCTTGGCGAATCTGGTAGCCTTCTTTCAACCAGATGACCTGAACGGCCGACAGTCTTTCCTCCACGCGAATGGCCTTAACCGTACCGATGCGCACCTTATCTTCTCCCAGACCGCTCTTGTCCAGCCTGTATATGTTGAATCGTAAATCGGGTTGAACGCCCTGGTTTGCTCCGGCGTTTATCAACACGTACTCGGGATATGCCTCCAACGTTTTTATGACCGTGGCCGTGGGAGCAGGCCGCATGAGTTTTGCATACCCGTTCAATTGGCCCCGTCCCAGTTGCCGCGTGCGGGCCATTTGTTCATACGTCGCATAAGGTGGCTGGCTCAGGCGTATGGAAACAGAAATCCGATGGGCAAAGGTTTGATCGATGGGATTCTCACCGAAACTGTAATCTGCAAGAACCATATTGTTCCCCACGGGAAGTACGACAAACGCTCCCGCGGACAGACGCTTGTCATCATAGCCCAATCGCACGCCCGCATTCTCGACAAACTGGTATTCGACACCGCTATGCAGAGTCAACGACTGGTTCTCCACTTTCACAAAATCGAATCCGAGCATGGCAGGAATTCGGGTGAAAGGACGTACGGCGGTGCCGAGACGTGCCACCAGCGGAAATCGTTCCGTAAGACCGCTCAACGTGTTCCATTTGACATTCGTCGTGATATCCTGCAGCGTAAGTCCGAGGTTCACGAAATCCGATACCCGGTACAGCACACCAAAGTCGATTCCAAAACCCGTCGAACGATTTTGATCCAGTGTGTGGCTCAGATACTTGGCCGTGAATCCCAGCATCAGTTTTTCCCGAACAGGCATGCCCCATGAGAGAAAGTACGCACTCTCGGAATTCGAGAAAGACCCCGTTATTTGCTCGGTGAAATCCCGGCCTTCGATATCGCCGATTCCCATATTCACCCAACTGACGCCTATGGTTCCGGCACTGTTTATGGGAATGGCAAAGCCCACATAATTATGTGTCCTCTGTAAGGATAGGACGGTGTAGGAGGCCATGAATTCCTTGTATCGCAAGGTACCAATACCCGCAGGATTCCAGTAGATGGCGCTTACGTCGTTGGCGACTGCCGTGAATGCACTCCCCAAGGCCATAGCTTTCGCACCCACACCAACGCGTAAAAAAGCGCCCGCTTGGCCACCATCACCGTCCTGTGTGAATGCTGGTTTCGGAATGGTGAAAAGGAAACCAGCCATCAAGAACACATAGAGACATTTTAAGTTTGGATTTTTCATCGAACTCTACTGGTTAAGTTAACGTAAGACCGCTATCTTGCGGATTGTCCTCTCCCCTGCCGACGATTCGATTACGCAGAAATACACATTGTTGGCCACCAACTCGCCCCGGTCATTCCGACCATCCCAGAAACAATGGTAATTCGTCATCCGCGTCTTCTCTTCGCCATTCACCAGTGTCGTGACAAGTATACCAGACACATCGTAAATTCGGATGGAAATCTTGGCATCCTGAGACAACCTGTAACGGATGACCGTGGCATTCTGATCCGGGTTGAAGGGGTTCGGGTAATTGTATACCTGGGCCAACCCGCTAAACGTATCGGCACCGAACTGGCTTCTTCGGACGATGACACAATAACCCAGCGTATCGGCGTCGAAGTTAATCGTCATGCCTTCTCGCATCGTCGGCGTTTTTTGTATCCATCTAGCTTGTTGGGTCGTATAACAATACACACTCAAATTATTTAGTGACTCTGTGGATTCCAGCACGCCGGCTCCCTGCAATCCGGAATCGGATATGGGCAGGCCGATGGTCACAGGTGATCGGAATGTCATGCCATTGGGGCCGAAGTAGTAGACGGGCCCCACATTCTGCACACCCTCTGGAAGGGCCGGAGGACTATCCAGCTCGCCCATGGCAATCTCGGTGGTGTCGTATTCGAACGCCCGTGGTTCGACATCGATCTTGGCACTGGATGGATCCTGAAGGCTGCCTCCGTTGGAGGAAGAAACGATCCTTCTAAGAGTATAATTGACCTGTCCTGTGCCCGTGACGAAGCTAAAGTTGTACTCGGCCAGGTTTGGTTGATATGCCAAATCCTTGCAGTAAATCTTGATATCTATCGTCGAATTCGCCAGAAAATGCACGGCCGGATCATACACGACGTAATATCCACGCGTGATGGCCATGATCTTCACGCGGCCATAGGTCTTGTCTACACCTGCCTGAATGATGGTCTGTCCTTCCACCACAACGGTCAGGCCCGTTAAATTCACACCGAATATCTCATCCTGCACTTTAAACTCGATGATGGGATTGATGGGCACGTTTCTCGCGTTATGGGGTGGATACAGTTGGAACACGTACGGCGGTTCCACATCCAGCGTGTCGAACACGGCTGTGATGGTCGTATCCGACCGGATGGCAAACTGCAACGTATCGTTCCAGCTAATGTCCGTTCCGTCGCCTCGCCACTTGACAAACGTGTATTTGGAGAATGCTTTGGCAATCAGGGTGACGTTGGTATTGTGGAGCACGGAATCCAGTTTCGTCCTCGACGCGCTGATCTGTTTCACGATCTCACCGCTGTTCACGGGTTCGACCACCGTCGTCAGACGATGATAGATGGGATCGAAATTCGCTCGTATGCTGTACGGCTTGGTCATCACGATATCGAGGGTGTCGTTGGTGGACGGCAGACCCGGATAATTCCCCGTCCAGTTGATGAATCGGTAACTGGTATCCGCAGGCGGAATGGCGATGAGACGAACCGTTTCGTTGGGCGTATAGCCTGTCTTGTTGGGAATACGTAGGATATTCCCGCCACCCGTCGGATTCACCGTCGTAGTAAGCGTATACAGCGTATCCCACTGGGCCGTCTCGGTGATGGGGTTGTTCATCGTGACCGTACGGGCAGAATCGGGCCCTGTATACGAACCCTTGCCCGTACCTTTCCAGCCGGTAAAGACATACTGAATACCCGATCCGCCGGAAATCGTCCTCTTCTCGACCCAGAATCTAGCCCCGACGCCTGCCGGGTAAAAACCTGCCCCCTTGGGCGTATCATGAATGGAATTCACCGTCAGCCGATGTTGCGTCTGAAAATATGCCGTCAGCGTATCCGTAAATCCCGGTACCTCGTACCAGTGACTACTGCGTCCGCCGTCGCTCCAGTATGTGAATACGTAGATCGTTGTATCGTTGGGCGGTGTGCCGTCAAACACGGTATCTTCCACGGATACGAAATGATCTTCACGCTGAATCCACCAGAAGGACGTCGTCTGTTCCAGGATATCATCATCGACAGCGAACTCCAATCCCTCGGGACTGCTCATGACCGTGATATGTACCCGTTCCCCAAATTTCGCCGTCACATACTTGGACTTATCCATGACGATGGTCAGTGTTCTCGTTTCTTTAGGAATATGGGCAGCGCCCACATCCCAGCCGGCGAAATAGTATCCTTCTGTCGAGTCGGCTCTCAGCATGACTTGCGTTAGATGGTTATACCAGCCGCTGACGTTCATCACATCCCATTCAATGGGTGCGGTTTCAAAGGTAATCGTTCCGGCCCCAGGTGGGGTAATGCCTGTGCTCAACAGATAGAGCGTATCCCATAGTGCCGTCTCGGTGATGGGGTTGTTCATGATCACCGATTGGGCAGAATCGGGCCCTGTATACGCACCCTGTCCGCTTCCCGACCATCCGGTAAATTTGTACCGGATACCCACGGTGCCTGCTTCGGTCTCGGAGCCTATCCGGAACGCCGCCGCCGATCCTGCATCGTACCATCCTTGACCGTAGGACGTATCGTGATCCGTTGTCACAGTCAAGTAATACTGTACCTTCCAGACGGCATCCATGTCGATGGGTTTTCTCACGGACACAGTATCCATCGGGTTCGTGGAGTAGGTTGTATCCCCGCTTTCCCAATAGTCGAACACATACCGGATTCCCGTCTCGCCCAAATCGACGGTATCCTCCACCACACCGAATTGGGCGATACTATCGGCGCTCACAAAAAGACTGCAAGCATCGATGCTCGTACACGTATCGTCCTCGTGGATGAACACGGAATTATAATCCGAACGCACGACGAGCTTATGCTGCGTTTGAAATTGGGCCGTCACCTCGTCGGAGTAATCGGGTATCGCATAGTTCAACGATATAGAAGTATCCTCTTGTGTCTCGTTATAGTACTTCCATTTTTTAAATGCATATTTGGTACTGCTGTCCTGCTGGAATGCAACCCGATCCTCTTCATCGATTCTGAACAGGGCCGTATCCACTTGCGCCTGCGTGTACAACCACGTGAATGTCGCCCTGTCGTCCAACGTGTCTTCCTGAACGGCTTCAGGCGCTCGTACATAATAGGTATGTCCCAGGGGATCGGTCTGTGTGGTGACAGTCACCCGCTTGCCAAAATAGGCATAGATGAGAATGGGCTTGTCCACGGTGAGGGTGATGACGCGACTCTTGAATTTGGTATCGTTTATGATCCAATGCTTGAATCCATACCCATCGGCTGAATCAACTGGCTGAATCGTTACATCGGTATCGCCTTGAATCCAATGCGTAACCCAATCCGATACGGTATCCACCGTGGTATCGTAATTGATGGCGACTTCACCCCGTTCATCCTCTATCACATCGACGATGAATTGGTACAGCGTATCCCATCGGGCTTCGAGCGTGAACGGCTGCGTCATCAAGATGGAGTCCACCGGGCTGGGAACGAGCGCACTCTGTTCGACGATCCACCAGCCTGTAAAATGATAGCTCGTATCATTCACGACCTGAACCGTATCCTCCAGGTCCGTAAAACCATAATCCGCCCACGTGTTCGTCGGAAAATAGTTGTTACCGACTACAGGCACGTTGGCAAAACCGGGTTTGACATTCAGGAAATACGACGTGTCCCAGACGGCTGTCATCATGATGGGCTTCGACATCACGACGGCCGTATCCGGGTTTGTTGTGTACAGAGTATCTCCGCTCTCCCAATGGTTGAAGACGTACTGCTTTCCGTCGTCTCCTATGACGACCAAGGGTTCCATGTTGAATCCGGCCGTATCGTCGACATCGTAATAACGCTCGCCCTCAGGAGTCCCCTGCCCCGATACGATGTCGAGATAGTACTGCGTATTAAAATGGGCTGTCAGCGTGTCTGTGGTATCTTTCACGTCATACCAGTGCGCGCGATCCCCGCCATCGCTCCAGGAATCGTACTGATAACGTATGCTGTCTATGCCACTGAACACATACTCGTCCACTAATAAGTAATGCCGCAGCGTCTCAACCCATGTGAAATTCTGTCTCTCATGATACGTGGAATCATCCACGCTGAACGCAAGACTGTCGGGATCGGTCTCAACGACGACCTGGACGATTTTACCAAAATTGGCCATTACAGTCTTGGGTGCATCCATATTCAAGTAGATGGACGAATCTAGAGACGTGCTGGCCCCGCTCCATTTGGTAAACGCATATCCGGGCTTTGCATGTGCAATCAATTCTATGTTCGATTCACCCTGTAGATACCAATGCTCATCCGCCTCGTCACCTTCTATCTTTGGCTTTTTAACTAGTTCAATCCACCCGCGGTTGGTATCGTTCACACTGGCGGTCAGTAAGTAGAACCCGGACCAGAATGCTCTTTCTGTGATGGGGTTGTTCATCACCACGGTTTGGGAATCTACCGAACCCGTGTATGAACCGTTGCCGTCTCCTTTCCAGCTATCAAAATCGTACCGGCTTCCGTCGGTTACAATCACCGTATCTTCTAGATAAAATGTGGCGTTGGCTCCTTCCGTGTACCACCCCTCACCATGAGGCGTGTCTTGGGAGGAAATCAAATCCAGGTAATGCTCGGTCCTGAAATTGACCGTTACTGTGTCCAGGGTATCCACGACAGTATAATCGTGGGTCTGCTCACCCCCGTCACTCCAGGACGTATATACGTATCTC
>Ga0180438_10006629_pt1 | contig 15595 bp, 19 predicted proteins | sample SS_ome_12_FD_132455 | JGI IMG/M metagenome (GOLD analysis project Ga0180438, IMG submission 132455) | Hypersaline lake sediment archaeal communities from the Salton Sea, California, USA - SS_3_D_2 metaG | ecosystem: Environmental > Aquatic > Non-marine Saline and Alkaline > Hypersaline >...
CAGAGAGGTGCGGGATGGTACAGTGGCCGAAGGTGAAGTGTGATGTTGATTGTAAGTGCAGTTGGCATGTTGAGGCGCAAAGTGCTACTGTGGTTCAGCCACCCGGTAAGGACCCGGCTGGTGTGCGCGAGGAGTTGAAGGCGGAGTTGAAGGAAGGAGGTAGTGATGTTGATTGAGCCACTCGAGAAATTAAGGGAGGCATGGGATGAGTTCGTTAAGATAGCAATTGAGGAGGCAATCAAGCATTGGAAGTATTGGTTGTTATTGTGGATCATATTAGGTTTAGTTGCTTTCTTAATTGAAAGGAGGTAGTAATGGATGAGTTGATCTATACGTTGACGGTGTTTGGGTGTGGTTTGCTCTGCGGTGGGTTGTTGTCACTGTCATACTACGCGGAGGTGAAGATGCTGCGGCGTAGACTGGAGGTGAAGGATGAGGTTCAGAAAAAGAGTGATTGAGGAGGACAAGGAGTCGTCGCGGGTCGTCAGGCTGCTTGCGGAGAAGAACGCATTGGAACGACAGTTGAAGAGGGAGCAGGAGAGGTGCATGAGGTTGACTGCGCGGATCATGAGTGAAGGGCAGTCGTGCGAGTTTTGTTTGCACAGAGTAGTGTGTAAGGTACGCGAAGGCGTGAGGATTGAAGGCATGCAGGTTAACGAAGGAGTGGATGCGATTATAGGTAGGTTCTGTGCTCATTATGTTGACGGGAGGGAAGATGATGAAGGAGAAGAAGTGCGTGGTGTGCGGGCGGACAGACAGTGTTGAGAAGGTGAAGGACAGGAAGTGGCGCGAGCCGTATCATAGATGTATGAAGTGCGGCGCGCCGTGGCCGATGAGCGTGGAGGACGTTCAAAGATTAGTTAAGGAGGTGGAGGATGATAGTAGTGAGGATAGTAATCAATAGGGTGGTCGACGAGCAGATGCTTACTTTCATGTGGCGGACGATGGTCGAGATGAAGTTGAACCTGTTGAGAGACGCTGTGGAGACATTGGATGCGCACGTGCATAAGTTAACAAAGGTATTGATTGAGCAGAGGTTGAGTACAGTCAAAATGTCAACGAGGCCTAACTAGGAGGGAGGTGATGATATGGCAGACATAAAGAAACCGAAGGTGAAGGAATTGATAAATGATTTAGCCACTGTTATTGATCTGCTAGCTACTGACATGCCCGCAGCATCAGTGAGGCAAAGGGCTGACAAGGAGAGCGTCAAGACAATGATTAAGGAGATCAAGAAACGCGCAAAGGAGTTGACGGAATGATCTATAGTCGAGCAAACCTAATGGTGGCGTCGGTGGCGTCGAAGGATCGATACGACAGGGGCTTGAATGGCGTAAGGTTCGAGCCGGACGGGGCGACGGTGGCCGGCAATGGGAAGATGCTGATGGCAGTCGGTCCGGCTGACGAGAAGAAGGTAAGGTGGCCGGACACGGCAGGCGAGCAGATGGAGCCGGGCCGGGATGGTTTGGTACTGCCAGTCGATTTAGTCGAGCGCGTGTTGAAGAACATGGTGAAGGACAAGAGGTACACGCTGCAGCATGTAGCGATGAGCCGAGTGCCTGACCCGGCTAGGGTAGGGTTCACGTCACTTGACGCGAAGGGAGACACAGTCACGTCAGCGGCACTACCTAAAAGTGATTCGTTCCCAGACTGGCGCGGGGTGGTGAGGGAGTTGAGAGGTGAAGGGGACGGCTTGCGCGTCTGCTTGAATCGGAAAGACTTGATTGACTTGTTGAAGGCACTGGAGTCGGCGTGCCCGGACAAGGGAGATGTTAGTCCGGTGTTCCTGGAGTTCGTGGAGGAAGGGCGTGGTGTTATTGCGCGGTGTGTGAACAGTGAGACAGGGCAGCATGCGGTGGGCGCGTTGAATTCCTACAAGTTGAAGGAAGGGCAGTGGCTGGAGCGCGATGGATGGGAGAAGACATTGTTTGCCATCGTCAGGAAGAAGAAGCGAGTGCCCCCGCGCAAGCGAAGGCGAAGGATGCACGAGGGAGGGAAGTGATGGTGCGCAAGTGTGAGTATTGTGAACATTGGCGCAAGCGCCCAGGTCGCTCGTATGCTAACTGCTACCAACCTAGCGAACACGGTGAGTGCAGGATTGAAGCTCCTGATGCTGCAAAAGGATGGCCTGTGACTCGGTTTGATGATTGGTGTTCTAGATTTGCTTTGCAGGGGAGGTAAGTAGTGGATCGGGATGAGCTGATAAGAATGTTTGAGGGCCATGCGAAGATGTATTGGGATGCTCGGGTTCCACGGGGTCGGAAGAGCATTCGATGTGCCTTGTTGACTGAATCGGACGCAGTAGATCATTTAAGCCGTAATCTGTTGGAGTGGGCGGCGTTGTATGAGTATTTGTACGGGTTAGACTGGGATGACTTGCCGCAGGATGTGAAGATGCTTATTATAGATTATCTAGGAGTTTCGGCGTAGCATGTAGTGAATTTAGTTGAGCCGCATGGTCAACGGCTGCGCGGCTGGGGAGGTGATAGGTAATAGGTATAATATTATTTTTATATTGATAAAAATAAGCGAGGTAGCGAGGTAACAGCGGTTATATGTTGTAGTAAGCATGTAACCGTACTACTGCCGAAGGCCTGTGTGCTTAACGACGTGAGGTAGGATGGCAAGAGGTAAGAAGAAAGATATTAGGCCGTGGCAATGGAAGAAGGGCAAGCCACCGAAGGGCAAAGCCGGCGTACGTTCCATGGCGCGCGTATATCGTGAGATGCTTAACGAGCCTGCCTCCTGCGTCCCTGCTGTCGCGGAGCGCGCAAAGGAATTGAACCTCGACCCCGACACGACTACGATTGCTGGAGTGTTGTCAGCGTCGCAGTTGGCTGATGCGGTTGAGGGCAAGCACTTTGCTGCGAAGGACATTGCTGATCGAGTAGACAACTACTTGCATCGTGGTTTGACACGTGCGCAGCTCGCAGTGATAGCAGAACGCATAGTGGAGATCATCTCGCAGGAAGTGCGCGACCCGCAGATACGCTCGAACATTGGTGAGCGCATCCTCGCTTTGGTTAAGGAATTAGATAATGTTGAATGAGACACCGCTGCAGTCATTCATTGAATCAATTGGGACCTCCCTCCATATCCCGGGCCTCACGTCAGCAATGTTCAATGCAGATGCGAAGCGTGAATGGTTGCGCGGGATCAAAGGCAACATCAAAGACATCTATCAACGTAACAAGATCCTATATACTTACCTTGAGCATCACGTCAACACCAAAGGCCAGCCTATGACATTGCAGGGCAGGCCATACCTAATTCAGATCCTGATGGATGAATCAAGAGAGATGGTCGTGCAGAAGTCAGTGCAGTGCGGCCTGACGGAGATAGCATTAACACGAGCATACACGAGTTCCTGTGAAGGGCGCTCCGTTCTATACACGTTACCCTCTCACCCAGTAAGGAACCGCTTCGTAGCAAACAGAGTAGACAGGCAGCTCAAGGTATCGCCTTACTATCGTGCGCAGGTGCGTGCTGCTGTGTCGGCGTTCGGAGATAAATCGTCTGATGCTCGCGCGCTAAAACATATCGGCCTGGGCGTGTTGCACTTCGTGGGGTCGAACACTGAAGGAGAGTTTTCGGAGTTCCCTGCAGATGAGTTAATCATTGACGAGCAGGACCTGTGTGATCCCGACAACCTCGGCCTGGCTAAAGACCGGTTGAGTGAATCAGATTATAAACGTATCATGCGCATCTCCAACCCGCGCAAGCCGGGCGCGCCTCATTCGATAGGCCGAGCGTTCGAGTCGTCAACACAGAACGATTGGCATGTTGAGTGCGACAAGTGCAGGCATGAGCAGGTACTTGATTGGCATGGGCACTTCGTGTTGAGAGGTAAAGGCAACACGTGGCGATTGAGGGACAAGGATGGCAGGCCGGTCTGTTCTAAATGTAAGAAGCCGTTTGATCGATTAGGTAATGGTAGATGGGTCGCACGTTATCCTGACAGGAAGGTGAGTGGCTACAAGATCAGTAAGCTATTCACTCCGTCAGCAGACATTAAGGAAATGTTTGATGCCTTCCTTGCTGCATTGTTTAATGACACCGCACTACAGATATTTTATGGTTCAGAGCTGGGTGAGTATTACATTCCGAAGTCAGCCGGCCTCACCCTCGATGATTTAGCAAACGTAGTTGACACAGACATGGATGAGTGGCCGGAGGTACCCGACGGTGCGCGAGTCGTGATGGGTGTTGACGTAGGCGCAGTGTTGCACTATAAGGCATCATACATTGACAAGGAAGGCAGGCGCGTCGCTGTTGATATCGGAACGGCTTCCACCTTCAGGGAGCTGGAGGACGTCGCGGACATATTTGAGCCTGACCTAATCGTGATTGACGCGCATCCCGAAGTACACAAGGTGAAGGAATACGCAGATGAATCGTCCTACGACGTGTTCACTTGCATCTTCGGCTCACCGGAACAGGTGATGCCTTTCAAATATGACGACAACAAGGATCCTCCAGTCATCACTGCGAATAGGACCGCGGTGATGGATGGGGCCTTCGCTGCAATCAAGAAAGGCGAAGTCGTTCTACCGAAACCCGCGGAGGTGGTTGACGGGTTCTTTCGTCAGATGCAGACACCCACGAGGCAGTGGGATCCTGACGCAAGCAAAGGACGTGGTAGATTCATTTGGACAAAAGGTGATGGACAAGATCACTATCGTTTATGCGACACCTACGAGTGGATCGCTGCGCAGGTGTTGGATGAGAGTCAGGTGTGGGGCACCATATTAAACACTTAAGGAGATGATATGCCTGTGGATAAGTTAACGTTGACACAGCGGTTAGGGTTTAGGTTGATAGGTAATGAACTACTCCGTCAACTATCAGGTGATCCTATTGCAGCAATGACGTCTTTAACGTCGCGACTATACAATAAGGGAAAGCTGACTGATCCTTACTCTCAACACCCGGTTGTTTATTCATGCGTCAAGTTGTTATATGACGAGGTCGCGCAGGTTCCGTTTAAGATATATACTGCTACTCCTGAAGGGGCGGGGCAGGCACGGGCTGCGCGATTAATTCAACGCAAGGCGCAGGACAGATGGATGAATCGCGCCCTGCCCACGATGGACAGTGAGGATTTTCAGGAGGTGAGTGGGCATGAGTTAAATAGATTGTTTGATCGGCCCAACCCACTGCAATCGGGCGCGCAGTTCTGGGGAGGCGTTGTAACGTTTTATTCATTGCACGGTGAGTGCGATATTGTCTGCACTGAACGTGAGAATGTCGCAAAGATTCCGGAGTGGATGGTACCTAGCAATCCCGGTTACTTCACACCGAAGCCAGCAAACGAGATACTGCCTGTATATTGGGAATACCGTCCTCCATCGGGTTCGACAAGCAAGCTGATGCCTTTCGAGTTAATCAGACCCCGCACGTTCAACCCGAAGGATATCAGGCGCGGCTTATCACCACTGATTGTAGCTAATCAAGGTTTACAAACAGATTGGGGAGCGCGGACGTATAACGAGACGTTCTTTGACAATGATGCTTCACCGGGCGGCTTCCTGTTGACGGAACGCACGTTGAAAAGAACCCAGCGTGAGGATTGGGTTGAAGACTTTGAGAAGAGGCATCGTGGGACAGGCAATGCTTTCAGATGGGCACTCCTGTCAGGAATCAAGGACGTCAAATTAGTTGGCTACACTCCAAAGGATCTGCAATTCGCGACGCTGCAGCGCATGAGTAAAGAAGAGCTTGCAATGATCTGGCGCGTCCCGATGTTGCTGCTGTCGTCAACAGATAAGATCAACTATGCTACGGCGCGTGCTGAACTACGACGTCTATGGACCGATACGATTATCCCAATCATTAGGAACCTCGAAGATGTTTATTGGGCGGAGTTTTTTCAATACATTGAGGGCGGTCGATATTGGGGAGCGTTCGACCTATCAAACGTTGAAGCATTACAGGAAGGGATGGAGGATAAACTAGAACAGGCAAAGTCATTGTTTGACATGTTGGTTCCTTTCAATGCAATCAATGAACGACTGCAGTTAGGTTTCGAGCCGCTGCCGTGGGGCGATACAGTATTAGTGAATGCTAATCAACTTCCAATCGAGATGGTTATGTCAGGCGCGACGATTGAGCCGACTTCATCCTCGGTAGAACCAGTCGATGATAGAGGGCGGGAAGCAATAAAGATATCGCCCCATGCAAAGATAAGGAATGATTATATCAAACTGCGCGAGGTGTTCATTGACAAGTTCTTCAGTAAGTATAAACGTTATCTCTTTGAGTATCGTGCGGAGGTTTTGAAGAACGCAGATGAGTTGCTTCGCACACCGGAGTCAATGGCGAATATCATAGCCGGCAACCAGGAGTACTGGGATGAGATGTTAATACGTGAGACGTCAGGCATCTACGTTGATGCAATGGAAGCAAGTTACGGCCTGGCTGCAGAACAGATAGGATTGCAATCCCCATTCCTCACCGGGACATCATCGGAGACGTTAGGTGTGTTGCAAACAAGACAGAACATGCTGCATGGTGTTAATTCGCGCATGTTCAATAATATGAGAGTGGCTGTGGCTGATGCGATAAAGGAGAATGTCTCCGTCAATGAAGTGAGGCAGGTCATTCGAGACGTGATGAACTTTCAAGCATCACGTGCGACTACCGTAGCCAGGACGGAGGTAGGCAGTGTGATGAGTGAGGCAAGGCATAATGAGTTTGGAAAAGGCGGCGTTGAGTATACACTGTGGAGCATCACGGACCGACTTGCTCGCAGGTCGCATCAGAACGCACAAGCGGAGGGCGCAGTGAAGTACGGTGAGTTCTTCAGTGCGACAGATTGTAGGTTCCCATTAGATCACCTCGGCCCAGTAGGCGAGGTTGTCAATTGCAGGTGTGTTGCCATACCGACTAACGAACCATAAGGAGGTTTTAGGAAGATGAAATTTAAGACGAGGATTGACAGGGACTGTGTCGCACGTTCAGTTGACGCAGGCAAAAGGACGGTAAGGTTCCTTGCGCAGTCGACCGCACTCGCAAGTGACCGCCTTGTTATATTGCCTTATGCAGGGCGGAAGTATAACAAGGAATACATGAAGAACCCAATTGTGGTTCCTTATCACATGAGGCACACCTTTGAGGGCGGGCCAGTGGTCGTCGGCTCTGTCAAGGAGACGGAGTTTACAGACAAGGGCATGTTCCAAACTGTCGAGTTTGCGGAGACCGATCTGGGCGAACAGTATTGGATCCTGTATCGAGACGAGCACATGAGGGCAGTGTCGATTGCATGGGACGGGAATGACGACAGGGAGGTTGACTACAAGAAGATGATGGGGTTGCTCGAGAAGAACAGCATCAAACTCCGCGACCAGGAAAAGGCCGAGCTGAAAGGCGTCGTTAAGAATTACCGTCAGCGCGACCTGTCCCTAGTTGCAATCGGAGCCGACCCGGAGGCACTGCAGCGCGCGGCTGACGGAGGCAACGAAGTCGCCCGCGGCGTCATGGATTATTACCACCAGGATGAAGGCGCGTTGATATTACCACCGCCTCCTCGTATCGTGCTCGATATTGATAAGGTTGAGGGCGCGGTGGTTGATGACATACCGGCCTTCATACAACAGTTAGTTGATGAGATCAACTCCGCCGCCGTCCGCGATGTTGAGTTGGAGATTACACCGGAACCGCAAACCGATCCTCCAATTGTGAACATGGAACCGGAGGGCGATGAGGAAAAGGAATTGGTCGACCTGGTACGCGAGACGGTTGATGGTGTGGTCCGTAAAGTATTTGAGGAATTAGGATTCACCGGGAACATGCGCGGAGTGATTGCATTTAAGAAATATCCGTTAGCGCCTGAAGGGAAAGCGTGGGACGGTGCGAAGGAACGCGCAGCCGCTGACGTGGATGATCTCAAGTTAATGTGCTCGTGGTTCGACTCGGAGAATGCCGACGTGAAGTCAGCTTACAAATTACCTCACCATCAAGCGTCGAATAAATACACGGTGTGGAATGGTGTCAAAGCTGCGATGGGCGCACTGCTGGGCGCACGTGGTGGCGTGCAAGGCCTCTCCGCCAGTGATCGACGAGGGGTCTACACTCACCTGTCAAAGCATTATAAGGAGTTTCAAAAGACACCTCCCGAGTTTCGCAACTACGACGAGGAAGAGCTCAAGCGTTTAGGCAACATCATCTTAATTGAGCCGGAGGATGCTTCAGGTACGGATGGTCAAGGCGAACCTGTTCCGGAACCAAAGAAGAGAGTCGACTTCGGCAAGTTGTATGATGATGTCTTGACGTTCGACAAGAAGAAGGTCAAGCCACGTCCTAACCTGGGACGAGTGCTTGAGGATTAACCAACAAAAGTAATTAGGAGGAATTGAGATGAAGACTTGTCCGTTTTGTAAGAAAGAAGTAGAAGAGCTGCGCGGTGATTGCCCGCATTGCTCGGAGAACCTTGATGCTGAAGGCATCCGTGAACATCTGCTGGCGCAGAAAACCGACCTGAAAGGGTTCCATGATTCAATCGAGGAAATGCGGAAGCAGGGAGAGGATTCAGAAGCTCGCCTGAAAGTTATCGAGGACAAAATGCTGGAGAGGGCGGAATACCTTTCGGCTATCGCTAACGGCGAGGAGAAGAAGCCGAAGCCAGCCAACATCGGGAATATTATTCGCGCCTTGATGACTCGTGACTGGAAGCATGCTGAGTATGAGAAGGAGATCATCGATAAGCACAGTGAAGAGATGCGCGCCTTGTCAACGCAGACCACAGGCACTGGTGGAGCGATCGTTCCTGAAGAGTATCTCCCCCAGGAGATGGTCGATCTGCTTCGGGCCAAACTGATCACCGAAGCCTTGGGCGCTCGTGTGTTGTCAGGCCTGACTGGATCGCCTGTGCTCATCCCGAAGCTGGCCGGTGGGGCGACTGCTTATCACGTCGCGGAGAATTATGCGAAGACTCCTTCGGATCAATCATTCGAGGAGATCAGCATGACACCGCACGAGATCGCAGCTGCTACCATTTATTCCAAACGTATGGCCCTCCTGTCTAATCCTTCAGTGGATCAGATGATTCAAGAGGACCTGCTTGCAGTGTTGGCGTTAGGTATGGATTACCAGGCCCTGTATGGTGACGGCGCGGGCAACCGTCCAGTCGGTATAATCAATACTCCTGGTATTGGAACCTATACCTTGATTAATGATGCTGGCGCTGGCGCTACTCCGATTCCTGAAGACATTGACGGGATTGAACTCGTGATACTCAACAGCAATGCTGACATGGGCGCTTTGGGTTGGGCGATGGCTCCTCGGTCTCGTCAGACATTCAAAGGCATGCGCGACGATTCAGGCGGAGCCGGGACCGGGCAGTACCTATTCCGCGATGATATCAAAGCTGGTAACCTTGACGGCTATCTGCTGCGACACACCACGCAGATCCCTATCAACTTGACAAAGGGCGCGAGCGCAGATTGCTCCAACATCGTCTTTGCTAACTGGAATGATCTCGTGATTGCTTACTGGGGTGGTTTGGAATTAGCTACCTCCGATCAGGCCGGTGACACGTTCGTAAAGAATCAGATCATCATTAAGGCCGCTTGGCTTTATGACATTGCAGTCAGGCATGAGGAATCCTTCGTGGTCGTAGACGGCGTGCGTCCGTAACGTCAGCGACGCATAAGGAGGTGACGTTATGACGAACAGATTAGGAGATATTGTAGCGGCGACTGCGCTTAACGTTTCCACGGTAGGCCAGACTGGAGGTGGGAGACCGATCGCTGGTCTGACTGGTTATCGTGCGGCTCAAGCTTCATTAGGAGCGATGCTAGTTGCCAGTGGTGGTGGCTCTGATACTTTGGACGTTAAACTCCAGGAATCAGATCCGCCTGAATTGAGTGACCAAATTAATGCCTATGACGGAGTAGACGACGGAAGCGAGAAGCTCCGCGATGGAGCGGGTAGCAATCTTTTGTTTGCTATCCCTTTCACGCCTTCCGCGGACATCACTGTTTACTCCGTTGACCTTTGGCTGTCGCGGTTGGGGACTATCACTGCAGGTGAGTCGGTATGGGTTGAGATATGGGATGACTCAACTGGAGATCCTAACGCCAATGAGGAAGGCGCGCAGGGGTTAACCGAGAGCCGAAAGATCCTCGGCTCCGATATTGATACCTCAATAGCAATGTACAACTTTATTATGGAAGACGGTTATGACCTCTCCTCAGGGTCTCAATATTGGATTGTAGTCAACGGCGATATCACAGTATCAGCAACTAACTGCATCCAGGTGCACTACGACACAGCAACCAGCGGTTGTAAGTATTACGACGCGGCCTGGGCAGTGATGACCAACCAGAACGTTTGGTTCCGTCTTTGGACTTGCGTCTTCACAGACATTACAGGCGCTGCCTTCACGCAGATCACCGAAGGTTGGTTGAATTGGATCGATGTTGCGGAGAGGATCGAAGTTGACCTACAGGTTGTCAAAGATACAGTGCGAGCTTACTACACTGTATCAGGAGGCATTTGGACAATTGGGAACATCTTGAACGTAGGCTATCCAAAACTCGGCCCGATGACTTAAGGAGGGCGTTATGCGCTCACTTGATTTAGCAAATGCTGCGTTCCTTGACGCAGGCTCGCAAAGGGACTCAACCAGACAGTTTGGCTGGATCCTGTCAGAGCTGGAACGCTATCGGAGTTTAGGCGTGTTCACGTTTAAGCCGATAGTGGCGGCGGCTCCATCTGGAGAGTTGATGAATATCTACTTCCAGGAGTCCGATCCTCCAGTGATGACTCATAGCAACCTTTATGATGGGGTTGACGATGGATCGCTTAAGCTGCGCGATGGAGCGAACAGTAATATCTATGTTGCTATCCCGTTTACACAGGACAACGTTGACTACCGAACGCCGATCGCTATGTCTGTCATGGTGTCAAGGGTAGGCACTCCGGTTAACACCGCAAGTGATAGACCACCTAACATCTCCTTCAGTATCATCGCTGACGTTGGTGGTAACCCTGATCCTGGATTGACCTCTCTTGGTGATTCCTACAAATTAGCAACGGCTGATATCAGTACCAGCCTTCAGGAAATCCTGATTGGTTGGGAAGGTATCAACGTTGATATTGCAAAGACAACACAATACTGGTTGGTGATCGAAGGCGAGTACGATGAGGACGCAAGCAACTGTATTCAGATTCATTACAACACGGTGGTTGGTACTAGCGACTGCAGGTACTATGATACCTCGTGGAACGCAATGGCTAGTGAGGACGTTTGGTTCAAACTTTTCCAGTTGACGTTCGAGGATGTTTCTGGAGACGAGATCGATGAAGGCGGCAACATTCCTGCGTGGCAAAGTGATATACTGCCAGTCAATAGCCTTGATACACTCACGGTACGAACACTTAATCTTATGCAGCGGAAGAGTTACATAAGGGTTAGATATGAGTTTTCAAACGTACCTAGCGGGCTTTGGTTCCCGTTCATCATTGGTGTGGTAGGTGATGCAATTGACCCACCGGTGTTGCCGATCAGTTAAACGTAGGATCAAAGAGGAGCCAGACTCCCGTGATCCTTTAACAAGGAGGAAACAATGACGGAGGATAAACAGAAAGAAAGGTTTGTAGTTCGCGACGGTTATTCCTTTCTTTATCAAACAGAGATAAGGGATGGTCAAGGAAATATCCATTCGTTTGGGAAGGCAGATCCTGTCCTGGCCGGAGGCATCATTGAAATAGAACTTGTCCAGGCGATAGGACAGGAACATAAACTCGAACGAGTGGAAGCTTTAACTTTGCGCTGCAATAACAGTGGTTGTTTCAAAGAGTTTGAGACAACTGCATTTAATCTTGCCTACGCCTGGTGTCCTCATTGCGGAGGACGTGGAGGAGACATCGTGACAGTCACGAAGAAATCCGCGGTGAAGAAGAAAAAGAAAGTAGAGGAAGTGGAAGTGGAAGAGCGTTTGGTGACCGAGGTTGAGACACCGGTTGAGGAAGTCGTTGACCGTCAGGAGAAAGGCAAGCAACGAGGACGTAGGAAAAGGAAAAGTAAGTGAGGTAAGTTATGGAACGTTGGCGCGATCTAATTTTAATGTCTACACGTGACCGCGTGTTGGTTCGCTTGCCAGGAGTGCAAAGTGATTCACTGAAAGGGCAAGTCGACACGTTGCTGCAGAATTACTCTCGGAGGTTCATGGATTACATGGATAGGAAGATCGTCTATCGTGAACGAACTGAATACTTCGACGTGGCGGAGGATTATCCTATCATCAAGTTAGCGGCCTGGCCTATTGGTTTAGATGCGACGCCTGAACCACTTGTAGAAATATTCAATGACAATAGTGCAAGTCCAACATATACAACTGCGCTAACGTATCAAGATGACTACCGTGTCTATACTGACGAAGATCATCAAGGCAAGATCAAGTTCAGGTCGCCACTCCTGCATGGAGCGCAAGCATTGAAGATTGTTTGGACCGGAGGGATGGCAACAAAGACAATCATCACTGAAGCAGATGGTGTGACAGCAAACGGTCCTCCGCGGACATTAGACAGTGCGTTGGCGACGTTTGAAGATGATCTTGTTGAGGTAGGCATGACTGTGACTGTTGGAAATGATACACGTGAGATCACTGCAGTAGTGAGTCAGACACAGCTCGAAGTTGATGCTGACTGGACGTCGCCTGGATCAGGTCAGACGTATGTTGTCAATGAAGCGGGGTTTGTTGGAGCCTACGAGGAGATCGAAGAAGCTTTGATCGATCAGATCGTCTTTCACTGGAAGCGTCGCGACAAGTTGGACGTTAAGGCAATGGGCGTGCAAGGTGGGACAGGTGTTAATACAACCTACATGGATCTTCACCCATTAAGGTTGATGGACGGAGTTATCGACGTACTGCACAACTTCAGAAGGATTCAATATCCATGAGCATACGAGTAACAAGTAATGCTAGCCTAATTATTGCGACGTTCAAAAGGTTCCCGCAGGACTTTGATCGAGGCGTTAGGCGTACCTTGCAGGCAGGAGGTAACGAGATACAAGCCGAGATGATCCGCGCAAGCACTACGAAGTTGAAGAGGCGGTCAGGAACACTCGCTCGCGGTTGGACTAATAGAGTCGAAGGTCATGGGATGGGACTGCGATTAATCATTTTGAATGAGACGCCTTATGCAGTCACCCACGAGTTTGGCGCAGTCATAACTCCGAAGCGAAGGAAGTTCCTCGCAATCCCAATAGGCGATGCTGTCACAGCAGCCGGGGTAGCACGGATATCTCCGTCAGATATCAAGGGCCGCTCGTTTATTGCGAAGGACGTTATATTTGAGAAACATAATGGTTCCTACTCACCCATGTTCGCTTTGAAGCGCGAGGTCAGAATTCCTGCACGATTAGGCGCAAGGGATATATTTGACCGTCAGGCGAAGCGAGTTGAGAAGCGTGTCATGGACGAGGTAGCAAGAATTTGGAATCAGCAAAGGTAAATTGTTATGGCTTATTCACCACCAATATTCAATGATGCTGTGAACGACCTGACAGGAACGTCAGTGACTTTAACAATAACGCCACCGACTGACGCTGGCTACGTGCAAACTCATGTGCTATATCGTCGTATATCGGGGCCTAACGGGGTTTCTGACTTAATATGGGGCTCTGGTGGGGTTTACGTTGGAATAGGCGGTGTGAGCGGCACTTTTCAAGTATCTGGATTGACGGCTGACCATTTAACCGAGTTTATTCTTTATGCTGAATACACACCCGGATTCTCACCTCCTAGTATACCACGTCGGGTTACTGTGTCTGATTCAGGCCAGCCTGTAGTTGCTCGTATCCTGGAGGATATGAAGAACTGGTTATTGTCAATTCAAACGATTAATGGTTTTAACTACGATATGCAACAGGTAAAGATAATTCGAACTGCAGGGCAAGCAATGCTCGATGCTTATCCTGGAGCGATTATCTACGCAGACCGGGATAGGTATCAGGATGCTTATCCGGTTGGAGAAATTACTCACCACGTGATAGTCATAGTGGAGGGTTGGGTCGCCGCCTATGAAGATGTAGTCGCGGAGGACGCATTGGAAAAGTGGGGCGCAGATATCGAGATGGCAATTTTAGAAGGGCGCAGGCGAGGTGGAGAAGCAGTCACTACGTCTGTAAACGAAGTAGCGCGCGCACTGACGGACGGCGCTGAACCTTTTGGTGGAATCATTTTAGAAGTCGACGTGCACTACATAACCGACTTCGGGAATCCATATCAGAGGAGGTAAGTGAGAAATGAGTTTATTGCAGAATGTTGGCGTGCTGGGGTGGAAGATCGAAGCCACGCCTGGCGTTGCCGAAACAATTAGCGGGAGTGATTGCAAGCTCCTGATGCAAGAGCCGGAGTTTTCGGTTGAGCCTACGACAGTAGAGTTCACTCCGGTTAAACCTGCCCTGGGTCGGGTAGAGGCGGCAGTGGGAGGACGCAGATGCTCACTGTCATTTCAGGTTCCTGTCAAAGGGTCTGGTGCTGCAGGAACGATCCCGGCAATCGGTGATCTGTTGAAGGCATGTCTCATGTCCGAAACTAATCGTCCTAGCATACTGACGAAGTACACTCCGACTACTTTGTCTGTTGCATCCCAACCAACGTTGACCATGTATTTTAACTGCGATGGTTACTATCGCATTATGAAAGGTTGCATGGGTAATGTTAACTTCACAGGTAACGGGAATGAGATCTTCATGGCGGAGTTTGAATTCCAGGGCGTGTTCCACGACGATGGAGACGCGGCTATTCCAACACCGTCCTACGAACAGACTCCTCCGGAGGTATTGTTACAGAGTTATCTGCACTTGCTCGAGTACAATCCCGCCTCGACTGGATTGCAGACCGTTGCTGGTGCCCTTGACCTTCGACAGGGAGCAGGTGCTAACGACAGGCTCGCCGCATTCCTCCCTGCTGAGGCTAACGCTACACAGATAGGACGTGTACGCTGTCGGTTAAAACGTACAGGCGTCCCGGCTGGATACACTAATGGTATCTGGGCGGAGATTTGGACAGACGTAGCAGGCGTTCCTAATGCACTGGTCGCAGGCGCAGTCAGTTTGTATCGTGATCCTTTACTCATCAGGGACGATGCTTATGAGTGGGTTGACTTCATCTTTGCAACACCGGTTGATAAAACAGCAGCGACTGCGTTCCACGTCGTCCTCAACGGTGACTTCAACGTAGGCGCTAACATCATTGATTGGGCCTACTATGACACCGGTGTTGCTTCGACGTCTTCAGCAGACAATGCTGGTTGGGTCAACCTGGGCGGTACTGACAACTTCATGGTCGACGTTCTGACTAACGTGCGCGCCTGTGATAACTACGCAGGTGTTACGTGGGACCTGGGCAACACGGTTAATCTCCGCCAGAATGTTACGTGTGCTCCTGAAGGATGGGACCGCGCCATGATTGTAGACCGGATGCCTTTGCTTTCGCTTGAGCCGGAGCAGCCATTGAAGGCAACCATGGATCTGCTCGGTTATCATCGTAACAAAACGAAGTTGTTCTGCGCGTGGCGTATCGGAGAAGCAGATGGTTACTACATTGACTTCATCTTGCCAGAATGTCAGATCAGTAACGTAGGC
>Ga0180438_10006631_pt1 | contig 15590 bp, 15 predicted proteins | sample SS_ome_12_FD_132455 | JGI IMG/M metagenome (GOLD analysis project Ga0180438, IMG submission 132455) | Hypersaline lake sediment archaeal communities from the Salton Sea, California, USA - SS_3_D_2 metaG | ecosystem: Environmental > Aquatic > Non-marine Saline and Alkaline > Hypersaline >...
CAACTGGCAATATGGGCATGGTGATGCTGCACAGGAACAAGCTTTATACCGAACTCGCCTAATTCCTGGGCATACTTGGTGGCAAGGTAATCGGGGTGGAGGTCATGGGCAATGATTTCAGGCTCTATACGGAAAAGTCTTTCGTACAGAGAGATAGTACTATCGAAATGTTCCAGGGTTTTCATATTCTCCATATCGCCGATGTGTTGACTCAAGAAGGCGTAGTCATCTTTTGTTAAGCAAAAGGTATTTTTCTCTTCAGCGCCGCAAGCAAGCACCTGCTTGGCTTTAAACGTCAGGTGCATGGGATATGGAGCGTAGCTACGCGCTCGTCTCATAAGCTGGCTTGTGCCCCTTTCCAATGTGGCAACGCTGTCATCGTAGCGAGAATAGATATCCCGGTCGTGGATTAGGAAATAATCGGCAATCCCAGAGAGTCTCCTTAAGGCTTCATCATTGTCTTTGGCGATGGGCTCTTCACTGAGGTTGCCGCTAGTCATCACTAAAGGCAGCCCTGTATCCCTAAGCAGTATGTGGTGTAGGGGTGTATATGGCAGCATAATCCCTAAATATTTTAAGTTTGGAGCTACCTCTCGAGATACAGATGAATCCTCCTTCCATCTCATGAGTACGATGGGGCTTTGAGGCGAGGTGAGTAATTTCTCCTCCTCTGGGCTGACATGGCAATGCTTTTTGGCTTCGTCTATATCACTTACCATTATGGCAAATGGCTTGGATGAGCGCTTCTTCCTCTGCCGCAATGTTTTAGCTACTGTATCCTTTGTAGCATCGCAGGCTAAGAGAAAACCACCTAAGCCCTTGATGGCAACAATTTTTCCTTCTTTAAGGAGCTGACTGGCAGCGGCTATGGGATTGGGCTCTGTTACTTGGTTGCCCTGGTTATCAACCAAGTCAACTTGGGGACCGCATTTTGGGCACGCATTGGGCTGAGCATGGAAGCGGCGATCCAGAGGATTGTCATATTCTGCTTGGCATTGGGGGCACATCTGGAAATAGCGCATGGTTGTTTTGGGGCGGTCATAGGGCATATCTTCGATTATGGTGAAGCGTGGGCCGCAATTTGTGCAGTTGGTAAAGGGATAGCGGTAGCGGTGGTCTTCAGGGTCCAACAGTTCACTTAAGCAAGGTTGACAGGTGGCAACATCAGGGGAGATGAGCTGGTATTTCCCCTCCACGGTTTGGCTATGCCGAATCTCAAAGCTTTTATGACCGATAGGCGGATGATATTTGATAGTCACGCCCTCGATGTGAGCTAGCGGTGGGGCTTCTGTTTGCAATGCGTGCTCAAACTGCTCAATAGCTGCTGCTTCACCTTCTACCTCAATCTTGACATCCTCCGAGGTGTTGTAAACCCATCCCTTGAGGTTGTGTTTAGTGGCTAAGCTGTAGACAAAAGGTCTGAAGCCGACGCCCTGAACAATGCCACGGACGCTAATACGAGCTAGCCTGAGGGATTGCTTGGTTGCTTTTGACATTTAAGGCGCTTCTCAGGAGATGCGATAATCTGTTTGAAATTTATACTAACACTCCCTCGATTTCGGCCATAATTTCTTCGGCAGTGAAGTGCTCCTGGATAATCGCTTCGCTGGGGCAGGCAGCAACACAAACGCCGCATCGCTTGCACCTAAGGTCATCTATAGCTGCAACTGTCCCGTTGTCAGATTTCTTTAATTTAATTGCGTCATAGCTGCACAGGGCAACACAGATCCCGCATCCGCTACATATCTCTTGGTTGAGTTCAATCTCTGGTATCTCAAGTTGAAGCCCCAGCACCACACATGCTTTACAGCTCTTACATGGGCCGCAGTATAGGCATCTCTCGGCCTCTTCCACTGCTTCTTCCAAGGTGAATCCCTTCTCGAAGGGTTCAAAGTTTAGCCTCTCCTCCGCGGGCAACCATGTAAGTTTAGGTTGGGGCTTGTAGTCCGTAAGACTCGGGATAGCTGCTTTCTCGTGCTCCTTTCCCCTTCCTTCTTTTAAGTCTTCGCCTTTGAGGTAGCGGTCTATGGACTCTGCAGCTATCATCCCGTCTCTCATTGCCTCTGCGGCGAAGCCTACTCGCACCACATCGCCTCCGATGAAAATACCTTCTTTTCGATTGCTCATGAGACTAAGCTGGTCTATATCAAGCCTGCCTCTTTCATCGAGTAAACCCTCTTGCTCGAAAAATTTCCTCTCTGGAGCTTGCCCTATAGTGATGAGCAGCACGTCCCCCTCAAGATATATCACATCACTTCGGTCGAACTTAGGATTAAATCCAATATATCCCATTTCATCATAGACCGATGTGCACCGGGGACAATTTATCTTCCTGAATTTTCCATCCTCGCCAATTATCTCCTCTACCCCTCGGGAATAGATAATCTTAATCCCTTCCTCACTAGCGCCTTCTATTTCTTCCACATCAGCTGGGATTCCGTCTTTAGAGGATTTATCTTCACACTCTAGGGACACAATCGAAACATTCCCACCAAATCGTCGGGCAGTTCTTGCTACGTCAAATGCCACATTACCACCACCCACTACTATCACTCTCTTACCCTGAAAGAGCTTAGGATTGACCTTTACTTGGTTTGCATCGGAAAGGAGGTTCAAGCCAAACATGACTCCTTCCAGGTCTGCTCCCGCCACAGGTTTTCCTTCGAAGCTAAGGGGTCTCGGCACATGAGTGCCGGTAGCAATGAATATGGCTCGGTAGCCTTCATTTCTGAGTTCGTCCAGCGTTTTCCCACCATCACCTATTCTTACCCCGAGTTTGACATCTGTATGGGCAATCCTTACCAAATTATTCAAAGTGGTGTCCGTTATATACTTAGGAAGGCGATACCGCGGGATGTATCTCAGAGCGCCTCCTAACTCCAGACTTCTCTCCATGATAGTGACCCGGTAACCTTGCTTGCTAAGCATATAAGCACACATCAGGCTTCCAGGGCCTCCCCCAACTATAGCGATTTTTTCTTTAGTAGGAGGAGGGTACGCGGGTTTTGTTTCCAAATAGGGAAGATAATACTCAGTAAGAAGTCGTAGAATCGATCTTCTTCTCACTGCCCCGGTTTCTTCGTTATAATTGCAGTCTTTTTCGCAAAGACCACAAATGTAGCTGCAAATTGGGAATATAGGTTGTTTATCATAAATTTCATCACCTATCTTCATTATCTGGCTGGAAGCTTCCTGAGCATCCAACGGGAGGAGAGAAAGCATAGCGTGGTTGCGCTGAATGTCAACGCCGACGGGACAGCGTACCTGACAGGGGGGTAAGTATACTTTGCCGCTGGCTTCGTCAATTATCTCTTCAACTCGTGAGGCAAAATTATCCATTTTTTTCACCATCCTAATTAAATATTATTTTTGGTCATATACATTTACCTCGGGGGGGGCATCCGTCTCGGAAACAGATGGATAGGTGCAGATATAACAGACATCAAAGGACACTCTCGCGTATCGATAACATAACCAGCACTTTCTACCAATTCCTTTCAACAATTCGGGGCTACCAGTTGTGTGGATGATAACCGCCAAATGATAGCTAATATCGGAATTATTGTCAAAGCTTAGAAGGCCAGGAGTTGCCTTAACGAAATCCTGAACCTCCACCTACCTTATTTGTGGCTTTCGGCTGTGCTAGGCTTTACTTCTGCCGGCAGCGTCACCGGCGAAATTTCTAACCTCAAATGACACTGCAGACAGCGCTTTGCTTCGGTGATTGCTGCCTCTCTGTCAAAACCAAGCTCTACTTCTTCAAAACCATTAAGTCTTTGCTCTACGGGCAAGCTAGGCACAGTAACACGGGCCAAGTGAGCAAAGCCGTCATCACGTCCCAGCCAGGGATTAGGCTTTTCCTTAGGGATTAATTCTTCATCGATAATGCCATCTCCCCCCAGATATTTATCTATAGAACTGGCCGCTTTTCTCCCCGCCGCGATTGCTTCTATCACTGAAGCCGGGCCAGTAACCACATCCCCGCCAGCATAAACCCCTTCTATATTGGTGGCCAAAGTAGCTGAATCAACCTGAACTGTATTTACTCTGCTAACGTTCAGCCCAAATCGGGCTGGAATCTCTGGCTGCTGGCCGATGGCAGCTATTATATTATCAAATTCCATGTTGAATTCACTTTCTTTTATGGGCATGGGACGCCTTCTCCCACTAGCATCAGGCTCCCCTAACTCCATCCGAATGCACTCTAGCTTTAGCTGACCATTCTCTTGGGTTATTTTATTTGGGGCAGCTAGGAAAACGATTTTTACCTCTTCTCGGAGTGCCTCCTCTATTTCTTCCGGGCTGGCTGGCATCTCGACACGAGTACGCCGATAGATGATAGTCACCTCTTTAGCTCCAAGGCGAAGGGATGTGCGTGAAGCATCGATAGCGGCATTCCCTCCTCCAATCACCGCTACTTTATCCCCTAACTTTACCTCCTCCCCCAGGCTCACTTGGCGGAGAAAAGAAATACATTCCATCACCCCTGAGCTTTCCTCTCCTTCTACTCTTATCCTCACCCCTTGCTGTGCTCCCAGACTGAGAAAAATAGCCTGATAGCCCTGCTGGAAAAGGGCGTCCAGGGATTCCACCTTGGAATTTACTTTTATTTCCACTCCAGTTTTCTTAATCTCTTCGATTTCGCTCTCGAGTATCTGCCGGGGCAGGCGGTATGCTGGAATGCCTACTCGCATCATCCCGCCCGGCTCGGGAAGTGCTTCTAACACGGTTACTTCGTGGCCAAGCTTGACCAGATAGTAAGCGGCAGTTAGTCCGGCCGGACCGGAACCGACTATAGCCACCTTTTTACCGGTAGAATGAGCTACCTTGGAATTTTGCCTCCATCCATCATCATCGTGCTCAGCAGCGAACCGCTTCAGGGCTTTTATACTAATAGCTTCATTCAAATCGCTGCGCCGACAAGCTTCTTCACAAGGATGAACGCATACATGGCCTAATACTGCCGGGAAAGGAACCTTCTCCCTGATTACAGCCAACGCCTTGGCAGGCTCGCCTTCAGCAATAAAATGGACATAGCGAGGGATATCTACACCTGCGGGGCAGGAGTAGGTGCAAGGCACTGCATAAGCTTCCTTATCAAGAGTGGTCTTCCATATTGGTACACTGTCGATTAATGCTGCCGTAGGGCAAACTTCTACGCAAGCAAGGCAGAATTTACATCCTGAGTCTGCCAGGGGACGATTGAAAGCGGTCCCCACTATAGTTTGACTGCTCCGCTGGATGAAGGTAATTGCCTGAATTCCACGCAGCTCCTGACATGCACTAACGCATCGACCACAGAGGATGCATAAATTATAGTCCCGGTTGAAGAGGGGGTTATCTCGGTCAACAGGCACTTCTCGGCGAATGTTGGAAGGTGAGACTTGCTCCACCCCGATATAGGAAGCTACAGCCTGAAGCTCACAGTGCAGGTTCTTGGCGCAGGTTAGGCATTGGTAGGGGTGCTCAGCTAGGGTGAGTTCAAAGATATTGCGCCGCAATTGCTGTATTTGCGGCGTATTGGTGTGGATCTTCATTCCTTCAGCAGCAGGGGTAGTGCATGTGGTGGGGAAGCCGGACATCCCCTCAATTTCCACTATGCATAATCGGCAAGCTCCGCAAGGTGGTAAGTCGGGGTGATGGCAGAGCGTTGGGATATAGATACCTGCCTCTCGGGCTGCCTCTAGCACGGTTGCTCCCTTCCGCACCTCGACCTCTTGTCCGTCAATAGTTAAGCTGATATTATCCAACTCAGCTCCTTGGAAGAATCCGGCCATTTGCTATAAAGAGCATCGCTTAGAAACATGGACTGTTTTGATGTTTGCGGTTTTTTCCTTAGCAATATTGCCATCTCTGCCATATCGGTAAAGTTTGCTCTCTGTATTCCCTTTCGAACCAATATCCTCATAATTCTTACTCAAAGGGCATATTAGCTTGATACTACATGTCAGCACTCCTGGAAAAAAACCCTGTTTTAAGGGGAATAGGTTCTTCGGGCAATATTAGCTTTTCTCCTGAGACCTTAATCACTGCTCCAAATTGGGAAGGGCAAAGTTCGAGGCAGGTGCCGCACTTGGTGCATTTGCTTTGGTCGATGACGTGAACCATCTTCTTGCCTCCTTTAATTGCATCGGCTGGGCAATTTCGTAGGCAAATCATACAGGCCTGGCACTTATCAGGTGATATGTAATAAGAGAGCAAGTCTTTACATACTAAGGCAGGGCAACGCTTGTCAATGATGTGGGCCTCGTACTCCTCACGGAAGTAACGAATGGTGGTGAGCACGGGGTTTGGAGCAGTTTGCCCCAAGCCACAGAGGGAGCCGAACTTGACTGTGGCAGCAAGCTCCTGGAGCTGGTCAATGTCCTCCGGTTTTCCTTTGCCACGGGTTATTCTCTCCAGGATGTCCAGCATCTCCTTGGTGCCGACACGGCAGGGAACACATTTGCCACAAGACTCCTTTTGCACGAAATCAAGGAAATAACGGGCTACGTCCACTATACAGGTATCTTCATCCATTACTATCATGCCGCCGGAGCCCATAATAGAGCCGGCCGAAGTGAGTGACTCATAGTCTATAGGAGTATCAAGGAAATCCGAAGGCAAGCAACCTCCAGAAGGTCCACCAGTCTGCACACCCTTGAATCCCTTGCCTTCCGGGATACCACCACCGATTTCATGGATAATCTGGCGTATAGTGATGCCAAAGGGGACTTCAATGAGTCCAGTGTTCTCTACCTTGCCCACGAGGGAAAAGGTTTTTGTCCCTTTACAACTCTCCGTACCATAGCTGGCATACCGATTAGCCCCACTTTGCATTATGGTGGCTACGCTTGCCAAGGTCTCTACATTATTGATGTTAGTAGGTTTTTCCCATAGTCCTGAGGTAGCGGGGAAAGGAGGGCGAGGACGTGGCATTCCTCTCTTGCCCTCGATAGAAGCCATCAGTGCCGTCTCCTCCCCACAGACAAATGCTCCTGCCCCCTCCTTTATCTTTAGACGGAAACTGAAATCCGAGCCCAATATGTTATCTCCAATGAGTTTATATTCCTCCATCTGCTTCAGGGCAATCCTTAGCCTTTCTAGGGCGAGAGGATACTCTACTCGGCAATAAATATAACCCTCTTTGGCCCCGATGGTATACGCGCCAATAAGCATTCCTTCCAACATCGAATGAGGATCGCCCTCAAGGAGGGAGCGGTTCATAAACGCTCCAGGGTCCCCTTCATCGGCGTTGCAAATGATATATTTCTCCTCGCCGGGTGATTTACGGCAAAACTCCCATTTCCGCCCGGTGGGGAAGCCAGCACCTCCTCTGCCCCTCAACCCGGACTTATTGACCTCCTCAATAATCATTTCAGGTTGCATCCCTAGCGCCTTAACTAAGCCGCTGTAGCCACCGTTGGCAATGTAATGGTTAATATTTGTAGGGTCGATAAAGCCACAATGGCGGAGGATTATGCGGACCTGTGGTTTAAGCGCCGGTAGATCAAAGAGCCTGGGAATGCCGTCTACAACCCCATCACCGATAGTGCCCAAGGCCAAATCAGGGTGCGGGTTATCCTTGACTAGATAGTCTTCAATGAGCTGAGGTATGAGTTCGGGGGTGACGTTTCCATAACAGATGCGGGGACAGCCTGGCTTGATTATATCCACCAGCGGCTCAGCGTAGCACAGCCCGACACAACCCACCTGGATAACAGTGGCATCGATGTTTCGCTTATTCAGCTCCCTATCAATGGCGGCAAGTACTGGCTCGGCACCGGCGGCTCTGCCGCAGGTGCCAGCGCCTATTAAGATACGAGGCTTTTGGCTATCTTGCAGGGCTTGCCATTCAGCTGTTGCCTCTTTCTGGATGTCGGCAAAGCTCATCCCTCACTCCTAACGCTAGCTAGAATTTCCTTGGCCCTTCCTGGAGTCATCCTACCATAGACTTTATTGTCAATAACCACGACTGGGGCAAGGGCACAGGAGCCAAAGCAGGCTACCCGCTCCAAACCGAATTTGTAATCGCCGGTAGTTTCTCCAGATGAGATGCCCAGCTCGCGTTCCATCTCTTCCATAATTCTCCCTCCACCTCTTACATGGCAAGCCGTACCCAAACAAACCTTAATATTATGATCTCCAGGGCGAGTAAAGCGAAATTGGGCATAAAATGAAGCTACCCCAAAAACCTCGTTTTCGGAAATATTCAGGAATCTGGCGATCTCAGACATTGCCTCTTCTGAAAGATATCCTAGCTCCTGCTGCACCTGTTGCAGGACTGGGATGGTGGCCCCTTTTTCACCTTTATACGGAGCCAGAATATTAGCTAGTTGCCTTTGCATTAGCTCTTCTCCTCGGGCTGAAGAAGTCTCCGGTGTGCATCACTATGCGCATCGCAACCCTGATTCTTGTTTTCTGTTTATCCTTCTTCTATTGTTTTATGGCATTGGCCTCTACTTGTTCTGATATCCAGGAGCACCACATTTCTATCCCCTCGCCGGTCTTGCAGGAAAGTTCGAAAACTTTGGCTTTGGGGTTTAGTCCTTGGATGGAGCGGCGAAAGTTGGCAATATCGAAATCAACGTGAGGGAGAAGGTCCATTTTATTTATTATCACAGCATCGGCGTCGATAAAGATCAGGGGATATTTAGCGGGCTTATCATCTCCTTCAGGCAGGCTGGAAATCACTATTCGTTTGTGTTCTCCTAAGTTAAACTCGGAGGGGCAAATGAGATTGCCCACATTTTCGATTAGGAGTAAGTCTATGTCATCAAGAGGCAGGTCTTTCAGGGCCTGCTCAATCATGGCAGCAATTAGAGAGCAACTTTCCGGCATATTTCGGGTGTTTATTTGGACCACTGCTGTTGCCTCGCTCTGCACTTTCTCAGCATCTACTGTTGAAGCAACATCACCTTCGATAACAGCTATGTTCAGCCTGCTCTTCAGCCCGGCCATGGTTTTCAGAATGAGGCTCGTCTTGCCAGCACCTGGAGCTGACATAATGTTGAGAGCGAAGACCTTTTGCTCATCCAGTAGCTGTTGATTTCGGTTAGCTATAGTTTCATTAGCCTCCAGAATGTTCCGTATAACCTCTACCTTTTTCATTCTACCTCCATGCTTTCGATATAGAGCTCGCGTCCCTTCAGTATTTCCACGCTCTGGCCCTGGCATTCAGGGCAAGACCACAGGGCATCTTGGGGTTGAAAAATGGTGGAACAATTGCGACAGCGCAATTGAGCGGGCACCGATTCGAAGTGGAGTACTGCTTCTTGTGCGATGGTATCTTTGCTTAGAGAATCGAAATAGAACCGGATACAATCCTGTACAAAACCTGACAACTCGCCCATTACTAAGTTAATTTGGGTGATTTTGCAGGCTTGCGCCTCGCTGGCTTTGTCCAAGGCGATGTTGACGATATTTTCCGTTATCCCAAATTCGTGCATTTTGTGAAGCAAAGTAAATGAGTATTGTAAACCACTTTTTCCTCTGATTTCAACCCATCCTCTCTTCCAAGGCAAGATGAACCTGGAGGGAGGCACGATTTCCAACGCAAGATGGGCCTGAGAGGAGGAGGCAACCCGTTTATGCTTGCAGCATGCGTCTGACTGAACGCTGAACAATTATAGACCATAAAACAAGTAAATCAGTTTCTGGAGGGGAATGAAGCACTGGAGTTCAGGTGCCTAACTGCCGAAGAAAAATACCACTGGATAGAGGATGTGCTGATAAGATTCAGATATCATTTCCTAAGAGAGATGAGAAAAGGGTAATACTAAAGTATATCAAAAGGGTCACGGGATATTCCGGATCACAGGTATCCAGATTGATGAAAAGATACAAAGAGACATGGCACTGAAGAAAACAGAATACAGAAGGCATCGGTTTTTTATGAAGTATGCCCTATCAGAAGTTGAGCTGTCGGCCAAAACAGATGAATTACACAAGTGGTGAAGTGGATCAGCCCCAAAGAAGATTATTGCTAGACAACCTCAAGGGATGGTGCTAAAAAATCAGGGCTACCACCGCTGATGAACACAGAAGAAATGGGGAGGAAGAGAGGCATAAGCGTTTATAGGCTTAGGGATGCCTTTGCTGTGCAGTCAGAACTTTGGAATACTTTATGTCTATGGCCTATCATTACTTTTTAGACCTGAAATAATGCCTCAGCATTTTTAAATAGCCACTTCTCCTTGGCCTCTTCTTTGAGGGGCAACTCTCTACACTGCGAAAGGGAGTCCTTCCAATCCAGTAAAGGCCAATCTGTGCCCCATAGAATCTTGTCCTGCAGAAGAGTATTCCCATATTGAATAAGCGGATCCCATCCGGTTCCGCTCATTCCAATATATCGAGGAGCTATACCTGAAATATCAATAAAGACGTTGTCATTTTTCCAACTGACCGCCACTGCTTCAGTAACCCACGGCCATCCTCCGTGTGTTGCGATGATCTTAAGCTCCGGAAAATCGCAAGCCACATCATCGAGATACAGTGGCCTTCCAAAATCAAGCACTGGCTCCGATGAGAAGTTTACACCGACTACTATGCTGACAGGGATTTCCAACTCCACGCATTTGGCATAGAAAGGGTAATATCTTCTATCATTGGCATGTACCCTATCTTGGTAAGGTCGCAGTAGAAGGCAGCGTAGCCCTAATTCCCTTACGCATCTTTCTAACTCCTCTAGTGCTACTTTTCCATCGTAAATGTCAAGGGATATAGATCCGATAAATCTGCCTGGGTGTTCTCTAGTAATGCTGCTGATAATCTCATTCGCTTTGCTCTTGTCATACCAGGGTGGAGCGATGAGCATAGCATGGCTGATACCAACTTCATCCATTGCTTCCAACCACTTCCGTCGTCCTTCTTCCTGGTACGGGCGCCCTCGTTCTTCCAGACCATACATGGCAAATCCTTGTAAATCCTTTGGTAGTTCTCCCAATAATTCAGCCGGTCTCACTCGCATGTCGAATACCATTGATTCTCCTTCGATGCGATTCTAGCCCGTTCGCGAGGCGATGTCAACCACATGTGCAGGCTGACTATATAAATATCGCAATGTGCTTCAGAATTGGTGGTACCAATAGCTTTAGGTGAGTTTGTGCTATTAAACTCGCCATGTTACCTATCAGGTAGGATAAAAAACTATTATTTCACCACTCTAATAATCTTTAATTTTGATTCTCCAATCGTGGGAATATATGTTAAACCTTTCAGAACTGGCAAATCCTATGAGTGTTATCCCGTATTCGTTGGCTTCTTTTATTGCAAGGTCCGTGGGGGCAGCGATGCTTATAACTATTGGTATCTCGCAAAAAATTGCCTTTTTTAGTGTGGAAGCCGTTTGTCTGCAAGAGCTAATCAGGAAGCTGTTAGATAAATTGATTCCATCTCTGAGTGCTAGGCCGATGGCTTTATCTATGGCGCAATGTCTACTTATGTCCTCTACAAAAACCTCCTTATCCCCGCAGATGCCAATGACATGTGTGCAGCCAGTCTTTTGGAACAAGAAACTGTTTTTGTTTAGTGCTTCTACCGAATCAAAAACTTTGCTTCTGGTTAATTTTTTCTTGGAATCACACTTTCGGGGAGACTTAATTAATTCTCCCGAGACATTTACCTCAAATTTGCTACGACCAAGCTTCTTGATCTGAGACAAAGAAGGGTCTATACCCATTGATTTCAACTTGCCGGCTATCATCTCTTCTAGGTCACTGGGAATGCAGTATAATTTATGGATTTCTCTATTGAGTTTAACAATAAGCTCTTCTTCGTGGATGATTTCATCTATCTTCTTCTCCCTGCTATCTCTGGAAATCCTTAAAATTTCTATTTCAGTACTTCTTTTCCCCATGATTTGTGGAAGTCCTTTATATCTTCTATTATGCTTCTGCAAGCGTCAAAGGCTGGTCCTCTGTGGGGGGCGGAAACTGCTACTAATAGAATGTTCTCTGATATGCCTAAGAAACCCGCTCGATGTATTATCGCTACATCCTGGACATCAAATCTATCGATCGCTCTTTTTTCTACCTCCTCTAATTTCTGGATGGCTTGATTATCGTTCTTAAATTCCAGTCCAAGGCCGTCAGGGAACTCACGTACTGTGCCTAGATAAATTGATATTGCCCCTATTTTGGGGTCCTTCATCTTTTTAGTTACTTCGTCGATGGAGAAATCTTCTTTTCTTATCTCAATCATCTTGGCTCGCCCATGCGGTTATATGTTTGGCTATTATTTTGAAGCTGGACATTTAGCACTAATTTGAGGTGCTTTATTTCTAGCACTTGTAACTCCCTTAGTTTGAGCTCTCTTCAGTTTCCCGCATAAGGGAGTTATGTTCCGCAGGTGTTACAACTTGTGGCGGCGCATGTGCTACAGGGGGAGCTTCCGCCAATCGGGGTAGATGTTCCTTCACTGCTTTTTGCAAAAGAAGCGAAGGAGGAGAATATACGTTTCGCGCCATTGCGGCAGCGGGGGCAGGAGGCAGGTTCATTTGAATGGGCTTGGTGGCGAAGTAATTCAAACTTGGAGTTACAGTTAGGGCAAAAATATTCGTAGATGGGCATTCTTACCTCCTAGTTTGCTACCTGCTCTTAAGGCAAGACTTGCAAGGCCGGCATTACAAGCAAGATCAACATTGGGAGCAGTGAACAAAGTGATGTTGGATTTACCTTGTCGGTAGTTTGCTGCACTTTCTCTTGCCACTTTTCCCCCTTATTTATCCTTGCCCTCCTTAAAAGCTTTTAGGAATACGTCAGGGACCTGGGGAACCTGGCTATCCGTCCAAGTTTTTAGGCAAGAAAAGGAGCAGAAATTGTGGTGCTCAACTGCCTCTAACCCTTTCCATTGTGAAACCATTAGCCAACCATTAAGCACCTCGCAAGGTCGCTCCTCTGCGCTATGTTCCACCCTTTTGCCACAGGAATGGCAGATAAAATATCCCTTGGGCATTTAAGTCTCCTGCCTAATTCCTTTTTGTCTTCTTCCTAGAGTGCAGCCCACGTATTAGATGGCGACTACTTCCTTAACTTCAGGTACTTGTTTTTTAAGCTGCTCCTCGAATGTCTCAAAGGCTATTTCTTGCGGAACTCCGGAAGCACAAGCCGATGTAAATATATGTACCTTTACTATGCCCTCTTTAACATCTATTAATATGATGTCTATGCCCCTTAAGCTAGATCTTATCTTCTCTATAGCAGATTCTACTTTTTCCCGCATTAATTACTTTATTTCTCCTTTTACCTGTATGGCGTATCTATTGTTTCTAGACGGCAACTACTTCCTTAACTTCGGGCACCTGTTCCTTAAGTACCCGCTCAATCCCACCCTTCAGGGTCATAGTTGCCATGGGGCAGCCACCACAGGCGCCGGTTAGCCTTAATGTTACCACCCCGTCTTTGACATCTATTAATTGGACATCCCCTCCGTCGGCTAACAACACTGGTCTCACTTGCTCCAGGGCAGCTTCTACCTTTTCTCGCATGGTCGTACCTCCTTATTGGTTGTTATAGGCTGATCTAGTTGATTCGAGTTCCATTTTTGCGTTTGTCGTTCTAGTAGATCCTGTAGACTTATAGACTCCAATACGCTGTTTATGGCTTTTTTCACTTCTGCCCAGACATCGTAAACTGCACAATGCGCTACCTGAGGATATGCCTCAGGATTATCGACACATTCTGCGGGAGCCAAAGACCCTTCCGTAACTTGGATAATTTGATCGAGTCTTATTTGGGAGGGGGGTTTAGCTAGGCTAAAGCCTCCACCTGTTCCGCGGGTACTCCTCACCATCCCTGCTACTTTGAGTGAAATAAGCAGGTGCTCCAAATATCGCTGTGAAATATGTTGCCTTTCGGCAATGTCCTTCGCCAGAACAGGTCCCTCCCCGTAATGAATCGCCAAATCAAGCATAGCCATTGTTCCGTAGCGCCCTTTGGTAGAAAATCCCATATTTGCCTACCCTTTATCACCAAGTTTATGATAATAGGAATATTAGAGCCAAAACTGTGAATTGTCAAATTAATACTGAACTTAATGCCGTGATTTTCTCTCAGGCAGCATTATTAGAAAACTGGCCACAATGGTTCATACGCGATTGTTTGGGAAGCCCTATGGGAATGACACCACTGGGGGCGGTTGAAATATTATGCGGGCACGCTTATTGTTTCTGCTTCCTTGACGGCAGCAGGCTTAGCATAGTATTTATCTTGACTTATTGCCCGCGGAAGGCAGGTTTCCACACATGTACCGCAGTAAATGCACTTAAAAGGATTGTATTGTATCTGTCTGTTCTCCAGGCTGACTTCTATAGCGTCAGCGGGGCATATTCTGGCACAATCACCACACAGATCACATTTAGTACCATCAAAATTGATTTTACCTCTATATCCTGAAAGTGGTTCTCTTATATCCTTGAAAGGATAACGCCTAGTAGCAGGTCGGGAGAAGAGGTTTTTCACAATCGTCGAAAACATCCACATTTCAGTTACCTCTCAGTGCAGGCAATACAAGGGTCTATAGAAAGAGTAATTATTGGCACATCCGCCATCTCGCAGCCGGGCAACATAACCAAATAAGTGGGTATGTTGGCAAAGGTCGGCGTCCTTATCTTCAATCTTTCCAGATGATTTGTACCATTGCCTTTTATGTAGTATATAACCTCTCCCCTTGGTTGCTCACACCTGGAAACCGTTTCACCCTCGGGATAACCGTCAACCCTGACTAGAATCTCCCCCTCAGGCATCATAGACAACGCTTTGCGCATGAGTTCTATACTTTGATAAACCTCTCTAGCTCGGACCAGGGTTCGAGCATAGCTATCTCCGGCAGTCTCTACCACCGGCTCAAAGCCCACTTCCTTAAAAGCGGCGTAGCCTGTTTGCCTCATATCTTTTGGCACGCCACTACCTCTTGAAGTAGGCCCAACCGCTCCAAGGATTTCAGCTTGTTCTTTAGATAACACTCCCTTACCAACAGCACGGCGCTTGACAGTAGGGTCGTGGAGCAGGGTAGGAGTGGCAGTGCTATCCAGCATTTCCTTAAGAGCGACGAGCCTTCTATCCACTTCTTTAGCCATCTCTTTATCGATATCTCTTCTGACCCCACCAACAACGCTGGTAGCTTGAATTACTCGATGACCGGTGGTCATTTCAGAGAGGTCCTGAATTATTTCCCTGGCTCGCCATATCTGCATGAACATACTTTCGAATCCCAGGGCATCGCAGAGAAGCCCCAGCCACAGGAGGTGGCTATGTGTCCTGGAGAGTTCGCTCCAGAACACGCGGAGGAATCTGGTTCTGGGAGGCACTTCGACGTTCATCAGTGCTTCGACACCCTGGCAGTAAGTCTGGGTGTGGATGAAGCTACAGATACCACATATTCTATCGGTAATGTGAACATTCTGACGAAAAGTATTTAGCTCACCGGCCTTTTCAATTCCTCTATGAATATAACCAATTATAGGAGTTACACCTACTACTTTCTCGTCCTCTAACTCAAGTTTCAGGTGGACAGGTTCAGGTAGTACCGGATGTTGGGGGCCAAATGGGATTACTGTCCTTGTTGCCATTCTATTCCTCCAGGTCGCAGCGCCAGCATCGCTGGCCCTCTGC
>Ga0180438_10006632_pt1 | contig 15586 bp, 12 predicted proteins | sample SS_ome_12_FD_132455 | JGI IMG/M metagenome (GOLD analysis project Ga0180438, IMG submission 132455) | Hypersaline lake sediment archaeal communities from the Salton Sea, California, USA - SS_3_D_2 metaG | ecosystem: Environmental > Aquatic > Non-marine Saline and Alkaline > Hypersaline >...
AAGAAAACGCTCTAATGGCGATCGAGCCCGGTGACGAGACGAGAGAGACACGGGTGGTATGGAAGCACTCTTATGGGATACCGGAATGCCCCTCTCCGCTCTACTACAAAGGCCGGGTGTACATGGTCAAAAACGGCGGCATCGTATCCTGTCTGGATGCCAAAACCGGAGCGCTGAAATATCAGGACAAACTGAGATCCGGGGGCCCCTATTATTCCTCCCCGGTGGTGGGAGACGAAAAAATCTATGTCGCCTCGGCTCGGGGCGTGGTGACGGTATTCGAGCCGGGGGACGATCTTCACATTCTAGCGCACAACGACTTGAAAGAACGCATCATGGCAACGCCCGCCCTCGTCGATGGAAGGCTCTACGTTAGGACCGAGAAGAACGTGTATGCGTTCGGATTGAGGCGATAGGCGGCCGCTCAGTCGGAGATCTTTTCCATCGGCTGACCACAGCAAACCAGTTCTCCGCCGCCGACCTTTACCACCTTGACCTCATTCCCGCAAACATTGCATCGGTAATGTTCGCCTTCTTTTTGAACAGCCATGAATCCCTCCTAGAATCAAATTATCCTTAATTGTCCATCAACTTCGGGACTGATAGTATACAACAATTTCGCATATTCATTCTAATCCAGCCGATCAATAAGAGTCATTCCATAAAGACACAAAACATTACATCACCCTTCACAGACCCCCATTTAACTTTCCGGTCGGGATGTGATATAGTCTGAACCTGAACGTTCATTCATAAAGGAAGGGACAGAGGCAGAATCACGTGAGGTCATCGAAGGAACAGGCGCAATCAAGAGCGCAACCTGCATCGATGACGAGTCAGATGATTATCTCCGCCTCAAAAAGAACGCAACTTATGATATAGGATGATTCTATGGGAAAGAGCAGAAGAGCCTACAAGAGTGCCAAGAGATCCAAGGAGCTCGCGCGCTTGAAAAAACAGGAGGAGAAGCGTAAAAGACGCTTGGGTATAGACGAATCACCTCCGGATACCGAAAACGAAGCCTCCGAAGATCAAGCCGCGACGGACGAAGACGGCACTTAGACTTTTCACGCAGCGAGCATTTAACAGAAACAAATATACGCAGGATAAAAATCTATCTTTCTTAAGCTCAATCCGCCATGAATCAAGACATCCATCCCGACCGGCTATTGTTTTAATGTCAGGGGGGCTGGATCGCTTACATAACCGGCGCGCCTCTGGTTCGCACCGTCATTTTGCGCATCTCCGATGTCGCGTCGAGCCCATTCGGCCAACTCGATCAGGCGCGCGACGACATCGGGGTGTTCGTTTTTAGTATCTTTTTTTTCAGCCGGGTCTTCATCCAAGTCATAGAGGGCCCCGGAAAAGGCAAAAGGCTTTCCGTGCCACCCGGTCCGCTTATCGTCCATAGGAAGGTGATATTTCCACCGCCCGGAGCGAACCGCCTGAAGCTGTTCCATATAATAGTAATAAAAAGCCTGGTGCGGGGATTTCGCTCCCGCCTCCCCGCGTATAAGAGGCCCGATATCCTTCCCGTCGATGACTCGATCCATGGGGAAACCGCCCCCGGCCATCCGGACAAGAGTCGGCAGGAGGTCCATGGTGGTCGCCAGATCCGAACACTCGGTTGAGGGCGGGACGGTTCCAGGCCAGCGCATGACACAGGGAATCCGCATCCCTCCTTCCATGGTGGATCCTTTTCCTCCGGAGAAAGGAGCATTGCTCCCCCGTCGGGTTCCCCCGTTATCCGATGTGAATATCACCAATGTGCTCTCATCCAGGCCAAGGCCCCTGAGACAATCCAGGATCTCACCGGTCGACCAGTCCAGCTCTTCGATGACATCCCCATACGTTCCATTGGACGATTTACCTTGAAAGGCTTCACCGGCGTGCAGTGGAAAATGCGGCATGGTGTGGGGGAGATAGAGGAAGAACGGCCGATCCCGATTTTCGGTGATGAAGCGAACGGCCTCCTCCGTGTAGCGCCGGGTGATGGTGGACTGGTCGACGGGAGCCTCGATGATTTCCATGTTCCGCAGGAGGGGAAGCGGAGGATTTATCTTGCTGCGATCCGCTCCCATATCGTTGCTGTATGGGATGCCGAAATAGGAATCGAATCCATGCCGGGTGGGCAAAAACGGGGGCTGATCCCCGAGGTGCCATTTGCCTATGCAGGCGGTGGCATAGCCTCGATCTTTCAGCAGTTCGGCGATGGTGATCTCATCGGCATGCAATCCCGCTCGATCATAGGGAAAGAGCACCCATTCGTTGGCCGCACTCACATGTAATCCCACCCTACGGGGATAGCAGCCCGTCATGAGGCTGGCCCGAGAAGGTGTGCACACTCCGCTGGTGGCATAGAAATCCGAGAACCGCATCCCCTCTTCGGCCATGCGGTCGAGATGGGGAGTGCGATTCACTTCCGAGCCAAAGGGGCCGATGTCGGCATAACCGAGATCATCACAGAATATGATGATGAAATTCGGACGAGGTTTTCCGGCTTCCGATTCGCCTTTGCCCCCGCAGGCAGGCAAGGCGAGGGAAAGTGCCCCGCATCCCATAAATTTCAAAAAATCTCGCCTTTTGTGGTGGATGGATGTCCGTTGCGTCAATTTATCCGCCAAAATTATCTCAATATCCGAGTGCAATTCCTTCTGAACGCCTGTCGGCGGCACCGTAATACCGACCGGTTTGAGGATCGATGAGTATGCTGTGGGCATCACCCTGCCGCCACGGCTGAGCAGAGATTGGGTGACCCATGGCTTGGAGGGACTCAATCAATTCCTGGGCTATCCCCTCCCTTTCGATCCTTAACAAGTCCGGCATCCATTCATGATCCATTCTGGGCGCATCCACGGCATCCTGAATCGGCATATCAAAGTCGATGACATTGATGATCACGTTCAAAACGGTGTTGATGATGGTTCGGCCTCCAGGGCTCCCGGTGACCAGGAAAACATCCCGTCCCTTGCAGACGACGGTAGGAGACATAGAACTCAACATCCTCTTGTGCGGCTCGATCAGATTGGGTTTCGTGCCGATAAGGCCCTTATCGTCCGTGCGGCCGGGTTTCATGTTGAAGTCCGCCATCTCGTTGTTGAGAAGGATACCCGTCCCTTCAACGACGACTCCCGCCCCATATCCTCCATTCAGGGTATAAGTCGTGGATACGGCCAAGCCGTTTCGGTCGATGACCGAGTAGTGGGTGGTTTCATTCGCCTCTTCGATGGTTAAGATATCTTCTCCCATGCGCGCACTGGGGACAGCATTAGCCGAATCGATCCTCTCTCTGATATCCTCCGCATGTTTCTTCGAAATCAAGAGCCCGACCGGCACATCCCCGAAATCCGAATCCCCCATGTATCTGGCTCTATCGTAATAGGCGAACTTCATCGCCTCGGCGATGAGGTGGAGTGTTTCGGGGGCATATCGTCCCATTTCCGCCAGGTTATAGCCCTCGAGAATGTTCAGCATTTCTATCAGAATGGTCCCTCCGGAACTGGGGGGAGGCATGGAGATGATTTGATAATCCCGATAGGTTCCGGTTACGGGTTCCCTTGTGAACGCTTCGTATTTCCCCAGATCTTCCATGGTGATCAAGCCGCCGTGCTCCTGCATATCCCGGGCGATCCGTTCTGCGATCCTCCCGCGGTAAAAGGCCTGCGAGCCCTGTTCCGCTATCAACCGCAAAGACCGGGCCAGATCCGGCTGAACGAATAAATCCCCCGCCTTAAATTCCGATCCATCCGTTTTGGAAAAAATCCTCCGGAACTCTTCATTGGCCCCCTTGAATCTCTTTTGTATCCAGTTGAATCCGTCCGCCATCCTTCGGGTCAACTGGAAGCCGTTCTCCGCCAGCTCCACGGCGGGACGGATGACATCCGCCCATTCCAGGCTGCCGTATTTTTGCATCGCAAGCTCGAATCCCTTGACGGTCCCGGGAACTCCCACGGCGAGATATCCGGAATGGCTCCTATCTCTTATATAGTCGCCCCCCTCATCCAGGTACATATCCGGAGTCGCTTTTCCGGGGGCCATCTCACGAAAATCCAGCGCGACCGGTTCCCTGGCGTCAGGGAACCGGATGATCATGAATCCTCCCCCGCCGATGTTCCCTGCGGGCGGAAAAGTGACAGCCAGGGCAAAACCCACCGCCATCGCGGCATCCACGGCATTCCCTCCTTGCTTTAAGATTTCTATCCCCACTCGAGAGGCGTACTCATCAACCGAAACGACCATCCCGTTTGTACCCGAGACCCCCTGGTTGATGTTGACCTCAGCGGTACAAAAACACTGGACCGTCAGCAGGACCAGTATGCTGAAGTATCGAAGAACCGTTCCACTTTTCGACATATTCAGTCCCTCACTTTTCATCGACGACTCAACTTGACCTCATGCTTTCAAAGGCCGCTGAGCCCTCTTTGTCGGCCGGCTCCCAAGCGCCTCACCTGGGCAGCAGGGCGAATACCCGCGCCGGAGCTCCGGTCCCCTCTTTGATCAGCATGGGCATGACAAACAGAGTGGCCCCTTTTTCCGGGAGCCGATCGAGGCCGGCGATATTTTCCAGCGCCAGCTTATCCGCGGCGAACATAATTCGGTGGACCATGAAGTCCTTCGACCGCCCGTAATCGATGCTGGGCGTATCCAGGCCGATGCCCCTGATGTCCCGCCGGCCGACCAAGAACTCGGCCGCCTCCGGCGAGAAGCCCGGAAAGCTCAATTCGGGAATGGCGGCCTCACCCGGAGTATCCGTGCCCAGCACCCGCCTCTTGTCAGGATAATATTTGGTCCCGATGCCGGTGTACATGATGACCCAGGCGCCCTCCGGGATGGGGCCGTGAGACCCCTCCCAGGATTCGATATCCTGGACCGTCAGGAGATAGTCCCGGTTCTCCGCACACTTACGGGTGACATCGATCTTTGCGGCCGGCCCGATCCATTCTTCCAGGGGGACCTGATCGATGGTCCGTCCGTTTCGGGCGAAATGGATGGGAGCATCCGCGTGAGTCCCCCCATGTTCGGCTGCGCCATATGCGTTGGCCGCATACCAATAGCCGGCTTCGGTCATGCCCCAGTTTCCCTTCTCTAATCTAAAGGGCTCCGCATTGGGCCAGTAAATAGTGGACTCGTCAAATGGATAGGTCATATCCAAGAAAGTCCCTTCGAAGCCATCGGATGTCCGACAGGAAAGAAGACACAGGCCGGCAATGATGACGAGCGCTCCGTTCCACATGCTTTTGGTTTTCTTAATCATGACATTTCTTCCTTGCTCCCTAGAGTCAAGCCCGGATATTAAGGATGATAAAGCGATTCCGTGGAATGCTGCAAGGGATCATTCCTGCCACGTTCTCATGATTTCGCCGAAGCACATGAGTCCGGAGGGGATACAGGCGCCGTATCCTCCTCCGGGCTGAGTCCAAGCTCCGGCTAGAAAGAGGTTTTTGATCGGCGTCCGATTAGGGAGACGGCGAGGCATAACATTATCCAGGTTCTGGTCCCAGCCGTAGATGGCACCGCGGTAGTTACGGGTGTAGCGCACATTGGTCAGCGGCGTGCCGATCTCCTTGACTTCAATGGCTTGGCGCAGGCCGGGCAGGAGCGTTTCTTCCACCTTATCGATCAGGATATCCGCCATCCTTTCCTTTTCAGCCCGGTATGCCTTCTTCTCTCCCTTGAAGTAGTCGGATTCAAACCGTTTCCATGGATCATATCCCTGTAGAGCGATGATGTTCAGTGTGTTTTTTCCCTCCGGTGAGTATCCCGGATAAAGATTGTCGTAGATGGTCAGCCCGTATCCTCCCTTCTCGACTTCGGCGGCGAGGGCCACACGATAGTCGGCTTCAGTATCATACCCGGTCTGATAGAATATCTCGGTATCCTTGATCCCTACTTCGCGGATGAGATCTTTTTTCAGCCCCAGCCAGATCTGAAAGCTGGATAGGCTGGTGGTGAAGGTGTCCATCCGGGCCAGATAATCCCGCAGATGATCCGGCTGGTTCATCATGCGGTGAAAAGTATCATAGGCATTGGCATTGGAGACCACCACCCGGGCCCGGAATTCCGCTCCGTCGTCGGTCCGGACTCCCCAGGCCGCCTGATCTTTGACCAGGATCCGCTCCACCATGGTTCCGAGCTTTATCTCCCCTCCCCGCCGGCGAATGAAGTCCGCCAGGGCGTCGCTTATCTCTTGAGACCGCCCGATGGGATAATAGCCGCCGCTCCGGAGGTATCCGATGGTGGGCATGGCATAATAGAGGCTGGCCAGCTTGGACGGGGGCAGACCGAAGTATCCCCAGAGCGCGGATACGATGGCCTGAAGTTTGGGGTCCTTGATCCGATCGGTCAACATGGCACCCCAAGTGCGATTATAATTTTTGAACAGGTAGGGAAAGTCTTGGGGAAAGCGGCTCATATCCACCTTCCCTCCGGTTCCCTGGTATTTTTCCAAGTCCGAGACAAAGCCCTCCATATCCTGGAACAGGGCTGAGATGTTTTGGGCCTCCTGGGGAAAATGGTTCTGCAATATTTTGATATAGCCCGGCAAATCTTTATGTGGGACGCGGATATCGTGTTCGGGATAAATGACTCGATAAAGAACCTTGTGCGGCACGAATTCCACGTCTTCGATCTCGGGGAATCCGGGGATCAGGTTGGCCACTCCGTCGCGCTCTTCCACACTGGTGGAATGGAGCGAGACGTCGAATGCGAATCCGCCCGGGCGCTTGAACACGGTGGCGTACCCCCCGGGAATAGAATGCTGTTCCAGGACCAGGGGCTTGAATCCCTGCCGGGCAAAGGCTGCGCCACAGCTCAAGCCGCCCAGGCCTGCACCGATGATGACCGCATCATAAGCATCCGGTTGGGATTCCCTCTCCTTCTTTTCAGGCCAGGACTCCCAATCCAGGGTGACGACCGGCAGCCCGGCCAAAAACGATTTCAGAAAATCACGACGCGGCAGGCTTTTCATCGCGAATACCTCCTTCTGATGGAAACATCACAGCCCAGCAAAAATAATCCCATTTGAGATATCACACTTGACTTCATGATATCACATGTCGGTTATCTTCAACTTAGCAGCCCAGTCGTTCTCTGAGATATCCTTACCTGAGGGATAATACGGCATTTCGATGATTCCGTTCGCGTCGGCAACAAGCACACCGTCTCCCATATCGGACCACTCCCCGGTCCGGGGATTGTACCACTGGGCACGGTATTCGCTATTCGCAAGCATGCCGGAGACGGTCTGACGGGATGTCTTGTCTTCAAAATACAAAAAGGCCAGCTCCCGGTTTGGATCTCTCAGCATGAACGCCCACGAGTCCATTTTGATGGCTTCGGTTCGGGCATCGGATAGATCCTTAGAGGCCAGCTCCAGATGCTGAAAGCGTTTTCCTTCGGAAAAGACGAATTCTATGAAGTATTTTGCCTGGGCGATACACGGCATTTTTAAAGTCTGCCAGATATAGGGCCAGTTGGGCGGCACGGCAAAAATCGGCTCGCCTTTGGTATCGCCTCCAAACGATCCCGATCCGAATACGTGCCCGCCGAGCGCTCCGGAAAAGAAGTGATCGTAGGCGTGTGCCCGTGCAAAATAGTTATCTCGGTCCGAGTTGGGAATGACCCTCTCCCCATCCGGCCGGCCGAACGACACATCGTGCCAGGAGTAGTACGGCTCATTGCTGAATCCGGGGACACGTGGTTCTTTTAAAAAAACCTCTTCCACGTATTCGAGGATCCGGTGATCCCGCAGCCAATTGCCGAAACTGTGACAGGTAAGGAACGGCGATTCATCCACATGCCCCAGATACATCATAGAGCTTCGGGCCATCATGGCCGTAACCGGCTGTCCGAAGGGCATCCCGCCGTAGTGGGCATGATAGTGTTTCATGGCCTGATGAATGAATCCGTTTTTGCCCTCGCCTTCGAGCACGCCGTCGTTGTGCGTCAGGCTGTAAATAAAATTGTAGGCCCCGTACCGGGCTTTAATATAGTTCAGGTAGCGCGCGAATGACTCGGTAAAATCGTGGTATGTTTTCCATGATTCATAGTGTGACCGGCGGACGGTTTCAATATAGGGAACAAATCCCTGTGCCCAGAGATGGTCCATTTTCCGGTCCATATTCTGCCAATAAGCCGGATTGATCAGATCGTAATCCGCGCACAGGTCATTCTTGCCGTCGCATTCGCCGGGAAAGGCGAAAGGCATGTCTCCATCCTCATCCGGCATGTCCTTGATGCGTTGGCCGTCCGGGGCCTTGGGCCACCCGCTGCGGATCTGCACTCCCGAGTCATCCCTGATGGTCCTTTCAAGTTCATCTCTCTTCCAGTTGGGGAAAGCCGCGATGGCGGCGATGGAGTTGAAGCCGTGCTCCTTAAGCCACTGGATGCCGCCTGCAAAGCACCAGTTGGCGGCGTCGGGAACATAGTCGCCGGGGATCTCCTTCTCCTCGAGCGGATACCGCCAGGTGAAGGCCGCCCACCAGGTATCGGCCATGAGAAAGAAGGGCGTGCTGTCGGCATAGACAAAACCATGCGGGGCATCGGGATTGGTGCGGATAAAGCCCCGTCGATTCGGATTCTCCGCCAATTCCTCCTCCGTCCAAGCGACGGCCTTAAATTTACCGGTTTTGTGATCCAGGCCGGGATCACCCACGTTCGAGCCGCTTTCCCACCTCCATTCGCCGGGAGTCATCGCGACCACCCGAACTTTGAAGACATTATCCCCGTCCCAGAATCCCCACACCTTTCTATCAAATCCCGGGCCCCTCAACTGCACCCAAACATCCACATCCGTATAAGGATTCTCATACCGTTTCTCAGCCGTGAATGTAATCTCCAGCATTTCCCATATGTGAAACGGCTTCGGTTTGCTGCAGCCGCCGGTGAGCATAGCTATCGCTAATAGCAGCACTCCCCATATGGCTTGGTCTTTATTACTCATCGAACTCTTCCCTTCTCTGTTGTACCGGACTCGTCATTCCCATCCCTGCCATACCCGAGTCCCCGGCTCTGTTGCCTGCCCACCACATGCCTGGGTCGAACAAGAATCGCCTCACAATCCGTGCCCATCATCGATAGCGCGTGATCAGAGCGTCCACCCGGCGCGGTAAGGCGGATCGACCAGTCTATTCGCCTGATCGCTGTTGGTGACCTGCATGGCCTTGGCATCCCACTCGAGGACCCGCCCGGTGCGCAGCGCAAGCGCTCCAAGCAAGGCCGTCTCGGTCATCTCGCAACCGAATTCTATGGGGCATACAGTGCGCACACCCGTCTTGCACGCCTGTGTCCACTCGCCGTAGTGATCATCGACCCTGCGCATGGCCTTCGGCGGTTCCCGGAAATCCTGGAACTTTTCCTCCGGCAGCAAAAGGCCGCCATCACGTTTGCGGCCCAGGGGTCCAAACGGGTAGCCGCCGCCATAGCTGGCTATGAGCTTGCCTTTCTCGCCTACAAACAGGAGGCCGCTGGGAGGCAGCTGGAGACCGTGGTCAAGCTCTTCCGGGCGGTGGGGCTTCATGCCCCCGTCATACCAGTGCAATTTCAGGGGAGGCAGTTCTCCCCTTGCGGGAAACTCCCAAGTGATCATGTTCGCGATGCTCTGGCATTCCGGCGTGGCGACCTGCTCGAACCACCCTTCCTGCCGGGTTGAGGCTGAACCATAGATCGTTGTGGGCGCAGCGAGTCCGAGTTCTCTGAAGTAAACATGGAATGTATGGCAGGCCATGTCTCCCACCGTCCCCGATCCGAAATCCCACCACGGCCTCCACTTCAAGGGATGATAGACCGAGTGATACGGCCGGTAGGGCGCCGGGCCGATCCACTTATCCCAATCCATACCTGGAGGCGGTGTTTGGGTCTCCTCCGGCCGGATGAGCGAACATGGATAGGCCGGATGATCACACCAGATGTGCAGCTCCCGCACCGGGCCGATGACTCCGGAGTCCACCAATTCGGTCGTGCTTCGGGCATGATCGGTGCCAGATGATTGGACGCTCGATTTTGTGATCAGATGCTTTTTTTCGCGCAGGGCCTGTCGTACCCTCCTAGCCTCACCGATGGTGTGAGTGATCGGCTTTGCACAGTAAATGTGCTTATCGAGCTGTACGGCGGCCATCAAGATAATGGTGTGGGTGTGGTCAGGCGTGCCGATGATGAGGGCATCGAAGTTCTTTGCCTCTCGGTCGAACATCCTGCGGAAGTCGTGGTATCGCGTGGCGTCGGGATAGGTGTCGAACACCTTGGCCGCACGGCTGTGGTCGAGGTCGCACAGGGCGACGACTTGTTCTCCTTTGCAGCCCCTGAGGTAAGCCCCACCCATTCCGCCCACACCCACAGCGGCTATCCTTAGGGTATCGCTGGGCGCCTGATATCCGGGGCCCCCGAGGACATACCGGGAAACGATGAGAGGAGAGGCAAGCCCGGCAGCCAGTACGCTGCGCCGAGACACACCCCGGCCGGCCCCGGAATCCACTATTTTGGGATTGCCCGCATCCTTCGCCTTTTTATCAGATTTCTTTCTTATCTTTTTATATGACATTTGGACGACCTCCTGTTAATGTGCCACGGCCGTTGCTCCCGAATATGATCCAGAGAGCGGAATATCGACAATTTCCATTCTTCTGACGTGATTCATCCGAGAAAATCATCTGGATATCGGACGGAGAGGACGGATGTAGATGTTACGATAGGCTATCGGCCCATGGTCACCCTGCAACATCAGAGGATTCACGGCTGCCTCCTCGAGCTTCATGGCCGCTCGGGTGGCGGCCTTTCGCTCGACGTTTTCGTGAATCAGCACCCCATTGTGGAGCACGCGGATGAACTTCGCATGGGAGATTTTATTACCTTCCGCATCAAACCGCGGCGCTTGGAACCAGATATGGAAGGACTGCCATTGACCGGCGGGGCGCTCGGCTCTGGCCATAGGGCCCACGCCGCCCACGTACTCGTTGTTGACTTGACGCTGGTAATCGTAAATGGATCCGCAAATGGCGGTAACGCTGGATGTTTCACTCCCGAAGCTGTCCATGATCTGAACCTCATACAGTCCCTGCACATAAACCCCGGAGTTGGAACCGGCTGGAACCAGGAATTCCACATACAGCTCCACGTCGCCGAACTTCTCCGCCGTATAGATATCCGAAGGAGTGGGCTCGAAATCCGTCACGGTGTTCAGGATCCGGTCTCCCGGATTCGAAATCCCCTTCAAGCTCTTGGGATCGTCGGGACCGCCCCAAAATACCCCAGACGTCGTGCCCCAACCGCCCCTCTCCGGATTCCGATACTTCCAGCCGTCCAAGTTTTGGCCGTTTAGCAGCGGTGTCCATCCTTCCTCCAGAAGGAAGGGGGGGTCTCCGTGGGCCATGCCGTCATTGACCTTGGGGCGATCAGAACTCTGGCCGATGATACCACTCGCTAACAAAGCCCCGCCAACCATAATGAGAATAAACGTATGTTTCACGTGTCCACTCCTTCCAGGTTCGCATGAATCCCAATGATTCCACAACCATTCCAACGAAAAATTTCTCTGATTTCAGGAACAGAATATAAATTCTGGATAGGAGTGTCAATCGGGATGCATCCTCGAACTCAGCTATCCCTTGGTCAGCATCCTTTCACAGTGTAAGGGATATCTGATGGGCTCGAGCTTTATTCCTGGTCAGCCCTGGATAATATATTTAATGATTGTCCTTCTTTGGCCGAATTTTCCATCCCACCAGAAAAAAACTCGCGACCAACCTTTTCATTACAGCCCTTCAGGATTCATATTATAATAATTACGGTCATCCGGTCATATGATGTACGCCGCTGATCGAAGAGTACGAAGCTGTTCGGCCGTCAAGACAGCCTGCTCTGATCGTCGGCTATAGGCGCGGATCTATCTTACCCGGGCCTCCACACTCCGGAGTGTAGCAGGTCACATTAAGGAAATCACATTTCTCTTTGCATCCCGGGCAGGTTTCAGGAGGCATGGCGGCGGTGATGAGAAATCCACAATGGCTGCATTTCCAGTATGTCAGGCCGCAATCGGGGCAGATACCCCCGGTGAATTTACCGTTGGCGGTGTAGCCGCAGTGGCTGCACACATATTTGTCTTTCTGTTCTTCCATCTTCGTTGACCTCCGTTCATCTGAGATCCCATTTCATATCGGCTCAGCTTAGATGCGTCTAACACAATAATCGAACTTAAAATGACTTGTCAACAACCTCGAATCGACTGCGGGAGCACCATTTAGAGGATCACCCATGCCGGCCAGGCCGCAGATAAAAGGGGGGTGCTGCCTCAATAGAAGATGTTATCATTTGAATACAGGTGTCTCCCGAAAGCCAAGACGGATAGAATGAGCCATTCGAATAGCTTTCGGAATCGCTGCTGATCTTGGACAGGCCAATCATGCCTTGACATTATACGCCATCAAGGCCTGGCCGTGGCGGATGTACAGCACGCCGTTATGAATGACGGGCTGGGTCCAATGGGGGCCGGATCCTTGCGTGATTCGAAATGAGCTGACGATCTCGAAATCATCGGGATTGGGTTTCACCAGCGCCAGGTAGCCTCATTTCTCTTCGTAGCAATACAACATCCCATCGGCGGCGCTGATAGATCCTTTGGTCTGCCAGGTCTTTTCATACATGGTTTTCCCGGTCTCCCAATCCACACAACACCAGTTTCCAATTGGATTATCTATCCAGTTCGAGCCATAGATGTAAGAACCGACCCGCACTATCTGGCCGTGATGATTATCCAGGTCCCGATTGATCCAGACTTGCTCTATCTCCCTCCCGCCCTTCAGGAGCCTGAACATCACGCCGACATGATCATAACCGCTGGTCACGAAGAGGCGGCCGTCGTGATACAGAGGCGTCACACAATTGTTTTTTGGTGCCCAGGGGTGAAAGGTGGGAGTTTCGATATCGTGATACTTCACTTTCCATAGGAAGTCCCCGGTTTCGGCATCCACTCCGATGATGTGTTCCGTCAATACCCCGACAATGATGCGGTTGCCGCCCAACCGGATGACGATCGGAGACACGAATGCCGAGGGTGTATTCAGGCTTTCGGTTTGCCAAACGGTTTCACCTGTAAATTTATTTAGGGCCACCATGGAGGTCAGATTCCCTCCCGGTGTATAGATGACCATATCATCGACGATGAGGGGGGATTCGGCGATTTCCCACTGCCAGAATTCACCCTTGAATTTTTCGAAGGCATTGACCGACCACTCTATTTTCCTCTCCCCGCCGTTGACACAGACCACCTCGCCCCGGCCGCTGATCAGATATATCCTATCGCCCTGGACGGTGGGCGTGCAGCGGGTGTCGCGGTTGGTCCTTTGGCAACCGCGGCCGTAACGAATCCGCCAGAGAAGATTCCCCTTATGATCCAAGACGGTAAGGAACTCCTCCGATCCGTCAAGTCCGGCCAAATAGACGGCCTCGTGGGTCACGGCGACAGAGGCAAATCCTCTGTCGAGATCCTCACGGGACCAGATCAGTTCCGGCCCCTGCTCCGGCCAGGACTCCAGAAGCCCGGTTTCAGGAAAAACGCCGTTCCGGTCAGGTCCGCGGAACTGTGCGACGGCCTGTGCAAGGCCGGGCTGACACAAAAAAAACAAACACAGCGCATAGGTAAGAATTCGCAGCATCTTGTCTCCTCTCCTCCGGCTGCAGCCGTGTCGAAACCGGATTCGTTGTATCTTTTATATATTACGAAAAAAATTATCTAGCGTTGGAGCCCTATCCCATCCTCAGCTCGGCCTTCTGGTCGAGCAAGACCTTCTGCAGCGCTTTGACATCGAGTTCCCGCGGCGGGACGGCATCTCTCGCCGATAGCGCGGCGGCACATCCTGAAGCGTGACCGACGGCCATGGCGGGCGCCATCGAGCGCGCAGATTGGAATGGCGCTTGCTCACACGAAATGCAGCGTCCGGTCAACAGCAGCCCCTCGACTTTTTTCGGGACCAGGGATCGATACGGGATATCAAAACCCAAATGTGCAAAAAAGAAGCGCTTGCCGCGATAGCCCGGCATGGGATTGGAGCTGATGGCGATCACATCCGGAAACCGTGTTCCTTTGATCGCATCCTGCTCCGTCACTGTGTACTCTCCGAGAATGCGTCGGGTTTCCCTGACTCCGACTCCGGTGGCGGTCTGAAGGAGATGGATCGAATCCATATCCGGATCTTTACGCATTTCCTGGACTCGATCCCAAAGCTTCAGCCGGGTCTCGACTTCGGCTCGCGTCAGCACCGCGACGTCCAAGCCGTCGCCCTGAAATCCGGGCCCCCACTTCACGACCTTATCGTCGATGCGGATTCCGCTTACAGATTTCGGGGCCCCGCCGAGGCGGTACATCAGGCTCATACCCATACGGTCACCCTTTTCCGCCGGGCCCATGAAAGGAGCCCCGGCACGCGCCGCGATATCTCCATCACCCGTCGCATCGATGACGATATCGGCCGAAAAGGCTTTCCTGCCGGACTTGGACTCTACGATCACTCCGGCTACACGGGATCCGTCGAGCATGGGAGAGGCAATCCAGCTGTGAAGCAGCAAATCGGTGCCTTCCTTTTGGATCATGTTCAACATGGCCACCTTTGCCGCCTCGGGATCATAGCCGATGCTGTAGTGCAAATCCCCGTTCTTGATGTCATGTTTACTCTGGGGATAGGTGTTGTCCAAGCCATCATCATCGCACAGCCCTCCCAGCCGCACGATCTCAGCGATGTATTCGGCAGGTATGCCCTTAACCGTTTGGAGCTCATCCGGAGGCCTTTGGTTGCGGAATCCGTTATAACAGGTCATCAGTCCGGCCGTTCCATTTCCCCCTAGGAATGGGTATCGCTCGAGGAGAAGGGTCTTGGCACCGCTCCGAGTCGCAGCCAATGCGGCGATGAATCCGCTGGGACCGCCTCCTCCGACGATGACCTGGTAGTGACCGACAATGGGAGTATTCAGGGCTTCTCGGTAGGATCCTTGGCTTGATTCCGTGTCGGCCGCCGCTTTCTTTGGCGGGGATAAGATCCCGGTGCTGAAGGCGACGGTTCCTCCCAATGCTGCGCCCATGAATTCTCTCCGCCTCCATCTTCCGCTCCTTTTCTTGAGATGCTCGCCGTGGTTACGATTGACCATTTTTCCCTCCTCCATGATTATTTGATCAGGCCGCTCCAACCAATAAGAATGCGTGGGATCTTGACCCATAAAAGTTTAATACTATTTTTATGTCATTGGCAAACATCGGCCCGCCATTCTCTCCGTCGAGCTCGAAAAAGACGACGACTGTCTATTCCCCTGAAAAGTCGAGATACCTGGGCTAGGCTTGGGCGGACTTGTCAAAATCGTCGACTTCGACCTCTGACTTTTTCCGCCGGCGGGTCGCAAAACGGGAATAAATGCCTTTTTCCAGATGAACGAAGGTCTTCTCGAGAAGATTCACTCCGATCAGAATGCCGACTGTTAAAATGCTCAGCAGAATAGCCGCTGCATATCTGTCAAAGCCGATCAATATCCCGATTCCCGCCAACACCCAGATCACCGAGGCAGAGGTGACACCAATGACTACTCCCTGGCGGGTCAGGATCACTCC
>Ga0180438_10006633_pt1 | contig 15585 bp, 24 predicted proteins | sample SS_ome_12_FD_132455 | JGI IMG/M metagenome (GOLD analysis project Ga0180438, IMG submission 132455) | Hypersaline lake sediment archaeal communities from the Salton Sea, California, USA - SS_3_D_2 metaG | ecosystem: Environmental > Aquatic > Non-marine Saline and Alkaline > Hypersaline >...
TATGTGGAAATCGCACAAAAGAGATTAAGTCAAAAAGTGCTGTTTCCTCTCGCAGAACAACAAGAAGGAGGGGCGATTCCTCCCAAAGATAAATCTTTGGGTATCCTCGCCAATTTTTTATGATAGATATGGGATTAGTCAAAATTAGCGCTGACGCATACAGAAACGCAGGTGGGAATCCTGACTACATTACCACAGGACTCTGTGACAGTCCTGATTGCCAAAGTGCCTATGTGTTGTTTGCATCCTGCGGTGATCCTGTTTTGGCAGAACAACTCAAAAGCGGACTTGAAAAAATTGTGGACGGTGAAGAGGATGTCTGAATTTTATTGTTACAAAGGTTTGCGTGTTAGAACTTCAAAATTATACTTGAGCAACACAGCACATTGGGGTTCATACAAAAGTTTGAGGCCTGACGTGCCATTACCAAACTGGATGAACCCAGATAAAACTCTACATACATAAACACATAAAACTCAGTGCAGGGGTTTCTGGCTATTCCCCTGCACTTTCAAAATCAAAATGACTCATAAATATAAATTTCAACTGCATTGCTTGCATTGCGGCGCGTTATTCAGCACACATTCAAAGAACGTGCATTTTTGCAAAGCGTGCCAAAAACGAAAAGAAGAACTGAGGAATGAACTATGTTTGACAAAAAAGAAAACAAACCAGCAGGAAGAAGGCCTGACTTTATTGCCAGAGAAGGTGTGAGTGTATGGACCAATCAAGACAAGAATGGTGATCCATACCTAAGTATTCACATACCTATACTGAACATCAGGGTTAATTGTTTCAAAACAAAAGAACCAGAAGGTGATACAAATGATAGTGCTAAAACAAATTGAACAAGTAATGGGAGAAGAAAAAACACTGCCGTTGGAGAAAGGGGGAGAATTAGAACAATACATCGCAAGAGCCATTCAGCAACACATACTGCACAACTTCGGAATAGTTGCAGAATGTGAAGTCAAAAAAGGTGAATAAATGGCAGACATAGCAAGCATGGCCAGTGGTGCTGCCGCTGCAGGCAACAAAGCAATGGTTGTTGGATGGTGGGCTTTCGTTGTTCTTTTGATTCTTGCAATCTGCGGATTCATGCTATACAGGTTCAGTTTTAATTGCAAAGTCAGAATACATTATTTGACAAATGGGCAAGACCAATTGAGTGACAAGCGCGGCAAGGTTGTCAAAGACAGAAAAGATGGTCTTGATAAATTATTGATTAGCATGGGGTTGTTCAGAAAACTAACAATGCCCAGCCCACCGCCAGAAGCAACATCTTTGGACTTGAAAGGCAAACGCTGCTTCATGGTCGAATTTGGCGACGATGGAAGCCAGCGGTACATAGTGCGGAAGAAAGGCGAAGATGGATTTGACTACATCCCACTAAGCACCAATGACCGCGTTTTTTATTTGAACGAGGATGAAAAACGCTTGGCAAGACAAAAAAAAGGTTTGAGTGAATTAATTGCTGCAGCCATACCTTATATTGCTTTGGTCATTATTCTGGGGATGTTGCTGGCGTTTTGGGGTGAAGTGGTTGAACCAATGAAGTCTGAAACTGCAAGTATCAGGGCGCACAATATTGAAATGCGTGAAATGGACTTGCAAATCACTGGGATGCTTAAAGAGATCATAAAGCGTGAACAAGTTGTGCCATCAGAGCCAACACCAGTGAATGTGGTTGAAACACCAATTAATAAAACGCCACCCCCTGATGTATAAAAATGTATTGGCAAGGGGCACAAGGACAAGCAGGTGACGCGCCATTTAACATGGCCATGATGTTTTATTTCAGAATCAATGAGTTGCTGAGTGCGAAAGACAAGGCCGCAATCAGTAATGATATGAGGTCATACTGTGCTTGCTTGAAAGCAGTTTTTAACAATGTGTACTTCCAAATCAAAGATGAAGAGGACGTGACAAAAATAAAGAATGATTTGGCCCTTGCACAAAAAATCATTAATAGCGCGTTGCCACAAGACCAAAGACTTGCAGCGCAAACCATAATGATGAACAATGCAGAAGCAAAAAGCATCCTTGATGAAATTGATATGAAACTCATGGTGATTATGGACAAGAAAAAAATGATATTCCCCAGAATCCAAACCACACAAGGACTCAGCGCATTGCGTGAACGTATGGGGTTAGAGAACAAGAAAAAATGAATTTTGATGAGTGGTATGACAATTTTTATTGCAAAAAGTGCAAGAAAAGAGTACATGAGAATTATTTAAAACCCAAACACAAATGTATAGAATCAAAAGATCAGGAGTGAAGGTGACTAATATGGAAGAAGGATATGAAGAATGGCATTGCCCAGAATGTGGGTGTGATGATGGCTCTTGTAGTCATCAGTAAGCGTAAAGAAGGTATGAAAAATGGATTGGATAATATGGCTTGGATTTTCACCAATAATATTAGGCACAGTGGTTGTGGTCGGAATATTTGCGTATTGTATAATAAGTGATTACATAAGAAAGAAACAAGGAAAACAAACATATTATTAAAAACATTACTGTCCAAAATGGCTAAAATAAAAGAACATTGGATTTGTAGAATACTTGGACATAAGTTTGTGTCTTGGAGTGATAATCCCGAAAGACTTGGTTGGAGTTACAAAAAAGTACTTAACCATTGTTTTAGATGTGGATTGACAAAAGAAGAAATTAAGAAGTTATGAGTAAGAAGAATGGAACTGTGTCATAAATGTGGAAAAAGATTGTACAAGGTATCAAGTTCATTAAAGACACCTATACCTTATTTATGGTGTAATGATTGCGAATCGATTATAAGTATCATAAATCATCAAAAAATAAAAAGATTAAGATGGGGTTCATAACAATCAAGTAAGAAAGTCCGAAAACCCATAAGAAATTCCAAAAACCTGTGTTTGGGCTTGTAACAACATTTCAGAGGAAACAGATGAATAAAAAAGAATATAACAATATTGTACTAATCGGATTAGTGGTTTGTGTGTTACTGGCAATAATATTGGGAATCTTAATAAGCCAACTGGGTGATAGAATGGGAAAGAAATTAGAATTAAACGAAGAAATCAAAGATGGTATATATACATTAGACAATGCCATTGTCCGAGTAGAAAATGGAGAACTACACCGAATAGATAATGGTAACTGGAAGAAAATTAGAGAACTATCGTAACAACTTGAGAAAATGAAACGAATAATACTAATCGGAATTGTAATAGGACTACTCCTTTTAACAGGTTGTACGTCGTGGGACACCATAGTTAAAAATTGTTCATCAAAAGAATATGATGAACCTTGTGGGCGTATTAAATGTATGTACGACCAAAGCAGTGGATACACAACTCACGATACAGTCACACATCAATATGAGATGTGTTTATTAAAAGAAGAAATAAAATTACTACAAGTATGTTCAGAAGTTTCATAATTAAAATGATGATGTGCCCTATAAGCTGTGAAATACCGTATTGGATTGGATTGGTAGCTTGTGCAATAATGTTTTATTACATTGGAAAGAACTCAAAGAAAAATGACTAAAAAGAAATGTCCGCATTGTGGAAGGGATTATGTATGGTCATCAGAATTACAAAAAGCATCAGAACAAGGAATGAAAGATGCTGGAAACTGTGTGATTCCAGACGGTTGGTATTGTCCTGTATGTGATTACTAACTTTCAATAACTATCAACTGAAACATCAAGGAGCAAAAAAGAGGTGACTAATAATCACTTAGAAGTCAAATATGACAAAACTGGAGAACATACGGCAGGTTGCCAAAACAATTCATGAAGCACTACACAGTGATAGGGATGTCAATGTTGCTTTCGGTGGCATGACAGGCGAAGGCAAAACAACCTGTATGTGGGCGTTATACAAAGCATATTGTCACGTTACTGGCAAAGAAATTGATATGAACTGCATGACTTGGAACAGGGATGAAATGCTTAAATGGGTTGATGGCGACAAAGAAGGCGTTGGTCGTTTGCCTGAGTACTCATCAATCATTGCAGATGAATTAATCAGTATGTTCTATAAAAGAAACTGGTATGAAGATGAACAAAAGGCAGCCATTGAATTGTTCAACAAGTGCAGAGATAGACACTTGTTGATTATGGGTGCAGTTCCAAACTTCTGGGACTTGGACAGTGGGATGCTTTCAAGGTTCAGGTTTTATGTTTATATTCCATACAGGGGTGTGGCGTGGGTGTTTCAACAAGAGAACAATCCTTTTGCTGCAGATCAGTGGAACATAACTGACAACCGAAAGGTGTTTAGAAAGCAGCGCGTGCCGTATCGTTGCCCAAACTTCTTGTTTGAGTTCAGGTTTGATGACTTCACAAAAGATGAAAAGAAACAATACTTGCAACTAAGGAATACTAAGCGAAGGGATACAGAGAATCAGAACAAGAAGCCAAAGGAAGAGAAGTATAGAAACATCAAATCACAAAGGGATGAATCAATAAGGATGGCATACGAAACAGGCAAGTACACTCATAAACAAATAAGCGAAAGGGTTGGAATTGCGCAAGGTCATATAAGTGAGGTGTGCAATGGTTTGGCCTGAAACTATATTGGTTTATAGCTTCATCAGTCCCATAGTAATTTTATCACCACTTCAAAACTTTTCGGTCCAAAGCGCTGGGGGACGGCCATGACCTCTTCTAAACCAATAGGGTGGGCCTTATTGAAAGAAAGTTTGTCAGATATAATTCTATACGTTCTTTTCATTGGGTTCATTGTGCTTGTGCGCCCACCGATCTACATCACTGCAGTCATCATCATGTTCTATATGTTAATGAAGATGGCATGGCATGGACATTTCAAACTTGTGAAGTACCTGAAGAACTGTTTGTTTATCTGCATCTTTCTTGCAATCATATACGCAGTGTATTATTTCATAGGGGGATGGGTTGCAATGTTGCTTGCTCATATCATGGGTGTCACAATGATAGTGATTAGTAGATGGAAGTTCATAAAAAAATGTGATGCCCAAATAAAACAACAGATGGATGTAATCCACAACAAGGTGAAAAAATGAATAGAAGAATGACAAGCAGCTTGATGCTTATAGGTGGCAGCATAGCAGTTGCATTGATTATGTTTGCAGGGATGATATTTGAATTTATATTGCACATGAATGGTTGCGGCTCAGACTTCTTTGCAATATTCTTCACACTGATGTTTGTGATAGAAACAATGGTTGCAACATATTATATTGGAAGGCCAGACAAATGAGCAAAGCAAGCACTGAAGATTTGTTGGAGAAATCAACAGCATGGGCTGGGTTTCAAGATCAATTATGCAAAGATTGCAAGGGAAGAATAACACAGAAGATGAAGCCAGTGCAAAAGGCATATAACAGTGACAGCAAATTCAAGCGCAAGTGGGCAGAAGCAAGACTTGCCAGCATGAGTGTCACATTATGGCGGCAACTATGCGGTCCATGCTTAAAGAGAATCAGAAAGAAAGCAGGAGTGTGAAACTATGAAGTTTAATGTTGAAATGACTAAGGATGAAATGCGGCGCGTGATGGGCAAGCCAGCACCCATTCAAGTCTTTGCAAAGAAGCTGGGCAAAGGCATGAAGCAACTCAATAAAGCGTGCAAGAAAAAACCTATCAAAGCCACAGTGTCAATCATCGTTGCTTTTGTTGTTGTGTTCTGCGCGTTTGGATTATTGAGAATGAGTTATAATGCAGGATATGATGATGCTCACTTCCACCACAGGTTTGAACAAGGCCAACAACAAGACAAAGCAACTGCAGATTATTTTGAGGACCGCAGTTTAAAGGAAACTGCATCATGGTTTGCGAAATCAGTATTAGTTGCAATAGGCAACAACCTGCACATATTCTTCTTTATAGTGGGTTTGGCTTGGTTGATTCATGGTGTTGGCTTCCGCATATTTGGGTGACAACAATGCTCTACTGGTTTTTGTATTTTGTAATTACAGGCGCTTTAAGCATAGGACTGCATGAAGCAGGACACCTGAGAATAATGAAGAAGCATGGGCGCAAAGCAAAACTACACTGGGAGAAAGGCTGTATTGTCTGCGGTACTCATGCAGACTATGCCACCATGACAAGAAAGCAACTATATGAAGTATATAGTATAGGTGTCTGGGCAGGCATGATCCCAATAATTATTTCAAGCGTGGCCATACATCCTGTGTATATACTCATGACACTGCCATATATAGGGTGGTCATGGCATGACCTAAAAAACATGAAACGATGCAGAACAAAATGAAAGAAACCCAGCAAAGACTTGCTGAAGGCAAGGTCAAATATAGCTATGGGCCATATAATAAGTTTAACAAAACAGAACAATGGATTAGACTGACAGAAGGTTGTCCCCATAATTGCCCCTATTGTTATGAACCACAGGAATATAAAATATTTAAAATGCCGCCCATACGCCGCAGAGAGGTTAAAATCATGGACATGAACTTCCTTTGCAAACCACAAGCCAACAACATTTTAAAAGAACTGGCAGAAATAAGGGTGGAAGGCAAAGTAGTGTATTATGATTTTGTTTGTGGCTTTGACTATCGTTTTATGACAGAAGAACGCGCCAAATTGATTAAGGCTGCAAGAGTCAAAAAGATCCGCTTGGCATGGGATTGGGCATATAGGGATCAAATAAAATTAAAGCCAGCAATTGATTTGATGAAAAAAGTGGGTTATAAACAACCCAGCCAGATCATGGTGTTTATGGTTTGTAACTGGAAGTTGTCTTATTCTGAATGTTGCTTGAAACTTGATATGTTGAAGTTGTGGCGTGTAATGGTTGCAGATTGCTATTATGACAATCAACTTCCCCCAAATATTGTGCCCATTCATTGGACACATGAACAAATTAAGAGTTTCAGGCGCAAGTGTAGGGTTCATAATAGGTGTGTCAGATTGGGGATTGATCCTGACATGATACCAAATAATACAAATTAGGTGACATTATGCCAAAGACAAATGATATAACGCAAGAACCATTCATGAGTTACAACTTTAAAGCGAAGAAAAACACCTTCACAGTCAAACTGAATAAAGAAGAAAGGACCTTGCTTGATAGTATGAAGAGAAGGATTGAGCAGCCCAAAGACAGCACAGCACTCAAACAATTGGCATGGTATGGTGCAAAAGTGTTACTTGGTGATTCAACTGCCTATTTATTGGACACTTGCTTTAAAAACAGAAAGAAAAACAAACGTATAGGAATTGAAGAAATAGACTGACTCTTCAGCAAAAGTGTGACTCCTGCGTTGAATCGGTGACACAAATGTTTTTAACAAGCCTGCTTAGACAATTGGAGAACCACAACAAGAGCCTAAAACCCAAACATACTGTTTGATTGGTATTTCTTTTGTTTATCTTTTTCTGCAAGTGTCTTGGTTTTCATCTTTTCATACTTCAGATCAGATTGCATCCTTGTCATTTGTTTCTTTCGGTTCTTGTCCATGTAGTCATCATATTCATGTGCGGCTTTGGTCAGTCCACCACCTGCTTTTTTGAGGCCCTTGCCCACTGTTTTAAAAAATCCCATTCATATCACCTTCGCTTCTTTTTTGAGTAATGTTTGTCTTTAAAGTCTGCAGTAGCATTTAAAGCAGCAAATCCTGCACCTGTTGCCACACCGCATAAAGCAGCACTTGCTGGGCCGCCAAAGCTGCCTATAGCAACACCAGTGGCGCATCCTGCCCCTGCAGCTGTTAGATTTGGATGTTTTTTGACAAATTTCTTGAATCCCATTTGTATCACCTTGTTATTTGGTTGCTACTTTATAAAATATTGCTATGAGCAAAAGCACAACTGGAATGACATATATTCCAACACTAATCCATTCCATCACAAAGAAGAGTGTTGCAGCAATAGCAGTGATGAAACTGGTTGTGAGAAAGGCCACGTCTGTGTCATGATTCTTCATTGCAATAAAGCAAACAAAGAAGATTGCCAGCAAGATCAGGCCTGTATAAAGGCCATCAGTCATGCTATTCACGCCTTCCATGACTCCTGTGACGCTTGTTGTACCGTTCAAAAAGGTTGTGTTATAATTCATTTTTTCATACGTCCTTCTTAATCATTGCGCTGACAATAATAAATATGATGATGACCAGCATGATAGTGATGAACCCCGTCAAAAAATAAGCAGGCAGGCCCAGCTTGTCCGCAGCTTTCGTTGCCATGTTCTCAAACACTCCGAAACTTGTCATGCTCAGTTTCAAAGCGTCCAATGCTCTTCCTATGTACGCGCCCACAATGTCAATGATTCCACTCTCCACGTTCTGATCAACAGTTTTGTCCTCTAAATCTTCAGCAAGTTCATGAAGTTCTGTGGCGTTGCCAAACACTGCAAGTTCATCTTCATCATACGTTGTGCCATACTTGCCTGATAAATCCAACACTGTCATGGTGAAAGTTGTGGCCACCATCGCGACCAATACCAGTGCTATGATGAAGTTGCTTATTTTCATGTTTTATCCCTTATTAAGTATATTATGATTGCGCCCACTGCAGTGATTGCAATGATCCACGTCCATTCAAGTGCGTGCAAGCGCGCAACTTTTGTGATGATTAAGCCCAGCGGCACAAGAACGCATGGCGCGGCTGGATTCCACAAGCCTGTGAAAGCCAAAACCATCACAATCAAAAACGTGAGGTATAGGCCTAACTTGCCAAAAATTACTATGGTTTCATCAAACGTGACTGTTAATGTATCAAGCAAGGTGGGTTCGGTTTCGTCAGTGAACGTGACATAACTCATGGCTCTATAAGTTGTATCGTTCTGTCTTAAAACCCAGACGTACATTGTGCCGCTTGCGCTTGTGCTTGTGCTGCTGTTGTGCAGGGAGTCACCGTTTAGGGTGTCCACTTCATAAACGTATGTTGTCACAGATACAACTAAGCCGCTTGCCGCATCCCATGTGAACCTGAATCGGTCACTGGCATTGAGCCATACCAATTCATAAGAAATGTCATTGAGGTTTTCTAATTGTTGGCCTATGCCTTCGCCCAGCGTGACATATAATGATATGCTGGTGTCATAAATTTGTGTGCTGCTTGTGGTTTTCAAGACTGCACCTGCAGGATTAACAATTCTAAATTTGTAATATGGACCGTTTCTTATTGCTGTCACCACCGTCTGGCCTTCGCTGTTTGTGAGGCCTTCATCCACTATTATATAGCCGCTTTCTGAAGCATAGTATCTCAAGAGTCTTATTGTGTAACCTTCCAAACGGTTGCCGTATTCATCGTATAGTGTGGTGGTGATGCTTTCAGTGCTTGATTGGTTCAGCAAATAAAGTGATAGTACGTTGTATGTACGATTTGTAAGGTTGAAATAATATGATCTTTCACTGTAACCATCGCCTGTGGCTCTATACCTTATTTCGTAACTTCCAGTATCTAAGTTGTCAATCCAGAACGTACTGTCATTTGTTGATCCTGTTGAAGCGTTGGCATCATCAAGGATGATTTCAAACGTGACGTTTGGACCTATCAATGCTGTGCCATCGTTTTCATCATAGAACGTGATGTTTAAACTGTTTGTGGGGTACAAATTGAAAGTATATGTTCCATCACCTGTGACCGAAACATTGACTGCTGCGCCAGTGGTTGCGTATCCTGTAGCGTCTATTAATATTGTGTATGTGCCGTTTATGATGTCAAATGTTTGGTTGGTTGTGCTTGCATGGTGTTCTCCCACCCAGCCTGTGTGGTTTAGGCTTGTCAGGTTCAATTGGTAATTTGCTAAATAAGTGCCTGTGGTTGCGTCTTTTGCGTACACTGTCAGCGTGTTGTAACTCATGTTCACAATGGTTTGTGTTGCGTTGCTCAATGCTGTGACTGTGATGTTTTGGGTTTGGTTATTCCACCCTGTCTTGCTGGCGTTGAACTCATGCGTGCCTGCGCTGATGTTAAAACAAGTTCCTGAATTAGCGCCTGATGAAAAATTGACATTATTGACTGCGCCTCCACTTATTTTTTCTGTAGCGTTTAAACACAATTCAGCTTGGTGAAGTTCAACAGCAAGGTTTGAACTGACATTATAATTTATATAAGTTCTATTAAAATAATTTGTTGCATTGTATATGGTTATATTGATTAAAACATCTGAAGCACTGAGAATGGTTGTATTGATTTGTCCTACAGTAGTGTGATACGTCGTGCCATTGACGGTTGCTGAAAAATTAGTTATGCTTCCGCCACTCCATTCATCCGTTGCGGTTATTGATAAATTAGTAGGAAGTGCGTACCCATGCGGATTGTATCCAGTTCCGTTGTTGAAAAGTTCTTGGACTTCTGTTAAATTTAATATTTTGTTTGTGTAATATGACCACTCATCTATATAACCATCAAAACAGTTTGTACTATCATAACAGCCAATCTCCATAGAACCCAAAACGCCATTGCCAGTTTTGCCATTGCAACTGATCGCCACAGAATCATTTATGTATAGTACCACATCTCCTGTTGCTGTTATGTCATCCATTGTCATGCAGACAAAATGCCAATTTCCATCATCCAGTGCAAGATTATCTTTGCAATCAACTGCATTGGTGTAGAATCTTAGTTTGTTGTCATTGTCCACCATAAAAGACCATCCATCAAAAGCGGCCAACTGGTTTGATACTATCCTGTCTTGTGTTGCTGTTGCATCCAATTTAATCCATGCACAAGTTGAAAAAGTAGTATTATAATCATCAAGTGTTGCAGTATAATCATCTGTGCCATCATACCAAAATGATTGATTAATTACTCCTGCTTGCCCTGTCAATACTCCATTATGATTTGTTCCATTATGCCCATTGCCTGTCAGGTCTGTGACTTCCACCCCTGAAAGATCATTATCATCGTCTGAATAATATACTTCGGCAGTTATTGCGTGAGTCACCCCACTAAGTAGTATTGTCATGATTGCAAGTATTAACCACATTGTTTTTTTCATTTTGTTTGGCTCTTCGCAAATAAACTTATCAGTATTGAAGCCACTATTGCAATGATGAAATGAACCAAATGGTTCATGACATAGTGCATCATTGGCAAGCTGCTTGTCATGTCAGGACTTAATTCATCATAGAATGTTTCGTACACATTACTGAGTACGCCTGCACAAAGCAAGACCGCGCTTAAAGCAATGATTGAAAGAATAAACCATACTGGGTGCGCGTCTATAAAATACGCAAGTATGATCGCACCAATCCATAACAGCACAAACACAATCATGAACATATTATCAAATGTGTTTGGCGTATCATCATAAAATTGTTGAAAGGTTGCGTTTGTTCTTTCATCAGTGAGTACTTCATCCATTTCTGGCTTTATGATGTCCAACAAGAAAACTCCCACGAGTAGAACGAAAGCCAAAACAAACATTAAGACCATGATGACCACTCCTTCTGTCAGGCCACCTTTTGCGCGTTTATCATAGAAAGCCATTGTGCCCCCCACGCCTTTTGTTTCTTTTTTCTTTGAAATCATCTGCCAGTTCTTTTGTTATATCTTCCATCGCTTTGCCTGTTTCTGCGCTTTCAATCTTCAGTTCCCTGTGAAAGTCAGGGTGCGCCCACATTGGTTTTCTTTTCTTTGTCATCTTCTCTTCCAAAACTTACGTGTTAAATTAAACATCCAGTACACGAAATAAAACAGGATGTATGCAACATAAACAATGAACATATACAGAATTGTTTTGTATAATACTGTGCCTGTGGTTGTGTTTGTTCTGTCATAACATACCACGCTGTAGTAGTTGGTGATGTTCTTGTGAAATAAATATGCGTTTTTGTCTGCTGGAGAAGGGGCAGTCCCATTATAACCGTCCCAGTGATAGCCTTCAAAATAATTGCCATAAACATATATTTCTTGTGTGTTGTTCAGCACGTTTTCGCATACTTCAACACCGTCTATTGCGCCCTTGCCTAAGAATATCAATAAGACTATTCCGAAGCTAAAAAGAAGAAGGCGTAGTATGAAGTGTTCTTTCTCATTGACATTGCTTGCAAAGTAGATCAGGATGAAGGCTGCGAAGCCTGCCGCGACGATTGCAGTCATCATGAACTTGCACCCCCACCGCCGAATAATCCTTTAAGGCCGCCACCGCCTGTTTCTAACCTGCTGTTCTCTGTGCTTCTTAATGTTTGCGCGTAACTCTCACGTTCTTTGTTGTCAATGAGGCGGCTCAAAAAGGCTTCAACAAGATTGAGTATGAAATCATTTATCATTTCAAGGTCTGCATACTTCATACCCCATTCATGATAATTGCTGACCAATTGTCTGCTAATACTTTTATGGATTCTGCTGACATGGTTTTGGTATTGTCCAAATTCATAATTACCTTGCACTGTTGCAGGGTTTATTAATCCGCTGACATAGTTTGTCAGGTGTTGAACCCCTCTTGCGTTGCAAAGTTCATCACCTATGTTTTGTTTAACAAATTTGGTTTCACCATTGTTTTGTCTTTCTGGAATCATAACAAACCCACTTAGAAATTCTCTGAGTCTTTGTAATATTTCGCTGGTGTCCAATCTTATTTGAATTATGTTTGGGTTCAAAAATGCTTGGTTTGACATTAATTGTTGATTAGTATTTGCTTCCATTGTATCACATCACCAATGGCCTTATTGTGAGGCCTTTCTTTGCGCCGCGTGCCAGTTTTGTTTTTGGGGCTTTGACTTTGAAATCAAATGCCAATGATAAAACTTCTGGGGCATACGCATACTTTCTTCTTTTGTACTTTCTCAGTTTTGTTTTTGGGGGTGCTGGTTTGGTATCAGGCAGCCATGTTGCCACAACCAAACTGGGTGATGGCTTCAGTGCAGGACTTGGCGACAGTGATGGACTTGGACTTGGTGAAGGTGAAGGGCTTGGTGATGGACTTGGACTTGGTGAAGGTGAAGGGCTTGGTGATGGACTTGGACTTGGTGAAGGTGAAGGGCTTGGTGAAAGGCTGGGACTGACACTGACTGATGGACTCAAAGAAACAGAAACACTGGGACTTGCGCTTGGCGAAGGTGAAGGACTTGCGCTTGGCGAAGGACTCAGTGAAGGTGACACACTTGGTTGGACACTTGCAGATGCGGATGGACTTAATGAAGGGGACTGCGGCAAGCCATAGAAACTTCTTGTTGTTGGGCTTGCCGAAGTTACAGTAGGGGGTTGAGAGAGAAGAACACGACCAGTTTGGGCTTCATACAAACCTTGCCCTTTATAGAAACTTGTCACGTCAGTATCAAATCTTTTAAGCGCTTTGGTCTGCCCAGTTCTTTGCAATAAATATCTTTGACTGACAACCCAATCACCCACGTCTTTGGTTCTGTGCGCTTCTGGGCCTAAACCCTTTTCGCGGAAGGTCAGACTGCTGGCCATCTTTCGCGTTGTGCTTTCTGATAAACTCATGAACCTTTGGCCCTTCACACGCACAGTTGGTTCTTGATACCTGATGCCCCACGCCATTTCAAGTGGTATGTCTGCATCAAGTGGTTGCTCAATACTGTGAACATCAACGGCGTGATGCCACTCTCCACCACGCTTTGTTTCAATCAAAGAATTTGCTTCAGATGAAATCCTCACGTTCTTTGCGCCTTCAGTCACTTTAAGTTTTGTTGCCAGCTTTTGCGCCCATGCTTCAGTGGCAGGTTTGCTTTTTGTTAATTGCAAATCAACATCGCCAAAGGTTGGTTCACCTTTCGGAATACCTCTGGCCTTCGCCAATCTTCCTTTCGGCAATTGTGACTGCATGGTTGCACTGCCATAAACCAAAGCCTTTTCTGCCTTCGCCGCTTTCATGACAAGTTTGACACTCTCAGGCTTTAAAGTTTTGAACTGTGATGGATCAGGCTCAGTTTTTATTTTGCTTCGCGCACCAAAAGTTGCGCGTCTTGCCTGCAAACCTGTTTTTATTACTGGCTGGTATTCAGGATATAGTTTGGCTGTGGCCTTTGTCATCAATCTTCCTGCCAAAGCACCTTCAGGTGTGTGCCCTTGTTGTAATGCGTATTTGACAGCGGTGCTTTGCAGTTTGGGTTGTGATGGGTACACATACGGTTTGCCTCTGCTCACACCAACAATGCTTCGGCCTGTGCTGGTTACTACTCCTCTATAAATTACTTGTTCGCCAGTTTTTGTGGGTAGTTTGAAAGTTTCAAGTCTTGGTCTTAATCTATTGACTTGTGTTTGAACAACTCCAACTTCTGTGGGATATTTTGCTTCTGTGAGTTTTGCGCCAGCGCCAGCACCCAGAACAAACGCGCCTGCTTTTATTGTTTCACCACCAGCAAACTTGCCCAATCCTTTCGCGCCTTCAGATTGATATGCGCTTTTGCCTCTTGCGTACACACTCAAACCATACGCTGAGATTGCCACGCCTTTAACAATATACAAAGCGTTTGGCGCGTAGAAAGATGCTGCTTGAAACACACCACCCACTGCCATGCCTGCACCAAAATAAATTCCTGTGCTGACAGGCTTTTCAGTCAATTGAACTTGCACGCCTTTTTGAAAACCCAGAGCAGCTTCAGGTCCTTTGCCACTCAATGTTGCAACTTGCTTTGCGGTTTTGCCACCAGCAAACTTATATGTTGTGTCACCCACTCTGAACTTCAGGGGCTTGCTGAACATTGGCGCGTCTAAGAAAGTTTTTGGGCCTGTGCCTTCTGCGTGTTCTGTTTCTTTTTGTGTGATGCTCTTTGCCCAGTTCTGACGTATTTCTTTCATCACGCCCAGTTTTGACACTGCCACGTCTGCAGCCTGAACTTTTGATTTAACAAAAGAATATCCTGTTGCAAATGCTGTGGTTGCTGTTTGCTTAAATGGCACTGCTCTTTCAGTTTCAGAAGCAACATCTTTAATATAAGGTGGGCGTTGCACCTGCCCATAATTGGTTTTTGGCACGCCAAAGGGAAGAGGTGCAACACCAGTGTAGCTTTTGCCGTAATCCATATAATTAATTTTTGCTTGAATTTGAGATCGCCCAGCTTTTGAGAGTGGCGCGCCACGCAACAAACCCACTTGTTTCTGTTTATACTTCAGTTGTTGAACACGCCTTTGTTTCTCAAACAAATTGCTTGCGTATTGACTTGCTGCAACATCCATTTCTGATTTGAGTTCTGCGCCCTTTTGTTTCGCAAGTTTTTGGCCTCTTGCTTCCAATGTGAATTGCGCGCTGCGTTCTTGTGCTTTCTGTTTGTAATAAGCGCGCCGTTGTGGTTTTGACAATCCTGCCACCGCATACCTTTCTGTTTTTCTGACACTATATCCCTCTTCACGCAACAATTCTCTTTGTTCAAGGGTGCGCGTCTTTTGGTATTTAGAACTTGTCTGATCGATCACATCATATTTTTTTAGCTTGCCCCTTTTGATTTGGCTTTTCAACCTGACCTTTTGACTGCCGCTTTTCATCTGGCGTTTTGTATAAGTTTTTTGGGTTTGATTTCTATAGTCAGTTACTTGTTTATCATAGACTGCATATCTTTTTTTATTCTTGCCTGTGTCCCTGATGTACGTTGCGCGCTTTGTTTCTTTCAAAACTTTGCCTTCAGAATCAAGCAATAATTCTCTGTCACTGTACGTTCCTGCTTGTTCAGTCACTCCTTTCTTTTGA
>Ga0180438_10006636_pt1 | contig 15572 bp, 31 predicted proteins | sample SS_ome_12_FD_132455 | JGI IMG/M metagenome (GOLD analysis project Ga0180438, IMG submission 132455) | Hypersaline lake sediment archaeal communities from the Salton Sea, California, USA - SS_3_D_2 metaG | ecosystem: Environmental > Aquatic > Non-marine Saline and Alkaline > Hypersaline >...
GTCATTGCCGAGTTGACCCGTCGCTTCTCCCCTGGGGTCTCTAATAAAGGTAAGGGGACCAAAGAAGAGCCAGGATTTTTTTACGGATTCAAAGACGATATCTGGCAGGCCTTTGCTGTAGGGGTTGTTTTGAAAGACCTGCTGAACGGTAACGCTAAAGATAAAAAATATATCGAGGACGGGAGGATCAAGATATGACAGTCGATAGAGATGACGGAACACTGAGGACATTTGCATCCGGGGCGACCAGGGACACCGCCACCGGCAAGCTGGACATGGAGGGCTTCACGCATCCGATGGTTGAAAAGCAGTTCGCGAAATACATGAACATGCATCGATATCAATCAGACGGATCTCTTCGCGATAGCGATAATTGGCAAAAGGGAATTGACCTGGAGGCCTATGCAAAATCGCTGCGCCGGCATCACGATGATTTTTGGGCCGGCCATCGTGGATTCGAAAGCGAAAACGGCATGATTGCAGATCTATGCGGCATCCTGTTTAACGCCCGGGGGTATCTGTTTGAGATCTTGAAGGCCAGGGGCTTTGAGTTGCAGGAATTCGATAACGGCGATCCAATTCCTGAGAAAGTCGAGATGTTTAAAAGGCTGTCCGATGAAGCCAAATAGGAAAGAGTATATTGTCCGGGACAAGCCGAACCCTTGCCCTGAGTGTCCATCATATAAAACATGCCGTAAATTGTGTGAGAAGGCCGAGCGGTGGGTTGATCAGGACAGTATTGGATCCAGTTCAAACGTGCTGCTCGAGAACGCTGGGAACGGAAGGGCTCTTTATGAAATGGGAGGGGACTTCCTGGACTTTGCACTTATGACAAATGATCCATCCAGAAACGCAATGGATTCAAGCGCATCCCAGGACGCCTGGGAAAAGATCCGCTGGATGAGACTATCCGACAAGGTCACGAGGTTTATCTATTCTTATTATATGCTCGGGAAGAGGATCCGGGACATCGCTATAGAAGAGAACGCATCGTCACAGGCTATTGACAAGCGGCATGTCCAGGCAAAGGCATCCATTAGAAATAGGCTAAAGAGGATCTCCAAGTGGGAGGCCTCCAGGGAATCAATGAATTTTAGATCAATTAATCATTATGATATGGCCGCATTATTTTTTGGATATTTTTATCCCAGGCGCATCGTGTCAAGGATAGTTGGGGCTCATATTTCAACGGTAATGGCAGAGGTTGATAGTAAAATCAGTACCTTAGATCAAAAGCGATAATGCTCGACATGCTGTATATTGTAGAGGAGATACAGTATGGAAGAGTTAAGCGAAACATTAGACAATGATCATTTTCATAAATTCGTAACATATTCAAAACTATGGATAAAGCATCTCGGCCTCGGGGACTGGGAGATTAGGTACCTGTTCTGCGAGGCCGAAGAGGATTCACCGAGGGCCTCAGCGGAAATCGTCGACATCAATAATCGATTAGTATTTATCACGTTATACGATGACTGGGATATTAAACCTACCTGCCTGAACCTGAAGCGTGTGTCCTTGCACGAGGTCCTGGAAGTCCTATTGTCAGACTTCTGGCTACTGGCAGCAAACAGGGATGATTTTTCAGCGGCAAGGCTCGACCGGGAGAATCATCGAGTCATCCGGCGCCTTGAAAACTTTGTGGAGGGTATTCATGAGGGGGAAATCGATATTCGCGAAATTGGAAACGGAGAGGGATCCGAAATACCTGAAGTTGATAACGACCCTGCCGTGCCTGGTAGTCGATTGCACGGTATCAAATTACTTGCCGGACGATGGATTAATCGCCTATCACCATTTAAGAGGCCTTGGCCTTGGCGGCGGGATGTCGATCAAGCCGAGTGATTATTACACGATTCCGCTATGTGATAAGCACCATAAATTAATACATCAATCAGGGCTCAGTGCAATAAACCTTGACATGGTGTACATATTGAAATTTATTTCTGGAAACCTAATCAATTATATTACAAACCTCAGAGGAGAATGATCATGAACCCGAAGAAAAATGAATTGAAATCAAAGAGCGAATTCCCCGGATCTGCCGGCAAAGGCAAATTGCCCAACGCCGAAAGTATCAAACCGAAACAGGAATTCCCTGGAAGTGCCGGCAAGGGAAGCTTGCCGAAGTCGAACAGCTAATCAGCACCGAACACAAAACCATGGAAGAGGGGACTTGAAATTTTTTTCGGTCCCCTCGTGTTTTTTAAGGCTACTTTGATCAGAACTATGGTATAATGTATTTAAAACGTCAAGGGGAGATATAGAACAATGGCCGAGAACATGATGAATTCCGAGCATAAAGCGACAAATAAAAATTATCGCGACAATTACGATCGGATATTCCGCAACAACAAGGGGGACAAAAATGATCGAACGCGCAAGAATGGTAAAAAAGGATAGTATCGATTACGACCACGAAGAAACCCGTCCTATGTGCGAAGGCTGCGAAAGCCTGTATGCTGGCGGGAGGATCCTAACCGGCTGGAAATGCATGGCCTATGCATCCAGGCCGTCCATGTACGTTCGAGCCAATGAATGCCCGAGAAATTCCAGGGCTCGCCGTCCGGCATGGCAGAAAGTTCGCGTTGGGCAAGGCCGTACCTCTCAGGGAGGTAACCGATAATGAACACCGGGATGACACTGGATGAAATCAGGGATGCCATTAGAAAGGTAGCCCTGAAACTATCCATTCCGCATAAACGCTTTGCCGATGAATGGCTTGCCAATGGAAACAACGGGACGAAAGCATATCTCGCAATATTCAACACGAACAAGCCAGCGGTTGCCGGGACAGGGGCGCATAAATTATTGCGCCGGTCTGACATAAAATCTTATATCGATCTGTGCAAACAATTCACCACCGACGAACTATTAAACCACCTTGCAGTAACAAAGAACCGTATCATGGATGAAGAGGCTAAACTCGCATTTATTGATATCCGGAAAATGTTTGACGTCGAAGGCAATTTCCTTCCGCCTCATCTATGGCCTGAGGAGATTGCCAGGGCGGCCGCAGGGGTTGAGATCGATAAGAAGTGGGACTCCGAGCAGAACAAATGGCAATACAAATATAGAATCAAGCTTAATGACAAGGGCCGCGCACTGAAACGCCTCGAGGACTGTCTGGGGATGACAAAGGCGCCAGAGTTAACCGATAAGCACGCCGACGTATTTAAGGGATTCCTTCATGCGATCGACGGAGAGACCCGGGGAAAGCTCCCCAGCGAATTGGAGGACGACGATGACTGATATCGGCATGGCCGTTGTTTTTGTTGCTGTAATATTTATACTATTTTTATTCGAAAGGAAATAAAATGGCCTACAAAACCAAGATCGTATGTGATCGAAACAATTGCTCGAATACTAAAGATACCGCCCATGGAGTCCTACCTGACGGCTGGGGCATTACCGTTCACCTTAAACATCTCTGCAAGAACTGTAACGATAAGCTCGCAACCATGGAGCTCGAGCACGCAAGAAAGCTCCAGGACTTTTTTTCAGAAAAATAAAAAAACACTTGACATCACCTGAGAATGGTTTATAATTGTAATTAACAGTCAACAAAAACCTGGAGGCAAAATTATGACCGAGAGAACAAACGCATTCGCAGAGGTACAAAGACTGCTAAACCAATTGGAGAGGGCGACGAACCTCGGGCATGAGCATGAGGTCCAGGCGGCCAGAATTCAAATCCTAAGAATAATCAACATTTTAACCAATTAAGGGGGGCGAGATGTTGACATCCACTTTCAAACCATCAGCAGCAAATTATACTCACTATATCGAGACCGAGCTCGGCGAAGAGATCGAGCTCACTGTCTATTTCGACTTTCAGCCAGAGGAAAAAATGACCTGGGACTATCCGGGCTGTCCTGCAGATGCCGAGGTCACCGAGGTACTCATCGCCGGCACGTCAATCGAAGTGTGCCTGATGCCTGACGAGGAAGCCAGTGTTGTAGAGAGCATTCTTGACAGTTCATACCATAGAGATTATAGGAATTTTTCATAATGATATTCAAAGTAAAGAAATCGACCATAGGCGAATATAACGGAGGGGTGACCTCTGGCAACTCCAATTGCTATTACAAGGGATCCTCGGTTTGCTGGATTGTTTCAGATAACAATATTGATTATATTGCATTGACCCGCAAACAAGATGCAATTGCCATGGCGGAATATTTTAACAAAATAAACTGGGATAGGCAAGGCGACCCTTTAATAGTATTTAAAAATCAATTAATACACATAGGCGATTTTGAAACGGTTGAAAAAATAAAAGAACTTTAAAAAAACGCTTGACAAGGTCAGATCTGTTTGATACAATATACTTAAACACTCAAACAGGGAGATAAAAAATGAAGAACACAAAGCAAGGGACAATCGGATACGACGGAAGAACAAACGACTGGTTTATTAAATTCACCGACACCAGCGACCTGATGGCTGCAGCCAGGCGTGAACGGAGAACCATCAGCATTTATGGTGGATTCTTTTCCAGGGAAAGCGCCGAGGTCTACTGCGAACAGAATAGGATCACTGTTAAAAATCCGATTATCACCGACGCCATCATCTAAATTATCTCTGCGATCGGAGATCCCGGGGATCGGCGACGGTCCCCTAACCTTAACAAGGGAGAAAAAATGAACAGCATGACAATGAAAGAAATGTTGGACAGGGTGCGGGACAGGAAAGCGAACTTCCTTTATGGTTGTCCCTATTCAAAACTGTTAACGAATCACAAGGATTGTGTGGACGCTGTCATTAGGGTCGATTTCGACCATTACATGAAAAATCAGGACTAAATGTTCAATTACGTCTCTGCGATCGGAGACTCCGGGGATCGGCGACGGTCCCCTAACCTTAACAATGGAAGGCAGACCATGAAATACTTAGTAAGATCAAAAGTCAACAGGAAGATGGTCGAGTCGGATTCACCGTACAATGCGGTCAAATCAGTGTACACCGACTATGAGATTGGATTCTGCTCCCGCCTGGGAAACAGCTTCACCTATATGGTTGAGAAATCGGAGCTCACCGAATTCACCCAGTACGAGGTTAAGGTTTACGAAATTGACGAGGACAAACGCGAAAAGCATTGCTGTTTCAAAGAATTAAATATCAGCGGCAGATGCATCGCTAATTGCCATATGGCGAAAGTTGACATGGACTGCACTGGGGCAACAGGCCTCACGGCGGACTATGACAGCCGGCATGAAGTGAGGGTATCTATGGGGCATATTGACGGAAGGACCTTGCCGGCGCCAGAAAACAAGGTCGAGAAAGATACCGAAGTTGAACTGGGGCGACGTTATTCACCTTATTAATGAACTATTAAACATGGAGGGTACTAAAATGAATTCAATTCAATCTGTATTTTGGGGACCGACGGAAGCCTCGGAATCTTTTATTCGACTCACAAGCTCGAATGAGATCGAGAAAGCTACCGAGGCACGCAGGAGTCTGAAGGATCTTAACAGCGCGAAGGCCATAACCACCGCAAGGCTATTCGGCAAGGACTGGGTCCGGATCGAACACTGGGATGGAGCCGTAAAGCTGGTAAACATGGACCACGTAATTGACATGGAGGTGACTGGCTTTGGCAAGTAAGAAACCAGCGAAACCACCGGCAAAGGACCGATGGGAATTCATCCAGCATCACCGACATCCTGACACCGGGAATTATGTAACAACTATCTGGTATGACAGGAAATCAAGGAAGTTCGAGTCGGTCCTTTCTGACATTGACAATGTGAAATTTGATACAATCGAAGAGGCTAAGGGCTTTTTAAATCGGCAATAACGCCAAAGAAATCTTAATGACGGAGGCTACTCTGATGGCAAAATGTGTTATAATGTTCGAAGGAACATACAGCGGGAATGTAATTCGAGTTCCCGACAAAATGGCAAGGGACATCGTCCATGAAGGGCGAGGGGAATATGCATCGAAGCAGGCCTGGAAAGATGCCGGCCGCAGCAAAATCAAAAAGGAAGGGAGCAAGGTCTAATGAAATCCTATCTTTGTTCAGAGTGTGGCGCCAATAGTGAAGACAGTCATCCGGGTTGGTGCCGTACAGGTAAAAATGAGAAGGAATTGTACGATTACCTGCGTAAATCGCGAGCCAAGAAAGTTGATGTAAATAAGGCGCTTGCAGAGCTTCAGGGTCAGGTGATATCTCTCCTGAAGCTTGGTAACAGGACAGACATCAAACTCCTCGAGCTCGAAGACGAAAACCGTGGGCTCAAAAGGGATCTACAGACAGCAAATTCATGTATTTCCATATTAAATGAGCAAGTTGCAGATCTCAGTCGTAAGGTCAATACCCATATCGGTAATGACTTCAGGGTGGATCCGGACGGAGAGACCTGTGGAGAATGCGGCAACCCTCTTAATAACCACTTGAGGGAATGCTTATTTTATGACAAGATGACGCCTGCGCATCAATGTTTTACATGCCAGCAATATCGAGAATGTTTCAGCGGCATTGACAGCGAGTGTATTTTTAGTAAGTAACTTTTTTTATTGACATAATGTGCATAGTATAACCAATAACTTTAACCTGGGGAGGATTTAAAAATGAGCGAGAGTATCTTTTCAAAAGCCGATTCGTCGGTCTATTCAGAATTCCTTGACCTGGTCGAAAAAGTATTTCCGGAGCTATCCGGCTTCTCATTCGGCCTATTATTCCGCAGCAAAATGAAAAAGTCCCGGGGCAACCTGGTACTGGCAGAAATCTGCCTGCCAACAAAGCTGATGTCTTTCTTTGCAAAGAATGACGCCGGCAATCCGTATGATTATCTGATGATCATCGACGAGATGGCCTGGGCCTGCGCCACTGCAGCAGACCGCACCCGCATCGTCCGCCATGAACTCCGACACGTCTTTGTTGACGAAAAGGGAAATCCGAAACTGGTCGATCACGACTTTGCAGATTTTCATATCGAGGTCGAGCTCAACAGCGACGCTCCTATGTGGGGCTCAAATCTGGCAGAGGTCACCATGGCCGGCTACAAGCAGGTGAAGGACGGACAAAAGGATCCTCGGCAGAACAGAGCGGACGCCGAGGACCTGAAGCCAGTCACCAAAGAGCCGCAACGCCAGACGCAGATCGAATCTGCAATTAAATCAGGCGTTAAGAAAGGAATGAATGACCTGAAGGGCAAGGCTGGGGATATTCCTTTGAAGACCGCCTCACAGCGAGCCAGGGACAAATACTTTGACCGATCGAAATCGGTTATGGAAAACCTCGAGGACAAGGGGCTCGTGAAACCGACAGGCGGCATCGACAGTCTGGAGGATGTTTATGTAGATGACGGCGGCACAGGTGACTTTGTACCGAACCCGACCATCAACACCGGTAAATCTCTTGAGGAAATCGCGAAAGAGAAAGGCCTATTGGGGGAAACAGCGTAAATTAATCAGGCGTCCTGGACAGTCCGGGGCGCCGCAACCATCCTACAGGGGGGACAATGATCAAATTCATCCTACAATTAATTCTGATGATTATAACATTTTGCATCCTGACATACGCAACTATTGTCCGGGCCGATGACTGTTCTCCCATGTACCTCCGGAACCATACCTTTCAATCTAATGGCTATTACGAAGAGAACGGAACCGTCAAGTTTTACTGGGCGGCCAAGGATTATGATGGCGACGGCGAGATGGACGCCTATTTCCAAATATATAAGCTAATTACATTAACAAGGGCGGACCTGTGTATTCGACCGTTAACAAATGAGCAGTTAAACAAACTAATATCTGGGAGGATTAAAAAAAATGATTAAAAGATTACTTTTATCAACATTATCGGCATTGCTAATAATCTCAGCACCTTGTATTGCAAAAACTGGAATCGTCAGCGTCAGCGAACCATATTCAGCAACCTGGCTGACCGATGCGAGCCAAGAGGATTCTTTGAATAAAATAAGCGCATTACGGACAGCATTGTCTGTTACGCAGACACCGACAGACGAAAGACACGTAACGTATGCCATGAACATTATCAATGATCCTGCAAATGCGATCTGGCCGGTAGGATCGAAAAGCTGTTTATCTTCAGCGACCGCGCTATATACCGACATCGACACCGCTCTCGCCGGTAACAACTCTTATAACCTGAAAATCGAGAACACCGGCTGGATGGGGATACCGAGGGCTCATTACACGGTTGTAATGGAGCCGACCGACAGTATCGGGCCAAGCATTTCTTTTGATAGATATTCTGGCGTCGCGATGAATATAATTGAAACTGTGTACACAACAAAGAAGATGGAGAACCCTGTTACCGGGATCCGGGATAATTCTATTGTGTATATAACAACAAAGGTGGAGGATCCTGAGGCTACCCTGGATGAATGGGAAGCCACCGTTGGACCGATTACGCCGGAAGATCCTGTAAATTGCCTGCTAAACGACCCAATAAACGGGACCGAGTGCTCAGTTGACGGAACAAATATAGTTGTCCTTCCAGGCCTGATGCCCGATATAGAGGCAGCCAAGAGCCGTCTGGATACTGCTGTGTATTCAGTAACCGACGGCCATCCCTGCGGAACAAGCATATCAAAGGCCTATTTCCCCAACGGTTGTTTAATGACCATGGGACCGTGCGAAGGTATCAAGGGCGGTCTTGGAATGGGATGTGACTTTGCCGCAGAATTCGGAATCGATTATCTATCAAGATGCGTATGGGACAAAAACTACGTCAACCTAACCTATTACCTTATTGCGTATCAAGAGACGGCCGGCAATCAAACCTGTGAATAAGAGAGGACACTGACATGGGTGCTAAATACCCGGTACCTTTAATATTTAGGAACCAGAACCGAATCATGCGATGCCCGTTTTGTAATTGGACGGGAACCGCGATCGACATCGTCCGTTCACAGGGAACAGATACAAATGTGATATTCCTTTGTCCGGATTGTGAATTACAAGAATACAGGGAGAATCAAAAGCATGATAAACACAATTAAGGCCTTCTTTTTACTCCTGGGATCCTGGATCGAAAACATCCGCCTCCAGGCTGCCAGGTCCGTTTACAAGAGATCGATCTATCACGATCGGAAATCTGTGATGCACTGGCCCTTTCCATGGCGCCGGTATCACAAAACCATGTCATATCTGCTCGCCAGATTAGGCAACATCATTTATTAGGAGGATCACCATGACACAAGCAACACATAAACTCGACGAAGAGTTGTTCAACAGTCCATTTGCACGCTTCAATATTGATACCATTAACAAAATGCTCCCTTTCAACCTGGTGGGTTGTGTCAAGAATATCACCCAAAGAAGGTCCGAAAGGTTATTTGGCAGTATGATAAGTGTTGACCTGGAACAACCAGATGGAAGTGTGGAGTCCATAGAGTTCCAAGTACCTAAAATGACTCTATTTATGGACGTTTTTAGCTACATCGTCAAGCAGATAATTGAGCATTTCGATGAATAAAGGCAGTTAAACTGGGTGAATTCTCAAATAGGATGGGCTTATTTGAGGAAAACCTCAAACCTATAACAAGGGAGATTTGTATTATGCATTCAGCTATTTGTAAAAAATGTGGAAATGAGTGGTTGTTAAATGGAAAGAAAGGCGGTCCATGTTGCGACTGTGACTGTTATTACCTCGGGATAGCCCTGGAGGCCGAATTGATAGCCATCAAGGCTGCGGCAAGTGACCGGGATGAGTTGTCATCCATGACCCTGGACGCTATGACCAGGTACGCAGAGTCCTTCAGGTATACGTTCATCGTCGAACACGACATGGAGGATGATCTCGAATTCGGCGCCCGGATCCGGTCGATCGATATCGAGGAGGAGGATAATGGCTGCGGCATGCTCGAGGAGGATGACGACATTGCTGGCGACATTATTTGCGACAGGTGCGAAAAGCATGTACCTGTTTGGAAAAGGCCCGGACAGGACGATGACGTAGCGCAAATGGATCACGTTGCCAATAAGCTTGGCTGGGGTCGGATCAAGGATGACGACGGCGACGACTGGGATCTGTGTCCTGTATGCCTGCGGTTCTTTGATGATCTCAGGAGCCAGACATCCGATATGTTCCAGGACTTCTTTAACGGACATATCGAGAACGGCCGGCTGCAGGTAAAGGCAATCTCGACGCAGGACATTCCTGAGTACCTGAAGAATGAGACCTGCGATAATTGCGATAGTCTAAAGGATTGCGTCAGGAACTTTTACGAGGTTAACAATTTTTTTGACCTTGACGATTGCAAGAATAACTGCGACAGTTGCAAATGTAAATAGCATTTGTAATAAATAAAGCATGTTACGATAGCCTGGGCCTTTCATGAGGGGGTCCAGGCATTCGTATATGTAATAAAAGAAGCTACTTACGTACCATTTGTAAGTGATATGTAATAATAAAAGCTACTTACGTATCATTCACAAAGGATATGTAATAATAAAAGCTACTTACACAGAATCAAATGGGGATCAAATAAAAATGTCTAATGATAAAAGCTACTTCGAAGAGATTGCCGGCAAGCTAAAAGATCAGCGTTGGCGACTTAACCATTTATATAAGATAGTTACGGACAAAGGACAGGTCGAAACCTTTAAAATGCGTCTCGCTCAGAAGCTATTGTATTTGAGCATGCACTACCTTAATATCGTACTGAAGAGCCGGCAGCACGGCATAACTACCTTTATTTGTTTGTTTTTCCTGGATACCTGCATGTTCAACAGCAACACGCACGCATGTATCATCGCCCATAACAAGGATGACGCCAAAGACTTCTTCAGCAAAAAGATTATGTTCGCATACAATAGCCTGCCAGAGTTGCTCCGGGAGAATATCGTTGCGAAGAGGGCCTCAACATCAGAGCTCCTGTTCAGTAATGGGTCATCTATCAGGGTCACCACCTCCGGCCGATCAGGGACATATCAGCTTGTCCATGTATCTGAATTCGGTAAGATCTGCGCCAAGTATCCTCACAAGGCGGAGGAGATCATCACCGGTACCCTGAACGCGATCCACGCCGGCCAGATGGTATTCATCGAGTCTACCGCTGAAGGCCGGGAGGGTAAATTCTATGAGATGAGCACCGAGGCCGAGAAGTTAAAGAAGGCCCGGACGGAGCTAACAAAGCTTGACTGGAAATTCTTTTTCTTTGGATGGATGGACAACCCTCTGAATCAGTTAGAGACGAAAGATGCCAGGAGGGTGCCGATACCGCAAAGGTTTAAAGAATATTTCGAGAAGGTAGAGGCCAGGCTGCGTAGGATCATACCGATTGAGTTCAAGGCATGGTATGTTAAGAAGGAACGTGACCAGGGCGATCTGATGTTCCGGGAGCACCCGAGCACGCCTGAAGAGGCCTTCATGCAGTCGATCAAGGGAGTCTATTATTCAACTCAATTCACATTCCTGCGGTCGCACAACAGGATCACAAATGTACCTCATCATCCTGATTATACAGTCGATACATGGTGGGACCTGGGGTTCAATGACATTAACGCGATCTGGTTCATCCAGACCATCGGCCGTGAGATCCGGGTCATCAATTACTATGCGAACTATGGCGAGGGCCTCGGGCATTATGCGCAGTATTTAAAGGACCTTGCAACTAAACTCAAGTATAAATATGGGATCCATTATACGCCTCACGACATCGGGGTCCACGACTATTCGATCGGCCGTACCAGGCAGGCACTTGCAATGGACTATGGCCTGAAGCTGAAGAGGGTTGATAGGCTATCGATCGACTCCGGCATCGAGGCTGTCCGGAAGCTCCTCCCTCAGTGTGTATTCGACATCGAGAACTGTGACGAAGGCATCAAGGCCCTGGAGGCCTATCGGAAAGAATGGGATGAGAAAAAAGCTACTTACAGGGACAAGCCGTACCATGACTGGGCATCAAACGGGGCGGATGCATTCAGGACCGGGGCAACAGTCCATCCATTCACAAAGGTCAACTTCGAGCAGGTCGGCATGCAGCTTGTCCCCAAGGCACCACCGAATCCAAAGGCCTGGACATAATTTTTTTCATTTAAAGAGGCTACTTTGCTCGAGACTGTGTTATGATTAGTTTAGATGACAACAACAACCTATAACATGGAGGGCGATCAAATGGAAAGACCGAGCTACGTTGGCAACAAATTCACGGCAGAATACAGAATGAATGATGACACTGTATGCCAAATCTCTTTTGTGGCAATGGATGAGATCAGGGCCAGGGAAGTGGCGAAGGAAATCGGCGTCAGCTATCTGTCCGGTAAATATCGTCACATTGCCATCAGGGAGGGGGACATCTAAGATGGGGAGAATTGCCGGAGTTAAACACGTCAAGGGACAGCACGCCGGCCTCGAGAATGCCCTCGGTATCGATCCAAAGCTGTTCAATGTGATATTCACTTTGATCACCGGATCACCGACACTGGGCTCTGGCCACAAGCTTAAAATTGATCTATGGGATTGTCCGGAAGGGATCCGTTGCTTCAGGGACATCCTGTTCAAACCTACAACCTATCCGAAAAGAACACCTAAACGTATGAGGGGATCTTCGAGATGAGAAACTGCACCGCACCAGGAAAAAATTGCATGTGTCGAGTCCACGCCCACGACGTCTTTAAATGCGTCAAGAGCTCTAACGAGCATTGCACGCTTAAAGTGGCGGCCGATAATTTCCTTGAATTCATGAACAACCTGAGCCTGGATGAGCTCAACCTGATTGAAAGGTATATTAAATTGAGGGAGGCCTGGGATGACAAAGGACAGCGCCCGACGATTCGGCTTCTGTAAACATTGCGCAGCCTTCGACAGGCACCAGCAGGAACCGAGATGCGGGGTTGTGAATAGCGATCCGATCAATTGCCTCCTGGACAAGGAAACAATCGAGCGATGGCGATCAGAGCACGGCCTCTGCGGTACGGTGAAAGCTTCGCCGGCTAAAGAGGCCTTTGGCAAGAGTGAGCATATTAAACGGCGCAGAGGCGCCTGGGGTGAATCTAAATACAAGGGAGAATGATCATGGAAAAAGTCAAAAGATATGCAGTGTCTTTGGTAACTCGGGGCGGATACGATGACAATATTAAGGTCAATACGATTATGGCCTTTTGCCGGTCCGCCGAGGAGGCTATCGGGATCGCTGTGAAGCAGGAGGCGAACATGACCCACGACAACCTGAACATCATTGCCTTTGATGTTGCAGTTGATCATGGCGACGAATACCTGGATGAAGCCAGGCGGTATTACCTGCAGAACGGCAGGAAAAAGATTGCCACGATTAAACATATCCGCGATCTTTCCGGGAACAGTATCACCGGCAAGATGGGCCTGAAGGACGCCAAGGTCATGGTGGAGGAGGTCATTGACGCAATCGAAGATGAGGAGGTCGACGGTGACAAATTCGGAGCGTTATAATATCGAGTTTATCAAACCATTTGTCAGTATACCCGGACCTAAAGCCTCCGGGTTATCACTTGAACAATGCCTGGATTTTATGCATCATATGGAGCCCAGGACGTCTGGCTGGGAACGGGTAATCACCAGGGACATCTATGGAAGGTGCCGGCATTGCAAGGCGCATTGTGGGTATGTCCGGATCCCAGCAAACCTTACATCGTACAGGGACATGAGGCTGCAGTCTGAAAGCGAACGGGACATGAAGACGGTCGAATTCCATTGCGAGGCCTGCGGGACCTTTACAAGGGTTGCGTACCAGGACCCTATCGCATTAATGTAAAAACATCATAAACATCTTGACATGCTGTACATTCCAAGGGGAGAGGTATTTCTATGCTTGGAAAAAATGTCAGGATGTCCTCAAAAGATTTTCAACCATTCTTACCGGATCATAAAGAGGGCTACCTCGAGCTTGAGCAGATCAGGCCCGGGGTTGTCTCTTGTCCATTCTGCGGAATCCTGATTGACATGAAGAACAATGCGTCAGTTAAGTCCTGCCATGAGGCTATCATGGTGATGTCTACGGACTCATGGGCCTCGGCGCCAATATGCAGTTGCCCTGGAGTGTGGGCGGTCTATTCGCCGAAAGAGGGGAAGTGGGCGGCAAGATATAATGCAAAGAAATCAAAGGGTTGGAGTAACCCTGAAGGAGAATAAAGATGGCGGAAAGATTGGGATCGACGTTAAACCCTGGGCAGCCGGCAATATCAGATCACAGTGGCATGGTCCGGATGATAGGAAATAAAGAGCTCGACCAGATCAACAGTAAGGAAAAGAAGGACGATAAGCTTCAGCAGAAGCCGGAGCTCATAGGAATTGTTTCTCACCTCTCTATGTTATGGGAAGCCGCGAAGAACGCTAAATGGAATATTGACGATCGACTGGCAGGATGCGCAAGAAAGCGCAAGGGTATTTATGAGCCGGAGGACCTATCGGCTATCCGGGAATTCGGCGGATCCGAGATATACATGATGCTAACCAATGTCAAGACCAGGTCAATCGAATCTCAGATCAAGGATATCATATTACCGGCCGGGGAGAAGCCCTGGGGTATCGATCCAACAGCGGTCCCGGATATACCAAAGGAAGTTGTTGAGCGGGTTGTCAATGGACTGAAACAAGAATTGATAGAGATTATGAGCGTATTCGGCCCTGGGCTCGAGATCACGCCCGAGATGGTCGATATCCGCATGGCAGAGCTAATGGATGAAGCCAGGGCGGAGATCCGGAAGGTATCAAGGAACCAGTGCACAGATGCAGAGGCCTCCGTCGAGGACCTGCTCCAGGAGGGTGGGTTCTATGACGAACTCGCTGATTTTATTAAAGATTTCTCCACTTACCTTACAGCCTTTATCAGAGGGCCTTTCGTATTGAATGAGCGGCAGCTTGTATGGAAGCAAGGACCGGATGGCAAATCCTTTCCTGATTACGAGAGCAAGCCTGTCATGAAATATAAGAGGGTATCACCTTTCGATATCTATCCTGCGCCGGCAGCCAAGAACCTAAATGATGGATACCTGTTTGAGCGCATGCGGATCCGGCCGGCAGACCTGCAGAAAATGAAAGAATCGGAAGGCTTCAGCAAGATAGCGGTCGAAGCCACCTTGACCTCCCACAGGGGCGGATATCTTACGAACTGGTTGTGGACCGACCAGGAGAGGGCAAACCTCGAGGGAAGGCCTCAGGAGATCACAGATCCTACCTCAGTCATCGAGTGCTTACTATTTCATGGTGACATACCGGCCAGGTTACTGGCAGAATTCGGTATCAAGCATGACGGAGATATATCAGACTCGGTCCCGGTTGCGGCCCTAATTTGCGGCAATCGTTGCCTCATGCTTCGAGTTAATCAGCACCCGCTGGGATGGAAGCCCTACTATGGCGCAAGCTTCGATCCTTCAGCAGACTCTATATGGGGCATGGCGCCGCCAGAACTGATGGAAGACTGCCAGCGTATGTGTAACGCTTCAGCCAGGGCGATGGCAAACAACATGGGTATTGCCTCTGGGCCTCAGGTCGAAGTCTTCAAGGATCGGATATCACCGCAGGAAGATGCGGAACGTATGTGGCCCTGGAAGGTATGGAAAACAGAAAGCGATCCGGCAGGAGGCGGCAAGCCTGCAATCAATTTCTATCAAC
>Ga0180438_10006637_pt1 | contig 15571 bp, 10 predicted proteins | sample SS_ome_12_FD_132455 | JGI IMG/M metagenome (GOLD analysis project Ga0180438, IMG submission 132455) | Hypersaline lake sediment archaeal communities from the Salton Sea, California, USA - SS_3_D_2 metaG | ecosystem: Environmental > Aquatic > Non-marine Saline and Alkaline > Hypersaline >...
GGCCTCGGCCTCGGTGTCTTCGGCCGGCCGGCCCAAGCACCCGGATGATCTCAAGTTTCCGAACCTGACCTACACGCCGCCGCAGGCGGAGGACTTCCGGTGGACGCTGGCCTGCGGTGCGCCCGCCTTTATCGCCGAGGACCACGAGGCCCCGACCTTCGACATGGAGGTGTTCGTGCGGACGGGTGTGGCGGCCGAGCCGCCGGAGAAGGCGGGCCTGGCCGAGATGGCGGCCTACCTGATGCGCAACGGCGGCACCCGGTCCTTCACGGCCCAGGCGCTGGACGATCGCCTGGAGTACCTGGCGGGTACGGTCTCGTGCCGGATGGGCATGACTTCGGCAACGGTGACGGTGTCGGCGCTCAGCAAGGACATCGACGAGGCCCTCGAGATTCTGCTCGAAGTCCTCCGCTACCCGGTCTTCGCACCGGAGGAGGTAGAACGATACCGCCAGGACCGAATCCAGAATCTGAAGCTCCGGAACAACGACACCCGCAAGATCGAAACCCGCGAGTGGGCGACCCTTGTCTACGGCGACCATCCGCATGCGAGGCAGTACTGCGAGACGCAGGCGTCCGTCAAGTCGATCACGATCGAGGACCTCAGAACGTTCCACGGGCGATTCTTCTTCCCCGGCAACTTCGTCGTCGCCGCGGCGGGCGACTTCGACCCGAGAGAGCTGGTGGAGACGCTGGACAGGGCCTTCACCGACTGGCCGGACCGCGAGTCCTCCTTCCCCGAAATCCCCGAGGCGTCGCTTCAGGCGGAGCCGGCCGTCTACCTGGTCCACAAGGAGGACGTGAACCAGGCGAGGGTCCGGATCGGGCATCTGGGGATCCGGCGAGACGATCCCGATTTCTTCGCGGTGTCGCTGATGAACTACATCCTGGGAGGTGGGGGGTTCAGCTCGCGAATCACCCAGCGGGTCCGCTCCGATGAGGGCCTGTCCTACAGCCAGGGCAGCCGGTTTGAGACGCCCGTCCTCTACCGGGGCGACTTCGCCGCCTACTTCCAGACCCAGTCCGCCACCGTGGCCTTCGGCGCCCGGATCATCGTGGACGAGATCGAGCGAATGCGGGACGAGATCGTCGAGGATGAGACGCTGGCCAACGCCAAGGAGAATCTCAAGAGCATGCTGGTCAACCAGTTCGTCGACAAGTGGACGACCGTGCGGACCTTCGCCCGAGACCTCCTGACCGACCGCCCGGAGAACTACTGGACCCACTACGAGGCGAACTACGACGCCGTCTCGGCCGGGGACGTGCGGGAAGCCGCGCGCCGGTACCTCCACCCGGATCGCCTGGTGTTCCTTGTCGTCGGAAACCGAGCGGACGTCCTGGCGGGATCGGAGAGGAGCCCGGCGAGGCTGACCGACCTCGGGCGGATCGTCGATCTTCCGCTGCCCGATCCGCTCACGCTGGTTCGCCCTGCGGGTGTGAAGGAGTAGCCTGCAGGATGGATGCCGATTCTGTCAATACAGATCGGGGCTAGCCGAGCTTGCGGCCGCGGGTCGTCCTGTCGGACCACTCTTCTTCGTAGCAGCGGTCCCAGATGGGATCGGCCAGCTCGGCGAGTCGCTTGTCGAACTCGCACATCCGGCGCCGGTACTCGTTGTCCTCCAGCGCCAGCTGCGCGTTGGCCTCCTCCGGCCTGGCCTCAGGCGTCAGAATGTTCTTCCTGAAGTTGTCGTAGTGATCTCGGATCGAGCACGGCCTCAGGAGATTCCCGACCTTCTCCTCGTCGCGATAGACCTCCCCGGGGTGACCCTGGTAGGAGCACTGCCACTCGCGGCCGCGGACCATCATGGGCGAGTCCAGCGCGTCGGTGATCGTCCTCCCCTGGGCGAAGAGTTCGTGGACCGTCTGCTCGTAGTACGGCACGAACACGCACGGCATGATCTTGCCGTCCCAGTCGATGTAGATATAGCCGTCCTGTTTGCCGTAGGCGATGCAGCCGTCGGCGAGGACGCCGCTGTTCCAGAAGTCCGCGATGGTATAGTGCTTCTCCGCGATGCATTGCTGGATCCGCTCACGAATGGCCAGCCGCTCTTCGGGTGTGATCATGAGATCCATCGTGTCCCGGGCCAGACCGATGGGCATCAGATGGAACGACCACATGTACAGCCCGCCCTGGGTGTCGACCCAGAAGTCGTAGAACTCTTCGCCGGCGAGCAGGTCGGCGTTCTGGGAGGTGGCCGTCACCGAGAGACCGAAGGGCACGCCGTGCTTGCGCAGGGTTTCCTGGGCCTTGAGGATCCTGGCGAAGGTCCCGGGGCCGCGCCGCCGATCGGTTTCGCTCTCGAACCCCTCGACCGAGATTGCGGGGGTCACGTTGCCCAGGTCGGCCATCCGGGACGCCAGCTCATCGTCGATCAGCGTGCCGTTGGTGTAGTACATGAAGAACATGTCGCGGAAGTTCTCGAAAATATCGAAGATCGTCCGGCCGTTCTCTCGATACATGAGCGGCTCGCCGCCGGAGAGGACGATGAGGCGGACGTTCCACAGATCATGCACCTGCTGGATGATCTTCTCGAACGTCTCGAACGGCAGTCTGGATACGGATTGGTTCTCGCACGCGGCGTAGCAGCCCTCGCAGCGGAGGTTGCAGGCGTTGGTCGGCGAGATCACGATGAACGAGGGCGGTTCCATACCCCTGGCCTGCGTGAACGCTTCCCGGGTCGCCTCCATCTCCCGGTCGGTGTGCCGGGTGAACAGGGGGAAGAACACGTCCAAGGCCTTCTGGAGGTAGTCCGACGAGATGTAGCCCCGGTCCAGGTTCCGGCAGGAGCCCCGCAGGATGCTCGAGACCCACCTCATCTTCTCTTCCTGCATGAACCTGGGGTGGTTGAGCCAGTCCTTGTGGAGCAGAACATCTTCCAGCCTCGCCTCGAACAGCGCCAGCGCGCCCCGTCGCAGGCGCTTCGAGGTGATGGCGGTCCTCACCGCGTTGAAAAGGACGCGCTCGATTCTCGTCATCTGTCCTCCCCCTCCCGGTGGAATCCCCCTCAGCCACGCTTCGGCGATGGCGCGCTACCCGGTGGACCGCTGCCGCTCGATGTCTTCGGCTAGAGTCCAGGCGTTCACGTGCCAGCTGCAGACCCGGCATCGGCCCAGGGTGTCACCCTTCTGAAACGTCTGCCTCGTCCCACACATGTCGCAGACGTAATCGGCCGAGCGCGGTGCCTCCTGACCCACGAGGTAGATCTGGGGCAGACTCACCTGGATCGCCTCTGCAGACAGGTTCACGTCCGTCGATGGCCGGCAGAAGGTCGCGTCCGACCGGTTCTCTCGGTCTTCGTACCCTCGCCGGACGTTCGGGTGGAACACGTCACCCATAGGTGAGTAATCACGAATCGTGCCAAACGGGCGTACGAGATTCCAATGACTTACGCCTGCGAATCGGAGCGGGACGCGACGTTTGTGTTGCGATGTTGCGCGACGCGTGTTACAATCGTTTCAGGTCCGGTGCGTTGGGGCACGCGGACGAGTCACTGGGTACCGCAGGCCTAGGGGTGAGCCGATGGACAAGGCGTTGGAGGAATTCCTGTCCCTCTTCGAGGTCGACCTGAAGGAGGGGACGATCCATCTCCTCGGGGAACGGATCGTGCTGTTCAACACCGAAGTGCTGGGTCTGTGGCGGACGGAGCTGATAGAAACCCTCGGGGTCGAGAAGAGCCGTCACGTGCTCACACGCATGGGCTACCTGTACGGCCAGCATGACTACCAGATGGTCAAGCGGGCTCTCCCCGAGGCCGACCCGGCGTCTCTGGCCCGGGTGGTCAAGAACCTGGCGAGCATCTCGGGGACGGCCGTAATGCGGAACGTGGGGGCCGACGATCTGTCTTCGTCGGAGAGCGGCAAGGAGTTCGCGATCGAGTGGGCGAATTCCATCGAGGCCACCCTACAACTGGAGATGCTGGGGGAGAGCGACCTGCCGTCCTGCTGGATGATGATGGGCTACGCCACGGGCTACGCCAGCGCGCTCTTCGGGCGGCGGGTTCTGTTCGTCGAGACCGAGTGCATCGGCCAGGGGGCCGAGCGCTGCCGGGCCGTGGGCCGGCTGGATGAGGACTGGGGCGACGAGGCCAACCTGATCCGGAGTCACCTCAACCCGATCGACCTGGAAGGCATGCTGCGGCACCTGGCGGCTACCGTGGAGGAGCAGAAGGAGACTCTCCAGCGGAGCGAGGCCGAGATCAGTCGCCTCCGCCGGACGGCCGTCTCCAGACTCAGCTTCTCGGACATCATCGGCGAGAGCCGCACGATGCGTGAGGCCATCTCGGTCGCCGAGCGCGCGGCCAAGTTCGACACGACGGTCCTCATCCAAGGGAACAGCGGGACCGGAAAGGAAATCCTGGCCCGCGGGATCCACCGGGCCTCGGGGCGAAAGGACGCCGCGTTCCTGGCCATCGACTGTGGGGCGCTGGCCGAGACACTCCTCGAGAGCGAGCTCTTCGGCTACCGGAGGGGGGCGTTCACGGGAGCCGACCGGGACTACGAGGGACTCCTCCGTTCCGCCCACGGGGGGACCATTCTCCTCGACGAGATCAGCGAGATCTCGCCGGCGCTCCAGATGAAGCTCCTGCGGGTGCTTCAGGAGAAGGAGGTGCGCCCGGTGGGCAGCAGCCAGCCCGTGAAGGTGGATGTTCGCATCCTCGCCGCGAGCAACCGGGATCTGGAGCAGCTGGTTCTCCGGGGCCAGTTCCGCGAAGACCTGTTCTACCGCCTGAACGTGATCGCCATCCGCCTGCCCTCCCTGCGAGAGAGGGAGAACGACGTGCTCCTCCTGGCCGACCATTTCCTCCGGGTCTTCGCGGAGCGCCACCACCAGGATGTCGTGGGGTTCACCCCCGAGGCCCGCCGGACGCTGCTCTCGGCGTCCTGGCCGGGGAACGTGCGGCAGCTGCAGAACGTGGTCGAGCGGGCCGTGATCCTCGGGGACCAACCCTACATCGACGTGGTTCACCTCCCCGATGGCCTGACCTCTTCGGGGTTGGGTCGGGTCGGGGAGGAGGATATGCCGGAGGTCCGGGCCGCCGGCCGCTCCATCGAGGATCCGGAGGCCAGGGAAATCCTGGCGGTTCTGGCCAGAAGCGGAGGGAGCCGCACGCGGGCGGCCAGGACGTTGGACATCTCGCGCAGCACGCTCTGGCGGCGCATGAAGAGGCTGGGGCTCGCGTAGGGCCACAGCCTCTATCCCATGAGAAGCATGGCGATGCCGGCGAACGAGACGACGGTCCCCAGGATGGCCCGGTGGGTGATGCGTTCGTGCAGCTGCCAGTACGCCAGCGGCAGGATGAGGACCGGCGGAAGGGCCATGATCGTGGCCGCGACTCCGAGGCGCGCGTGCTGGACGGACACAAGCGAGAGCCAGATCCCAAGGGTGCTCCCCAGGACCACGGCGATGGCCATGGGGACCAGGACCCCCCGGTCCCAGATGGCCCGGGCGATCGAACCCGCCCGCCCGCGCAGGCATGCGAAGGCCCACATCGCGATCGCCGCGGCCAGCATGCGAACGACATGGGCGGAGATCGCGGGAAAGTGGCCCTCCATGCCCTTCTTGGCTGCGACCAGTCCGAGGGCCTGACCGCAAGCGGCCGCCAGCGAGAGCAGGACTCCGTAGGCGTAGCGTCTGGGGATCGTCGACCGTCCTGCACCGGATCGCTCCATCACGACCCAGCCGATGCCGCCCACCGCGACAATGACGCCCGCCAGCTCGAGGGAATTCAGAGTCTCACCGAGAACGATCCAGGCCGCGGTCGTGCCGATGATGGGGACCATGGACATGATGAGCAGCGAGAGCCTGGGCCCGATGAGGACGAAGGCACTGAAAAGGAACGAATCTCCCAGGGCCAGACCGATCACCCCCGAGAGCGCTAGCCATCCCCAGCGTTCGGCCTCGAGATGGGTGGGGAACACCTGCCCGCGCACCGCCAGATGGAGGACGACGATCGTGGGCAGCGCCAGGAGGACTCGGGCATGGTTGGCTCTCCCGCCGCCCACGGGGCTCGAAGCGCGCGTGAAGTAGATTGCGCTCACGGCCCAACAGAGGGCCGTGCCGAAGGCGGCGAGGTGTCCTATCTGTGCGTTCACAGGCCGACCTCATCCGAGCGGAACGGGTCCGACATGCGTCTCTCGCGAGCGCGGGGCGGCCGCGTCTCTTTGGGCCCGAAGGTATCTCATTCCTCCGGTCGGGGGTAGTCAAAAGACCGCCGGGGTCGCGGGTCTTGCGATCGCGCGGGCCGCCGGATCCTGCACCCGGGCGGCGGCCGTCCTCACCGAGCGCGCTCGCCCGTTGAAAGTGGCGGCCGATTACCGTAGAATCGGGGGCCTGGCCGCAACCCTCCGGACCCGGGAAGGATGTGATGAAGAAAAACGGACACCGGTCCCTTCGCAGCGTGATTCTCCTGTTCTTCTTCTTCTCGGGCGCCTCGAGCCTTGCCTATGAGGTCATCTGGACCCGCCAGATCGCGGTCCTCCTCGGAAACACGGTCTATGTCATCAGCATGGTGCTGGCCGCCTTCATGGCGGGACTGGCGGGGGGGAGTCTGTGGATCGGGCGGTGGGTTGACCGGCGGGCGGACCACCTGCGGATCTACGGGGTCCTGGAGATCGCGGTGGCGCTCTACTGCCTGGCGCTTCCCCGCATGATCTCGCACCTGGTTCCCCTGTTTCGCGCGATCTACGTCTCGACCGGCGGCGAGGGTCTTCTCCTCGAGACCGTCCGGGCGGTGGTGGTGCTGCTCCTGCTCCTCATCCCGAGCGTCCTGATGGGAGGCACTCTGCCCGTCCTGTCGAAGCTGGTCGGGCGCGCTCCGGGCACCTACGGGGCCGACATGGGGGGGCTGTACGCCGCAAACACCCTGGGCGCTGTGGTGGGCGTCTCGGGCGCGGGGTTCTTCTTCATCCCGCGGGTGGGGGTCGGGACGACCCTGCTCGGCGCGGCCGCGATCGCCATCGGCGTGGGCATCCTCTCGCTGGTCCTGAACCGCAGCGTGCAGGCGAGGGTCTCGCCGGAGGCCGTGGAGAGCGGAGTCGAGCGGGAGGCCGACCCGGGGGGCGAGCGAGAGACGTTCGGCGTCGCGCTGGTCGTGTTCGCGGTCTCGGGCTTCGCCGCGATGGCCTACGAGGTCGTCTGGATCCGGCTCCTGACTCTGTTCATCGGCCCGAGCACGTACGCGTTCACCATCGTGATTGCCGCCTTCATCTCCGGTCTGGCCCTCGGCAGTATGGTGTTCCGGCGGTACGCCGCGCGCTTCCGGAACCTGTGGCTCACGCTGGGCCTGCTGCAGGTTCTGGTCGGGCTCGGAATGGTGATCCTCATGAGCACGGTGGGATGGGTCTACGATTCGCTGAGGGACATCATGGCCCTTCTCAAGCAGAGGGTGGCCCTCCTCTACCTGGCGGAGATCGGTTTCTCCTTCGGTCTCCTGCTCGTGCCGACGCTGTTCTCGGGCGGCGTTTTCCCCGTGGTGTTCCAGACGCTCCGGACTCCCAAGGGCCGTCTGGGTAGGGCGGTCGGAGGACTGTACGCCGGGAATTCGATCGGGGCCGTGCTCGGCAGTCTGGTTGCGGGATTCGCCATGGTCCCCGCGCTGGGCATCCGAGGGTCTCTCCGGCTGACGATCGCCGTCAACCTCGTGCTGGGATTGCTGCTGTTTCTGTACGTGGGGGTGTGGAAGAGTGCGGACGGCGGGGGCGGGCTGCGGGGACGCGCGCGGGCGATGGCGCTCGCGACGGTCGGAGTACTGGTCCTGGCCCTGCTGCTCCCCGGTTGGTCCACCCAGCTTTTCATCTCGCCTCCCTACATGGTGGTGGCCAGGGGACAACCGACCTTCGACGAGATGGAGGGGTTTGAGGTCCTCTACTATAAGGAGGGAGTGAACGCGACGGTCGTGGTTCTGGAAGGAAAGGGCCTCCGGTGGCTCAGCATCGAGGGCAAGCCGGACGCCAGCGCGTGGTCGCCCGAGTGGGCGGCTCGGTGGGCCCGGAGCGGCAAGACGGCTCCGGTGGGGACGGACATGCGCACTCAGGTTCTCCTCGGGCAGGTGCCCATGTTCTGCGCCCCGATCCGCAGCGAGGTGCTCGTCATCGGGCTGGCCAGCGGGGTGACCGTGGGCTCGGTGTTCCGGCACCCGGACGTGCGATCGCTCGTCTGCGCGGAAATCGCCTCGGAGGTCGTCGAAGCCTCCCGGTACTTCTCCCACGCGAACTACAACATCTGGTCGGACCCGCGCCTCGAGGTCGTCCTGGAGGATGGACGGAATCATCTCCTCATGAACCCCGGACGCTACGACGTGATCATCAGCGAACCCTCGAACCCGTGGATGCCGGGGTCGGCGAAGCTCTTCTCCAGAGAAGCCTTCGGGGCGGCGGCCGCCGCCCTCACCGACGACGGTCTCATGTGCACCTGGATCGACTCGTACAGCATGCAGCCGTCGGTCATGCAGTCGTTGGTCAGAAGCTTCAGCGACGTCTTCCCCTACGTGGTCATGTTTCAGATCGAGGACGTGGACTACTGTCTGATCGGCACGCGCCGCCCGCTTCGCATCCACCCGGAGGCCTGGCGGGAGCGAATGCAGGTCGCGGAGGTCCGCGAGGATCTCGAGCGGGTGTCCATCTCGGACTGGACCGAGATCGCCAGGATGTGCGTGGCGACGACGGCCAGCCTCCGCCAGGCCGTGCGGAACGAGGCCCCGAACACGGACGACAATGCCCGGGTCGAATTCCACTCTCCACTGACCTTCACCAAGTACCAGTCCTTCGCCAACTGGAGCTGGATTGATGCATGCGCCGTGAGCGTTGAGGAGCTCTTCGACGACACGGTGGCTCCGGAGGTGGTCGCGGAGATCGAAGCCCACCGACGGGAGAGCGTTCTCCAGCACCGGCGTACGAGGTCGAAGATCCTCCGGGATCACGAGAAGTCGGAAACGGCGGGATCGCGATGACGATCGCGGGGATCTTGGGTTCCGCGGGTCGCCCCTCCGGGACCTCTCGGGTGGATCTCGGGACGGCCTGCGTGTGGCTCGGCCCTGCGAGGGCCTTCGGGTCCGGAGGACATGAGACGACGGCCAGCTGCCTGGAGGTTCTCCGCGGGCTGCCCGGCCTGGCCGATGCCCGGGTGCTGGACGTCGGATGCGGGACCGGCGTCCTGGGGCTGGCCGCTCTGGCGCTCGGGGCTCGATCCGTGGTCGCGGTGGACACCGAAGCGGATTCGATCGCCGCAACGCGGGAGAACGCGCGGCTCAACGGCATGTCCGATCGCGTCGTGCCCATTCTCGGCGACGTGCTCGCCGCGGGACGCGCCCGGTTTGACCTGATCCTGGCCAACCTGTACGGGGATCTCATCCTCGCCTCGATCGACGAGATGGTCGCACGGCTCGCGGCAACCGGCCGTCTTCTCCTGTCGGGCATCCGGTGGGAGGAACGATTCGAGATCCAGGCCGCGCTCGGCCGGCTCGGGGTCGAGGTCCATAGGACACTCATGCTCGAAGAGTACGTGACCCTCCTCGCCCGCGGGCACTGACCGGCGGAAGAGAAAGAAGTAGGGGCGACCGGCGGGTCGCCCCTACGGCCAAAGCGCGCACCACGAAGCACGCGAAGAGCACGAAGAAGACCGGGGAATGCGTGTCGGGGCGGATCGTAGATCCGCCCCGATGAGAAACTCCTTCGTGTCCTTCGTGTGTTTCGTGGTCTTCGTGGTGAAAGGCTCTTGGTTCGCCTTGTCGCGTGGTTTCACGCGTGATTGGGCGCGTCTTCGGAGATCAGGCCGTCCTTCATGTGGACGATGCGGCGCGACCGGTCGGCGATCGAGGCGTCGTGCGTGATGATGATGATCGTGTGGCCGTCCTTCCAGAGGCGCTCGAAGAGGTTGAGGATCTCCAGACCGGAGGCCGAGTCGAGGTTGCCGGTGGGCTCGTCGGCCAGGATGATGGCCGGGCGGTTGGCCATGGATCGGGCGATGGCGACCCGCTGCATCTCGCCGCCCGACAGCTCGCTGGGCCTGTGGTCCATGCGGTCTCCCAACATGACCAGGTTCAGCAGCTCGTGGGAGCGCCGTCTTCGCTCGGCGGCGGGCATCCCCAGGAAAACCATGGGCATCTCGACGTTCTCCCGGGCGGTGGCGTAGGGGAGCAGGTTGAAGTTCTGAAACACGAAGCCGATCTTCTCGTTCCGGATTTCGGCCAGGCGGTTGTGGTGGAGCCCCTGCACCTCTTCGCCGTCCAGGAGGTAGGTGCCGTGGCTGGGGACGTCGAGGCATCCCATGATGTTCATGAGGGTGGATTTGCCGGAGCCGGAGGGGCCCATGATGGAGACGAAATCGCCGCCGTCGATGTCGATGTCGACGCCCCTCAGCGCCTCCACGTCGACCCTGCCGGTGCGGTAGACCTTGGTCACCTCTCTCATGGAGATCATGCGTTGGCTCCTTCTCCTGGCACGTCCGTCTGGTGGTGGCCGACTTCTTCGCCCCACCTACTCGTAGCGCAGGGATTCGGCCGGGTTGATGCGCGCCGCCCGGCGCGAGGGGAAGATGCCCGCGAGGATCCCGATCGCCCCGAGGATCGCGACCGTGATCACCCCGATCTCCCACGAGATCGTGGGCTTGCCCAGGAACTGAAGTCCCTCGTTCTCGATCTCGATGCCCCCGAGAATCCGCACCAGGACCCCCGAGGCCGCCAGACCGATGCCGCCGCCGACGAAGGCGATGATGAGGGCCTCGGTCAGAAATTGGTACATGACGTTGTCCGGTTTCGCTCCGATGGCCATCTTGATGCCGATTTCACGGGTCCTTTCCTTGATCGTCACGTACATGATGTTGGCCACGCCCACCCCGGCGACGAGGAGGGTCAGGCCGCCCACCACGCCCAGGAACACCTGGATGCCGGTCATCATGGTTCTCATCGTCTTCTGGCTGTCGATGACGTCCCAGATCGAGAGCGCAGACTCGTCGTCCGGGTCGAACTGGTACTTGCCGCTCAGCACGCGGTAGAGCTCCCGCTCGACGGCCTTCCGGCGCTCCGGCTCCCCGGGTTGGTACACGAGGTTGCCGAACCAGGCCCTCTGCGCGAACAGGGTCTCCATCGTGCTGGCGGGGATGGCGGCCTTGTCCACGTCGGGGCCCGAGTACATGCCCATCTGGAGCTTCTCCTTCATGATGCCGATCACGGTGAAGGGGACGCCGTCGACGATGATCTGTTCGCCCACGGCCTCCCGATCGCCGAACAGGTCCTGCTTGAGGTTCGGCCCGAGGAAGACCACCCGCCGCTTGGTGCGCATGTCCTCCAGGTCGATGAAGCGCCCGCCCCTTTCGGCGATCCAATTGCGCATCTCGCCGTACTCCGGGTTGATGCCGATCATGTGGCGCGTGACGGTTTCGGTGCCGTAGGTGATCGGCGTCCCCCAGCGGCTGTACTCGCCGCTGATCCGCCGGATTCCGGGGATGCGTTCCCGGAGGAGGTCCACATCTTCGGGGTGCAGGCGGACCGGCCGGCCCCGGGGCAGACCCTTGTAGGGGATGCTGGTCTGGCCGCCCCACACGATGATCAGGTCCTCACCCAGGCCGCGCCTGGCCCGGTCGATCTGGTCCTTCATCCCCTCGCCGAACGCCAGGAGCAGGACGATCGAGAGCGTCCCCCAGGCGATGGCGGCGACCGTCAGGGCGATCTTCTTACGCTGGACGCGGAGTTCTCGCCAGTAGTACCTGAACAGGGTTGCGCTTTTCATGGTCCCGCTACGGTTTCAGGGCCTGGACCGGTTGGAGGGACGCCGCGCGCCGGGCCGGGAAGTACCCGGACGCCAATCCCACCAACGCCAACAGGGTCACGGCGACCGCGGCGACCTGTGACGAGACCCGCGGCGTGCCGACGTACTCCTCGATCCGGAAGGCCGGCAGGGCGCTCACCAGTCCCCACGCGACCACGAACCCGATCACGCCTCCCACGGCCGTGATCGTCAGCGTCTCTGCCACGAACTGCCAGAGGATGAACCGGCGCTTGGCCCCGAGGGCCATCTTGACGCCGATTTCCCGGGTCCGCTCCTCGATCACGACGTTCATGATGTTCGAAATGCCGATGCCCCCGACGATGAGCGTGAAGGACCCCACGATCCCGAGAAAGATGCGCATCCCGTAGAACAGGGCGTTGAACATCTTCTCCATCTCCAGGGTGTCCCAGATGTGCAGCGCCTCCCGGTCGTCCGGGGCGAAGCGGAATCGCCGGGCCAGGGCCTCGTAGACTCGATCGATGACGCGCTCGCTGTCGAGGCCCTCGTAGGGTCTGAAGACGAAGTCATCCACGTACCGGTGCCCGTACAGCGCCTGGAAGGTGCTCCACGGGATGAACAGCTTGTCCTCGTCCCGGCCGCTGTAGCTGGAGTCCTGCTCCTTCGGGATCAGCACGCCCACCACGAGGAAGGGGACGGAGCTGATGATGATGTGCCTGCCGACGGGGTCCTCGTCGCCGGAAAGTTCCTGCTTGAGTTCGTCACCCACGAAAACCACGCGCTTCTTCTTATCCACGTCGACGAGGCTGAGGAACCGACCCCCCATCTGCGCGATCGCATGCCGCATGGGCGCGAAATCCGGACCTACGCCGTGGACCCTCTTGAGCAGGATCTTGTCGCCGTACTTGACCTGCGCGCGCCAGTTGGTGAACTCGGGGCTTAGGTACTCAATCTCAGGAATCTCCCTCCTGAGGAGGAGCACGTCCTCGGGCTTCATGCGGATGGGGCGCCCGCGCCCCAGGCCCTGGAAGGGCTGTGAGGTCCGCGCCGGCCAGGCGATCACGATCCGCTCCCCCAACCCATGGGCGGAGACCATCATCTTATGGTGCAGACCCTGGCCGAAGGCCATGAGCAGGATCACGGCGGTCGTGCCCCAGATGATCCCGAAGACCGTCATGAACGTCCGGAACTTCTGGGATCGGACGTCTCGCCAGAGCTGGCTGATGAACATCAGCAGGTGCATCAGTCGATCTCCTTGGGAGGCCGCTCCACGATCTGTTCTCCCTCGTTCAGACCTTCGACCACCTCCACCTGCAGACCATCGCTCAGCCCGGCGACCACGCGACGGGTGGAGATCACACCGTCCGGCCCCTGCACTTCCACGTAGGTGCTCTCGGCCTCAAAGTGAACCAGACGCTCGGGGACGATAAGCACGTCGGTCTTCTCCTGGATGATGATGTCGGCGTTGGCCGAGTACCCGGCGCGCAGAGGCTTCTCACCATGGGCCGTGATGTGGATCTCCAGGTCGAACAGGGTGGTGTTCTCCTCCTTCTTCGCCTGGGGGCTGATCCGGTAGAGGATCCCCTCGACCCGTTGATCGGGCAGCGCGCCCACCTTGATGCGGGTCGGCATTCCCTCGACCAGCTTCCCTACGTCGATCTCATCCACGGTCCCCCGGAAGATCAGATCGTCCATGTCCGCAAGCGTGAACAGAGCCGTCCCGGCCTGGTAGGAGGTGAGCGGCACGACGGGATCGCCGTCGTCCACGAAGCGCTCGAGCACCACGCCCCGTATGGGCGACTTGAGGACGTTCTCGACATCCCGGTTGGCAACCCGGGTCCGGCCCTCCTCGATGAGGGCCAGCTTCTCCTCGGCCAGCTGCCTCCTCAGCCTGGACTGGCGGAACTCGTTCTCCGCCTGGTCGTACTCCCGGTCCGAGACCAGCCCCTTCTCCTTCAACTCCTGAACCCGCGCGAAGTTGGACCTGGCCGTCTCGAAGGCCACCGTCGCGATCTCGGTGGCCCGCTTGGCGTCGGCGTACTCCATGGGCGTCGGGTCGGGCGCGATGTTGGCCAGGGGAGAGCCCACCTTCACGGAATCTCCCATCTCGACGAAGACGTCCCTGACAATCCCGGGGATCTTCGACTTGACCGTCACCCTGTGTTTGGGGCCGATCTCGCCGATGGCCAGGGCCTTCTCCACGATCTCGCCCCGTTCCACCGGGAAGGTGCGGATGGCGTTTCCGTCCCTGTTCCCGCGGCCGCTCTGGACGGCAAAGAACACGACCACGACGACGACGACCACGGCGGCCACGATGGCGACTCTCTTCATGCCAAACCATCCTCTCTGGGGTACCGGGGGCTGGGATCGCGCGAATCGGGCGACTCCCTTGAAAGCCGCGGGGCGTAAAAGTACGCGGCCCTGCAACCAGCATGTATACGAATCCCGATGCGGAGTGGTTCCAAGAGTCGCACGGGGAGTGTCCTCAGCGGTTTTCCCCATTCTACCTGCCTCCGAGGCGGGGGGCAAGTCCCTTGGGGTCGAGGCGGCTCGGGCCCGGGGGATTCAAGGTTCCCCTTCAGAAACCGCCGGAACTGCCGATTCCTGGAACGAGGGGGAACCGGCCCGGCGGCTCGCCCAGTCGGGCCTTTTTCGATCTTCGGCGAGGTGGAGGGCGCGACGATGCCAACAACGCAGACGACGACGGTCGGCGTGGGGGTCAGCTCGGACCTCGACTCGACCAAGGCCGGGGTTCAGGCCGCAAAAAAGGCCCTCGGCGACCTCGGGGGTGCGACCTGCGATTTCCTGATCGTCTTCGCCGGGATGGGCTACGATCATCGCAGACTTCTTGAGGGCATCACGTCGGTTTCGGGCAAGGTGCCTCTGGCCGGCTGTTCGACCCAGGGTGTGGCGGTCCGCGGGTGGGCCGACGAGAACCCGAGGGTCGTCGGCGTGATGGCGATCGCGTCCGGCGATCTCTCGTTCTCCCATACCATGCACGGGGGCCTCAGCCGGGATTCCTGTGAGGTGGGTCGCAGGATCAGCCGGGATCTGCTCGCCTCCCCGCCCGCCCGACCCGTGGTCCTCCTGTGCATGTACGACCCGCTGACCGGGGTCAACGTCGACCGGTTGATCCAGGGCCTGGAGAGTCAGGGTCCGATTCCCATCGTGGGCGGGGCCGCCTCCCAGCCCTGGGGGCGGATCATCGAAACCTTCCAGTACGCCGACGGCGAGGTCGCGCAGGACGCGGCCTCGTGCGTCCTTATCTCCGGACCGGCCCGGGCCGAGATCGGATTGAGCCACGGCGCAGATCCGCTGGGAATCGAGATGCAGATCACGCACGCCCGGGACAACGTGATCTACGAAATCGACGGGCGGCCGGCCTACCAGGCCTGGAAGGATCTGGTGGGCGCGGCGGAGGAGTTCTCGGCCGACGATATAGCTTCCTGGGCCATCGGCATTCGCCTGCCGGAGGACGTGGGCGGGCACTACGAGGGCTGCGTCACGCGCACGCTCTTCAAGATCGATCCCGAACACGGGAGCATCTACCTGCAGTCCGAGATTCCCGAAGGGACGCGGGTCGTGTTTCATCACCGGACCTTCGACGCCGTCATGGCGCGGGCCCTCGGCATGGCCAGGCATCTGAGAGAAAGAATCGGGGACGTGCGGCCGCATTGCGTTTTGAGCTTCGAGTGCGGCGCCCGTTCGATCCCGTTCCTTGGGCCGGCCGCTGCGCTGGAAGAACTGCGCAGGGTCCAGGGGGAACTCGGGGATGGGGTCCCGTGGTTGGGGATGTACGCCTGGGGGGAGTTGGCGCCCATCGGGATCACGAACTACTTTCACAACTACAC
>Ga0180438_10006638_pt1 | contig 15571 bp, 15 predicted proteins | sample SS_ome_12_FD_132455 | JGI IMG/M metagenome (GOLD analysis project Ga0180438, IMG submission 132455) | Hypersaline lake sediment archaeal communities from the Salton Sea, California, USA - SS_3_D_2 metaG | ecosystem: Environmental > Aquatic > Non-marine Saline and Alkaline > Hypersaline >...
AGGCCCACGATATAGAAAATGAATTTATTCGTGATTTAGGAATTAATATCAGTCTTTACATAGAAGGTGATTTCCAATCTATTACCGATGCAATAACCGCGGCAACGGATAGCTGGCTTGATAATACCGTAGCGGATCAAAATAATGATACTATAAGAACACTGTTAATTAATGAATTAAATTATAATAGTTAGGAGTAAATGATGCCTAAGAAAAAAAAAGAAGATATACCAGAGGAGATCAAAGAAGAGGAGCCAGTTAAAAAGGTTGTTAAAAAAGTAGTAAAGCAGATAGGTAATACCCTCCATTATTCAGACGGTACAACCGAGGATTTTACAGTAGTTAAAAAAAACAAAAAGCCTGAAAATCAGTATTAATGTTAACGCAGACTTTTATAGAGATTGAGTACGGGAGTACTTACACTTTCACCTACTTTAAGGAGGTCAAGAATACCTCCGTTATACCCTCCGCCGCTAAAATTAGTATATACGGTTCTGACAATTCTATTATCATAGAAAATCAAGATATGACTATAGACGGCTCAACCGGGGTGTGCACTTATGACTGGGATAGCGCCGGGTATTCTGTAGGCCGTAATTATTCTGTAAAGTACATTCTGGACGGCGGCAATCCTGTAGTTAGGTTTTTTGATATTTATCTTTATCCCTTTATAAACGATGTGACGGACGATGATTTATTTAATGTTAATAAATCAATTCGTGACGATACATGGGGCAAGGCTGGAGCTGCTGAAAGCGGTACAACATCAACTTTAGTTGATAGTGTATTGAGCGGATACGATGATGGGTATTGGACGGGAGGTATTATTACTATTTACCAGGGTGATAGAATAGAGGAGCGCAAAATAACTAATTTTGTAAAAAGTACCGGGACAATAACATTCTCGCCCCTCTTGTCTACTGCCGTAAATACCAATACTTATGAAATTAGAAAAAGTTATCAAGATAAAATTCTCCTTGCCGGGGAGATGGTCCAGAATGATTTCAGGCGGCAGAATAAACGGGCCTATTTACTGATTGACCATTACCAGGTTAAATGGCTAATTATCTATAAATTTTTTGAAGAGTATTTCGGCGATCTTATAAAAGAAGAGGGTGACGAATACGAAAAGCAATCAATCAGATACGGCAATAAGTACCGCTCCGACATGGAGACAATGACCATGGTCTATGATGAAAACGAAGACGGGGCAGCCAGTGAGGATGAACAGGATATTAGGCCATTGGCCCCGAGGTGGGAGCGGTGACGGATAAAGATTGGATAAAAAAGGTTAATGAGCTGCGGGAGTTTTGTGCCTCCGTTGGTATTCCTGTAGGGATAGAAGAGGATAAAAGCAACGATAGCAGACTTGACGCACAAATATTATTTGGTGATATGCCAATTGAACAGTTTAGCGAGATAAGGGATATTACTTGGAGTGTGATCGTCCAGCTGAAAATTAATAAAGGCAAGTGGGAGAAATTGATTAATAAAATGCAAGCGTTAACTGAAAAGTTCGCTGAGAGTAGCACGTTTTACTTTGCCGGGTGGTCACGGATTGAAGACCCTAGCGACTTAATAATGAATGGTAATGTGCTATTAAAAAGCATTGTTACAAATACGAGCTGTTAATTGATAGTTAATAAGTGTGTTATTAATATAAAGATGGTCCCGGCGGCCCCGCTGGCTGAGACAGCCGAAAAAATAAACTTTATGGAGTAAAAAATGCCCCTTTATACTAGCACTTCAGACCCTAATTTGCTTAGGGATATAATGCTACAGAGTGGTAAAGTATTCGGGCGTCAATGGGTACTCGGTCCTACTACCGGGACCATGGGGACACCCGGCGCAGCGGCTGCTATTGCAATATCAGGCACCTACGCAGATGATGAATTTAACGGTAATCCGCTTTATATAGTGGACGATAATTCAAAACTGTGTACCGTTGATATTGACGATACTGCCGCAAATACTTCTATCACTGTAGATACTACCTCCGCTCTTTTAGTAGAGGACGAAAGTACACCCGGTACATTTACCGCCTCCGGTGTGTATGACCTTTACATTCTGGGCGCTGAGAAATTCCTCGGTTTTTCTGACCAACAATTAGATGTTGAGGAGGAGACTGTAGAATTTGAAAGCGGCGCGGTGCCGGTCGAAGTACTCAGAGAGGACACTATTAAAAACGTATTAGGCATATCAGGCAACCTCCGAAACTTCGGAGCGAACCTCATGGCCGAACCGTATGCCCTCACCCAGTACGGTGACCAGACCAACCAAATCCAACAGCATGGCGGCGGTGTACCGGCTCTCCGTGGTGATTGGGCGCTGAGAATATTTCTTGAAGACGTTAACGGGTTCGATTGGAATATTTACGCATTCAAGACAAACTTTTTCTCTAATGGCGCTGTCAACCTTTCAGAGCAAGGTTACAAAGTAACACCCTACCGGGCCAAATGGTACGAGGACACTTTGCGGGATAGCCGCTTAGTTAACAAGTGGAAGATTATTCAGGCTACACAATAATCTAACCTGCTGGCTATAAGGGGACGGCGGGGGCAACTTCGCCTCCCCTTTTTTTAAAATGATAAATATAATACGATTTTTTTTTCAATACCTTAAACAGCGCCAGGACATTTACTCCGATAAAATACAGCGTGACTTTCAACCGCTTGAATATATCGAGATAAAACAAAAGAAAAAGTTAATTATCAAGCTAAATGATGACTGGGCCTTTTCTTGTAACCTCGATAACTTCTATGATTTTATCAAGTTTAATGCCGTAAAGACACAGGCAATCGGCAGCATTGAAAAGCTGAACGATCTTGATGATAGCGCAAATGTTACCGGTTTAAAGATTGCCAATTATCGGCTATTAATAACGATGCTGTATGAAATCAGCAAAAATCATTTTATTCATAAGTACCCGAAAACTACTAATAAGGTGAGGGAAAAATACCGGGCTTTTCTTGAGGAATATCTAATAGACCAAAATAACATGGTGCAAGTTTTCACCAAAGTTCTCAGGTATAATACTGAGTTAAAAAAAAAACTCCAAGTACTAATGAATTTTCAGATATTCAACAGCGATGCATCAATGACGATTGGAGGGCGGCAATTATCGGACTATATAAAGATAGACCCACAGACGGGGGAGAAAAGCTTCGATCCCTACCTTTTTTAGAATACCTTCATATATGCGAATACTACAAAGAAATGTCAGAATATCAAAAGCAAGTAAAAAAACGGACTAAATAAATGGCCGCACAGAATGAAATAGAAGTATTAGTAAAAGCAGAAGTTGCGGGTTATTTAAAAAACTTAAAAAAGGCTGACAAATCCGGAGAGACATTTGGCAAACGGGCCAAAAAAAGAGCCGCTAAATTAAAAGGTGCATATATTGGGTTGGCGGCTGCCATTGGAGGGGTTGCCATTGCAATCGGTAAAACTCTTGGAGCTTATGCGAAACAAGATCAAGCTGAAAGGTTATTACAAAAAGCATTTTCAAAAACATCTGATAACGCAAAGCAGCTGACAGAAGATTTTAAAAAATTTGCCGCGCAACAACAAAAAGTTACAAAATTTGGCGATGAAGTTACAATTGCCGCCGCCGCACAATTGCAATCTCTTGCCAACCTTTCAGGAGAGGGGCTTCAAAAGGCCATCAAAGCAACTCAAGATTTAGCAGTAGCGCAAGGCATAGACTTAAAGACGGCGGCTTTATTGCTCGGTAAGACTATCGGCAGCACTACAGACGCATTGTCCAGGTATATAGGGGATAGCGGGTTAAAAGGTGTTACCGATAAAGGACAGAGGGCCGAAAAAATAATAGCAAAATTAAATTCAAAATTTGGCGGCTTTGCAGAGGAGGAGGGCAAGGCTGCGGTTGGTACATTGGCAAGGTTTACCAACGCTATTGGAGACGCTGTAGAGAAAATAGGTGAAAGCCTTTTTCCAGTATTAGAACCACTTTTAAATGTTATAGGAGACTTTGCTAGTGGCTTCGGGCGGTTGCCTAGTTCAATTAGATTAGTAACTGCTGCGGCTATTGGGCTAACTCCTATTTTAATAGGATTAAATGCTGCCCTTGGTCCCATAGGGTTAGCCTTAACTGTAATCGGGGGGGCGGCGGTAGTGTTCGCTGGACAAATGGCCAGTGCCGTAACTGAGGCCCGTGACCTCGGTGGGGCTTTGGATAAATTAGCAGGGCAACAACAAGAATGGGCGGCGGCTAGCGGGGATTTATCAGCACAGAGAAATGTTAATCTTGAAAGACTTACAAAAGAATTGGAGAAAATAAAAGACTATCAGTTTTTTTTAAGGGGTATTATAGACGAAGAGAAAAGGCTTGCGGATGGCAAGGGAGAAGTTAATCAATTAACAGAAGATGAACTAGCCCTATTTCTTGAGATAATAAAAATTACTGGTAAGGATATATTAAATAAAGAGCGCCTTGAGAAATTGCTAGAAAAAGAAAAGCAAATTAGAGCTGACATAAAAAAAGAAAAAGAGGGCGGCAACGTAGTTACCAATAAATCAGTTGAACTAACAGACGCAGAGAAAAAAGCTATTGAAGGGTTAAAAAAAGCTATAGAAAAACTCAAACAAACAGCCATTGAACAGGGAGCCACACAAAAGCAAATTAGCGATGCTACAGTAGGAGGATTAGAAGAGCAGCAAGAGGCTCTTTTGAATTTAATAAAATTATTATCTATGGAGGCTGAGGCACTGGCTGAAAGGGAGGAGCGGTATAAAAGATTTACTGATTTTGTATTAGATGAAGATGAAAAGCGCAGACAATCGGCTATTAACACGGCAAATGAGCTAATAAAATCAGGGCAGTTTAGCGCAGAGCAAATACTATTAATAAATCAGGCGCTTGAAACAGAACTTGAAAACATAGACCAGGGTATTTTTAATAAAAAAGTAAACAACATTTCTAAATATACCGGGTACGCACAAAAAGCCGCCTCTGACATTGCTAAAACCTTCAGAATGTTTAATGATGAAGAAATATCCTTGATAGACCAACGGGCGAAAAAACAAATAGAGGCGCTAGACGAGGAGAAATTAGGTACAGAGGCATATGAAAAAGCAAGGACGGACTTGAGGGCAGATGCTGACAAGAAAATAAATGATCTTAAGCGGCGCCAGTTTAAAGCAGATAAGGCGCTTTCTATTATAAACCTGACCATTAACGGGGCGCTGGCGGCTATGAGGGCTTTTACAGATTTACCTTTCCCCGCTGCTGTAGGCGCTGCCGCCTCTATTGGTACACTTCAGGCAATACAAACAGGGATAGTAGCAAGTCAAAAATTCCCAGAGTTCAGGCGGGGCGGTATTACTCCCGGCGGTCCGGTAATGGTGGGAGAAGAGGGGCCGGAGCTGGTCAACCTCCCGCAAGGATCACAAGTTATACCAGCCCGGGAGACTAGAGAAATCAGAGAAATAGAACGGGGGCAGTTAGTAGTTAACTTGTACGGCATACAAGATATAAATCAAGCCCGAAACGAATTACAAAAAATTGAGGGATTACAGGCTTTTCTATGATTATAAGTGACGGTACAACAGAATTAACTTTTACAGAGGCCGGGGGTAACCCTGACAGCGTTATAATAGATAGTGAAAAGATTACCGCCGGGGGGATTATAAAGGTCCAGAATGTAGGGGAGAGGTATGTCGAGGACGTTAAAATCAGAATGAACGGGGCCGAACTCCGGCAGCTTATGGACCTTATACAGAACGGGGCGAGCAACTATTATTATACCCCCTCCGAAACTCCTCCAGAATATGATAATGACAACTTTCCTATGAAGGTTAGAATATCGGGCCTTGAGAAAATGACCAAGGCATACAACGGCGAAATAAAATACCATGTAACAATAAAAATACGATCATCTGAGCTATTATGAGAAATGCAAGTACTACAGATAAAACCGCTCAAATTGTCCAGGCTCTAAAGGGTACTCATTTAAAGCATGTTTCAAAAGTTGAATGGTATGATGATGATACGGATACATGGTCAGAGATTGACGATATAGACGGCGGCAAGCAGATCAAAGTTAGGGGACAAAGTAAGCGCACAAAATACGCAAATGTCAATTTTACCCCAATAGCAACCTCCGCCGGGTTTTCTGTTTTATCCCGTAATGGCGAATACTCACCGAAAGCTGGTACAGCTAAAAGCGACATACTTACAAAAAACCGTCAAGTTAGAATATCATTAGGGTACAAGCTGCCCAGTATTACAGAGGTAGATATTAATTTATCCTCCGGTTATTACTACTATTCAGAATATGCCTCCAGCGCTTTAAAAACAGATAGCGACAATTCAGAACAGAATACCAGCTATTTTTTTAATAATGAATTTCTGCCCCTGTATGATAGCGTTTTTTATGATAGCGAAACATACACCCCAGCAGCATTCGCTTGTTATGCCTACGACACAAACTCCCTGACAGAGCCCTTTTTACGTCAAATAGAAGTAGCCGCCAACACGGATAAAGTGGCGGTGTTTTATGGCTGGACCGATACGGCAGACGACAACGAAAGAATAAACTCCGGTAATTTTACTTATGCCGGTAAAACCGTTGATGGTGTCTCAAAGTTTACTATTTCAACTGGTACACAGGCCCGGTATTTTCAGGTAATATTTATATTCGATGCGGTTGACTGGGCCGGGGGTGAAAATGTCACGGCATTACAAATTGATTTTGACGAATTACCACCAGAATATTTTACTGTATTTAATGGCTTTCTTGATGATCCCGTCTTTGTGGAGCCAAGTGACGGCTCGATGCCTTATGTTAATTGCACGGCCCGGGATGCGTGGAAACGGGCCATAGAAATAGATATTAACTTATCGGACGTTGTAAACGAGGGGCTTGATGATATATTAAAAAATGTATTTGATAAGATAGGGATAGCTTATACCTCCTCTTCAATAGCCAACCTCGGCAGCTTTGGATTATACAACTTCTCAGACGGATACGGCGGGACGGTAAAGGCCGAAACGATCATAAATGATATTATGATTATAATTCAGAATGGAGCCAGCGATTACCAAAAATATTCACTGTGGATAGATAACGATATTGCTTATTTACAAGAAACTCCTATATTAACAGAGGCGGTTGGTGTGCTGGATTACCGGCACTATATCCAGGCGAATAAATCAGAGGACAGCGGGAGACAAATACAATTCTATAGAATACTAAACAGCGAAAAGCAGCTTGACAAAGAAGAGGAGCTTGATAGCGTCACGGACAGCGGGACAAAATCTGTCTCATTAACATGGGTGGGTAAAGCTTATATAACTAATATAACCGTAACTCCCTCCACGGAGTGGGAAAATATTTCACTTACCAGCATAGAAAATGAACAGGCTACCTTTCAGTTGACCGGGGCCGGGAGTACTACAATTAAGGTTTACGGCTGCAAAGTCACTGACCCGACTGGCTTAGTAATGGGACAAGCTGGCAACCTTAATAATATTCTAAACAAAGACGGGGCAGCACTACAGCAGATTATACCCTTTACCGATACCGATGCAAACGCCAGGTCTTCAGCGGAGGGGGTAGTCGAGATATTCGGTGATCCTACAAAAACCGCCGGGATACAATACCCGTATTTATACTTATTACCTGAAATTAATGACCCTCTTTTAATATGGTCCAGATATTTTTATGAGGATGATATATACTTTGTTATAGGGTACGAACATACGGCGGTATTGGAGAGAATGGAGACAAAACTATTTTTACTTGATAGTAAAAGAAGCTTTGGTATAGATATAGATTACGATGAAAGCCACGTATATGATAAAGGGATTAAATACGAGATGAGGCTGGGACCACAAGGGACTATTGACGATATAGACCCCGCCGACTACAAAAAAAATATTGGAGTATTGTAATGTCTAAATTAGGTGATAATGATATATATGTAATTGACTTTCAGGACGATGTTGACAGCTACCCATTGCGAGAAAACTTTGCAAATATAAAATCAGCTGTTAATGATACTCAAAATCAGCTTGATAATATAAGCGGGGCAGAAAGTACCAATGAAGTAGTTCAGGGTCGGGATTATTTCGCCTCATTGCGGGAGCGGGTCAGGTCTGGTAATAAAGATAAGAATTTTAAAATAACGGGCGGGGCGGTTACTGTTAACAGCTTAGATAATTCTAAAGTTGATATATCAGCATTTGAGGGTATTATTAACGGTGTCGGGGTTAATATATCTGCTGGTACTTCGGCCAGTATATCGCAAGCATTACCAGGCAAGCATAGAATTGATGTGGTAGTAGCTAATTCAGATAATACTTTTAGCGTTGTATCGGGTTCGGATGAATTTGATACTTTAAATCCGTTGGTCCCGGCTATAGCCGTCTCTCAATTACCGCTTGCTATTTTATATTTATCAGACACCTCTCCCGTTAATCTCACCGGCAATATATATGAATTATCAGGACAAAATACATACCCGATTATATTCGTTGGAGCGGATACCGTACTCCGTCAAGGTAATTATGTATTTGGCGATCTTATAATAAAAAATAATAGCGTAAAGCTTTTCGGCAATTTTGACGGCTCCCTTTTTAATACTGCCCTTAATAGAGCGTTTTTCACTTTCAAAATATACGGTAACTTTGAATTAAGGGATGGTACTATTGAAGTAGACACGGGCGAAACAACAAACTTTGACGGCAATACAAACGCCGGGGGAGATGCTACAGACGTCAATGGCGCCTCCGGTGGGGCGGCTGGCTTTCGATCATTTACCAGCATAAACAATTTAACATTTAACTATTCATCCAATATCGGCGGGGACGGATACGCTGGATATACTGGCGGCGGGACTATATACTCCGGCGGAGGTGGAGGAGGGGCCGGTTCGGTTTTTAATGCCGGGGGAGACGGCGGGGACGGTAAAAGCGCAGCTTATACAGTAGCATCCAACCTTGGTCCGACTACACAAGCGGTAAATGAAAAAAAAGTTTTATTTTGCTTGACTGCTGACAATATCATAGTTGACGGCAATATAACTCTTTCGGGAGAGGACGGCGCCGACTGTCCGGACACCACGGCTGCCGGTACAGATAACGCAGCCGGGGGCGGCTCTGGTGGTGGAGCTGGGGGAACTGTGATAATTGCGGCAAAGAATGATTTTACACTTACAGCCGGGGCGACTATATCGGTAGAAGGCGGGGACGGGGGTGCCGGTGGTGATTGTAGCGGCGGGACAGTAACAAACCTCGGCGGAGGCGGAGGCGGAGGAGGGGCCGGGGGTGCCATTGTTGTACGGTATAAAAATGATACTATATCCGGTACACTAGACGCCTCGAAAGGGACCGGCGGGAGCGGCGGTACAGCCACGGGCGGCACTACCACAATAAGCGGGGACAACGGGAGCGATGGTGGAGACGGCATAGTATCCTCCGCTGTTTATACAGACAATACCACGCTTGACGAAAACATTTTCCCACTGAATATGTTAGGGTTAAACTGGGATATATTTTAAAAAGGATTAAATAATGTCTTATTCAGAAGTACCAACACGGACAAGCGCCGACACGAACTCCAGCGCAGACATAAACCAATTACAGACTAATATTACAGACGGACGGGCGAGAATGGCCCTATGGTCCGCTGCCGTGACTTATACTATAAACGAGGGGACCGTTTACGGTGGATTAATCTATATATCATTACAAAATGGTAATACAAATAAACAGCCAGACAGCGAGCCGACATGGTGGCAACAATACCCTTTCTCCAGGCTATCGGTACATGATCCTAACATAACATACGCACAATGGGATCACGTATCTGCCGGGGGTTATATCTGGACGTCTTTACAAAATGCGAATACCGGCAATACCCCGGCCGAAGGTTCGGCATGGTGGGGGTTGTATCCTGTAATAAATGAATACACAGAAAAAACAACTTTAGCCAATGACGATCTTTTCTTGATAGAGGATAGCGCAGACGGTAATAAAAAAAAGAGGGTTAAAAAGTCCAACATTACCGCAACCGCAGCAACCGCTAAAGCCCTTGAGGCAGATGCCGGCACTGATATACCTATCAAGATGGGTGATGATATAGCGGGTAATAAAACAAGCTTTACAAACGCATCCAGCTCTGAAGTTGCCTCCGTTGATAGTCTTGGTAATATAACGGGCAATAGTCTTGCGGATACCCTGATATTATCTACAGGCAATCAAACGGTTCGATTAGGAGACGCTGCCGGGGCAACGAAATTAAAAATTGAAGATAGCACGACTGCTGAAGTCGCACAGATCGACAGCCTCGGCAATATATCAAGTACTTCATTAAAAGACACCCCGATTGAGGCAACGGATAGTCAAGATATAAAATTAGGTGATGCTGCCGGGGCCGAAAAGCTTTCTATAAAAGATAGCACGAATGCAGAGGTTGCCTCTGTAAATAGTGACGGCGATATAACTGGTAATGATATATCGGGCGCCCGGTTATTAACAACTGATATAGATGCCGGGACGGGTAATAATCAAAATGTTAAATTGGGTGATAATCTCGGTGGTAATACATTATCGATACAGGATAGCGATGATAACGAAATTGCCTCAGTAGATAGCAATGGTAATATCCAGGCTAATTCATTATTAGGTACAAAAATAGATGCCGGAGGTGGCAATAATCAAATTGTTAAACTTGGTGATAATGCCGGGGTAAATGATTTATCAATACAAGATAGCGATGATTTAGAAGTTGCCGCCATTGACAGCGATGGTAATATATCGGGCAATAGTGTATTTAATACTCCTTTAGATGCTGGCACAGGCAATGACCAGACTGTTAAACTTGGAGATGCTGCCGGTAGTAACAAGCTAACTATTACAGACAGCACAGACGTTGAGCAAATGTCTATAGATAGTGACGGGACAGCCACTATAAACACAATAACAAATAAAACCGGGGCCGGATTAGACATTGATTTAAAGTCAGCCTCCGCTTTAAAGGTGGAGGATAGTTCAGCGAATAACTTGCTAAACATTTCAGAGTCAACCGGGTTAGTAGATGTCAGGACAGGTAACTTTTTAGTATATGAAGACATATTGGGGATGCTGCCGGGGTATTCTGTAGATAAAACATATGATATAAATGACTTTACAACTTCGGGCGGGATAATATACAAATCATTACAGAATAGCAATACCGGCAATACCCCCTCCAGCAGCCCCACGTACTGGGAGGAGCTTTCTTTAGATGACACAATTAAAGTACCAGAATGGGATAGCAGCACGACATACGGAGCGAATGATATTATAAACTATAACGGATGGTTATATATTAGTCTACAGGCGAGCAACACAAATCATACCCCGGTTATTACAGCGGACTCTTGGTGGGCACCATATCCTAGAATTGACAGTTTAACACAGGTCGCAGATGATAGCGAGATTGATAGCTTTATAGTTGCCAGCGGTGGAGGTGATGGGTTAAAAAAGGCTCCATTAAGCGATGTAATTGCCCCGGCCATTTCTAAAAAAGTACCATTATGGGATAGTGGCGAAACTTATGATGACAACGATATTATAAATTATCTGGGCAATTTATACAGCAGTTTACAGGGGAGTAATACTAATCAAAATCCAGCGACCGCAACAACATATTGGAAAAAATTACCGGATATAAACGGTGAGACAGAGCTTACACTTACTATAGATGAAGATGACGTTTTTTTAGTTGACGATGCGGATGATAGTTACAAAAAAAAGAAAATAAAACTTGAAACATTAGTAGCCCACTCCCGGGCGGTCCTTGGAGAATATGAAAGCAGCTTTACATATTCACAAGATGATTTTACCGCCGATGGTGGGGTGATATACAAATCATTACAAAATAGTAATACAGGTAATGCCCCGGCCTCCTCCCCGACCTATTGGGAGCCATTATCTGTAGACGATGAAAAAATACCAGAATGGGATAGCGGTGTTACATACGGCGCTAATGATATACTGGCGTATAATGGCTGGTTGTATGTTAGTCTACAGGCTAGTAATTTAAATCATACACCTGCTATTACAGCTGACTCTTGGTGGGCGCCATATCCTCGGATAGATAGCTTGACACAAGTAGCCGATGACACAGAAATAGATAGCTTTATAGTTACGAGCGGCGGAGGTGACGGACTTAAAAAGGCGCCACTGAGTGACGTTATCGCCCCCGCTATTTCAAAGAAGGTGCCATTATGGGACAGCGCAGAAACGTACAATGATAACGATATTATCAATTACCAGGGCAATCTATACAGTAGCTTACAAGGCAGTAATACCAATCAGAACCCTACAACAGCATTAACTTATTGGAAAGAGCTGCCTGATATATCCAGTAAAACCGAATTAACGTCAATAGACGAAGATGACGTTTTTATGGTGGATGATGCGGATGATACCAATAAGAAAAAAAAGATTAAGCTTGAAACTTTAGTAACTCATTCAAGAGCGGTCCTTGGATATTATGTAAGCAGTTGGGAATATGATACGGATGATTTAATAGCATACAATGGAGTTATATATAAGTCTTTACAATCAGAAAATACCGGCAACACTCCATCTAGCAGCCCGACATACTGGGAGGAATATCCTACAGGTGGTGACAATACAACTCAAGTTAATTATGCAATTAACCCCATTAATTTAGTAGTACAAAGACACCTCGGCGAACTAACCTCCGCAACTTCTATTGCTAACAATGTCTATGCCTCCGACCGTCACAAGGTAGTAAGTAGTAACTCAAATCAAACAGCGCAAATTATAACAGCTAGCCAACCGTCTGGCCTTGCTTTTAGTAAGTCGCTGAAAATAAATAACACGGCCGCCGGGTCTAAAATAATGGGCTGGCAATCAAATCAAGAATATTTGAGAGGAGATGGTCTTGTCTCAGGTAGCTGGACATGGTCAGCATATGTGAAAAGTAATAGCAGTAACGCAAGACTAACACTTTATGATGGTTCTACTTATTCTTATAGCTCAGCGCACACCGGAGGGGGATCGTGGGAACTGTTAACGGTCACCAAATCATTCTCCTCGCCCAGTTCGGTTGTATATGAAGCTCTTATTTGTTCGGCTAGCCGTGGCACTGTCTCATTGTCATCGGGTGACTATATAGAGACAACCGGAGACAACTTTATACCAGGGAGCGAGAGGATAGAAATATCACCCCGGGCAGAGCTGGCCGAGCTATGGGAGTGTATGCGGTTCTGTTGGATGTATAAATATACTACCGCAAGAAGGGCATGGCCACATGACGGACGGACCGAGAGCACAGGAGAATTTATTTTAAACTTATATATGCAATGGCCCAGGCAATTACCAGGTACTCCAACAGTAACTGCCGGTAATGCCGGGACATGGTTGTTGGAAAATCAAAAGGGTGTTACCAATACTACTACAACAACCGGCGGCTATCCAGCTTTTAATCAAAGGTCTAATGTGGGTATGGAGTTTAGCCTGAGAGCTTCAGGCGGCTCAGGTACTTTTACATTCGGAGACAGGATCAATTTTCGGTTGATGAACTCGACCTCTTATATATTAGTAGACGCAGACGTATAAGGAGATTTAAATGTATGATTATTATGTATTACTAGACAGTGATAATGAAACGGTACTTGACGCAAGGTCAGACGCATTTATAACTGATACTACCGGCTGGACCTTAATTGGAGAGGGTGAGAGCAGACACTATTACCTCCAGATAAGAAATGAAGATAACCTCCCGCAATACAAGTGGACCGGCACAGACGTTGTATTAAAAGACGCTGAAGAGATTTACACCGAAGAGATTAACGCACAGATTGCCTTCCAGGATAAGGCCGAAGAGTTGAAACAAATGGATGAAGATTTTATCCGAGGTATTGACGATATTATAACAGCCCTTCATGATAACGGTATTTTAACAAAAGATAAATTACCCTCACCCCTTATAGACAAATATAATGCCCGGGCGGCGAAAAGAGCGGAGTAAAATATGACTTATGATGCTGCAAAATGTGCTATTAACACTGAAAAGATTGAAAACTTGGAGCGTGACGTGAAAAAGATTGATGAAAAGTTAAACGGCAACGGCAAGAAAGGCATTGCGGAGATAACTATTTCTAACAGTATATGGCTAAAGGTAGTTTTTTTGATGAACTTCGCCACACTTAGCGGGATAGTAAAGTTAATATTTTTCGGGAGGTAGTATGCCGAAGTTTTCAAATAGCTCATATTCAAAGCTGTCAAGCTGTCACCCTGACCTTCAGCGGCTTTTTAATGAAGTCATACGTCACTGGGACTGTACTATAATATTCGGCCATAGATCACCAGCCGAACAGAATGACCTTTTTATGAAAGGACGGGCGATAGTTGACGGCAAGGTGCAAATAGTTGATAGTGACGAGGTAGTAACATACCGGGACGGTTACGAAAAAATATCATTACACAATGAGCTCCCGGCGCTGGCCGTTGATGTTATGCCTTACTTTTCTGAAGAGCCGCATATCCGTTGGACAGATATTGATAGCCTTCAGCGGTTCGGGCACTACGTGAAAGGCATGGCGGACGGACTTAATATCGAAATTGAATGGGGCGGTGACTGGCGATCCTTTAAGGATTACCCACATTATCAGATAAAACAATGATAGAACTAGATCAATATTTTATTTTAATGGCTATCTTCATGGTATTATTTTTTATTAACTTATATATAAACAGGGGCAATTAATGCGACAAAATATAAAAGGTAATATCAGCGTGGAGGGGCCAGCTGGGATCAAGGTAAAAGCGGATAGTATGTTAGGATTTTATGGTATAACTTTAGTCGCTATACTAGCCGGTATGTATCTATATCTTAAATACGGCCATAAGCATATAAAAAAGATTACTAGGAGAAAAAAATGACGAAGTTTTTTTGTGACGATGACGGCAATTTATCTATGGGGCGACTGCTGGCTTTTCTTGCGGCGGTTAATTCGATAGTGGTCTTTAATGTAATGGCTTTTACCAGGGTAGAGGATTTAGGTCCGAATGCGGCTAACATTATTATCTGGACGTTGGGGATTGCGATTACAGGGAAAGCCGTTTCAAAAGTCGGCGAAAATATTAAAAAGAAATGATTGTCTATTCTATTATTGTTACCGCCCTCCTCCTACTTTTTATTATAAAAGATGCGTATAAAATATACGTGGGATTTTTCGGACCGGATGCCCGGGAGGAGCGTGACATAGAAAGTAAGTTATCACAAGAGGTAAAAGATGTTAAAAAAGAAGCTGATAAAAGTAATACTAAGCGTAGCCGTATTTTCGGCTTACTTGACCGCCGCTGAAATTACCCCGGCAGAACTGGACGAAATAAAGTCATATATTTTATCGGTGGAGGGCCAGCGGGATAGGGCTATACGTGCCGCTGAAGCTGCCAGACTAGCCCTGAAAAAAGATATGAAGGTCCAGCGTAAAAAGCGCATGAAGTACTTCGGGCTGGGCTTTGCCGTGGGTGCCGGGACCGTGGTGACTTTAACCGCCGCTGGATTGGTAGCTTATTTAGTGGATC
>Ga0180438_10006639_pt1 | contig 15571 bp, 11 predicted proteins | sample SS_ome_12_FD_132455 | JGI IMG/M metagenome (GOLD analysis project Ga0180438, IMG submission 132455) | Hypersaline lake sediment archaeal communities from the Salton Sea, California, USA - SS_3_D_2 metaG | ecosystem: Environmental > Aquatic > Non-marine Saline and Alkaline > Hypersaline >...
ACGCGATTATCGGCACGGCCGAGATGTTGCTGGATACGCGGCTTGACGACGAGCAGAGCGAGCTGGGCAGGATTGTCAACGATGCCGGGAAGACGCTGCTGACCATCATCAACGACATCTTGGATTACTCCAAAATCGAAGCCGGCAAGCTCGTACTGGCTGACGTGGAGTTTGAGCCATTAGCTGTCGTGGAAGGTGCCGCGGACTTGATGAGTCCCCAATCCCAGCAGAAGCACCTTTCCCTGATAACCTTCGTCGCTCCAGATGTCCCAGACCGGCTGGGGGGAGACCCTGGTCGCCTGCGCCAGATTTTGATCAACATAGTGGGTAACGCCGTCAAGTACACCGACCAAGGAGAGGTCGTCGTGCGAGCCATGGTCGATTCCACTACAGAGCACGACGTAATGCTCCGCTTTACGGTCAGCGACACCGGAATCGGCCTCTCCGAGGACGCACGCCGTTGGCTATTCCAGCCCTTCTCACAGGCGGACAACGGCGCCATCCGCAACCACAGCGGGACAGGGCTGGGGCTGGCGATCTCCAAGCGTCTGGTTGAGGCGATGGGCGGCGAAATCGGCGTGGAGAGCGTGGAGGGCAAGGGTGCCACCTTCTGGTTCACCGCACGCTTTGGTCGTATGGACGCCGCGGTCCCCGCGCCCAGGCCACGCGCCGACCTGGAAGGGCTGCGGGTGTTAGTGGTGGATGACAACGCCACTCAGCGTGACATTGTCCTCTCGTATCTGGACGGGTGGCAGGCGGCAGGCAACGGCGTCACCAGCGGCGAACAAGCCCTGGAAGCCCTCGCTGAGGCTGCTGCCGCGCACCAGCCCTACGAATTGGTCGTTATTGATTCGATGCTGCCGGGGATGGACGGCTTTGAATTGGCTCACGAGATCCAGCGCCAGCTCGATACCCGGCTCATCCTACTCACTACCCTTGACGAACTCGGGCAGACGAAGCAGGCCCTGCAAGACGGGTTCGCGGCATGCTTGACCAAACCGCTCAAGCGTGAGCATTTGTATGAGGCCCTCGTCGGTGTGGAGTCAACCCCGCCAGATGAGCCGCCCATTTCCCCTGCCGAGATACCGGAGGCGGCGGTGGTTGCCGATCAGCCTCCTGCAGCGCCGCGTGCGCCGATTCTCCTCGTGGAAGACGACCTGGTTAACCGAAGGGTCGTGCAGTTGCAGTTGGACAAGCTTGGGTATGCCGTCCACGCCGTGCACAACGGTCGCGAGGCGCTGGACACCCTGCAGGCAGGGGCGGATTACGCGCTGATTCTGATGGACTGTCAGCTACCGGAGATGGATGGCTTTGAGACCACACAGGCGATTCGAACGTGGGAGCAGGCCAACGGGGGGCACACCCCTATTGTTGCGATGACTGCCAGTGCGTTCCAGGGCGACCGTGAGAGGTGCATCGCGGCCGGCATGGATGATTACATTCGCAAACCAGTGACACACAAGGAGCTTCGCGATGTACTCAAACGCTGGTTGCCGGAGGCGGAGGCAGTGTCACAGCAAGCGTCAACCGTCGAACCACCATCGGCTGAGCAGCGTCTGCTCGCCCCCGACATGCTACAGAACCTGCGCGACATCACCGATCACGATCCAGCGATGTTGAGTGAACTCATCGATGTGTTCCTCAAGAAAGCATCTCCCCGACTAGCGGCAATCCGCGACGCCGTAGACAAAGGGGATGCGCAAGCCCTGGAGCAGACAGCGCACGTGCTCAAATCCAGTAGCGCCCAGATGGGAGTTATCCCCCTGGCCCAGTTGTGCGCTGATCTCGAGGCGCTGGGGCGATCCGGCACGACGGCAGGAGCTTCCGAGTTGATGGAGGGACTGACGAGCACATACCAACGAGCCAAGATAGCGTTAAAGTCGGAAGCCAGTCGCGCCCTATTTCAGGGGTATCACATAAAGTAGCACAACCCCAACTGACACAGAAGTCAAAAGCAAGCAAAACCATCCGAACCATGTTATCCTACCACAAAGACCACCTGCGTGCATCGGCCACGTGGGGAGCCTTTGACCTACACAAGTGAGCAGACTTCCACCTGGTCACGTGATCAGGTGACCACCAGGACAAAACCACTAGTATTACATGTCGGCTTCCCCAGTCCCAACGCACGCCACATTGAAGCCACGGCGCAAGCTGCAGCTTGCCAGACTCCTCAGTATGATGTAAACTCCGAGGGAATTTGTGGAGGATGTCGGCTTCAATGCCCGCCAAGTCTAGATGAGCGCACCTATCCTTGTCACCGGGGCAACCGGTTTCCTGGGGCACACGCTGTGCCCCTATCTTATTAAGCGTGGCCATCGGGTGCGCGCGCTCGTGCGTGCCTCAAGCACCTGGGACTTTTTGCTTCCGCTGGGGGTGGAGCTGGCGTGGGGCGACGTCCGTGAGGCCGAGGCCGTCCGCGCAGCAACCGAGGGGTGTCGGGCCGTGGTGCACGCCGCAGGCAAGTTTCGCTTCTGGGGTCCACCTGAGAGCTTTTACGCCGTCAACCTAGACGGGACACGGAACGCGCTCGAGGCGGCGCGGCTGGCCAAGGTCGAGCGGTTCATCTATATATCCACGGTTGCCATCATTGGCGCGCCCCGCGACGGCGTGGTGATCGACGAGACATATCCCCCCACCCCCAGGGACGATTATCAGCGCAGCAAACTAGCGGCCGAGCAGCTAACGCTGCGCTATTATCAGGAACACGGACTGCCCACCCTCATCCTGCGACCCGGCGCGTTCTACGGGCCAGGCGGGCGCTACGCCTTCAACCGGCTGTTCTTCGAGGATCCCCTGAAGGGCCTCCAGTTACAGGTGCACGGAGGACGGCACATCAACTTCCCTGTTTACATCCAGGACGTGGCACAGGGCGTGGACCTGGCTCTGGCTCGAGGGCGGTCAGGTGAAGTATACGATGTCAGCGGCTGCAGCCTGAGCCACGGGGAAGCCAACGACACTGTGGACCGCCTGCTGGGGTACCGCATCCCACGGCTAAACGCGCCAGCCTGGGCTATGCTCGCGCTGGCACGAGTGTGGACGTGGCTCTCGCGCTATACCGGGCGCGAACCCTACTACCCCATCAACCTGGCACCCTACGTCTTCTACGACTGGGAGGTCTCCAGCGAAAAGGCTCGACGCGAGTTGGGATTCGTCCCCACGCCATTCGAGGAAGGCGCCCGGGAGACATTGGCGTGGTATGACGAGCTGGGCGTGGGCCCGACCAACTGGTTGACAAAGCTGATCAGACGGATAACCTGGAGGAAGCTATGAAAGTCGTCACTGTGGATGAGATGCGGCGGATCGAGGCTGCCTCGGATGCCGCAGGTCATTCCTACACGGCAATGATGGAGCGGGCCGGGCGCGCCGTGGCTGAAGCCATCATCGCACAGCAGAATGTTCAGGACAGGCACATACTGGTGCTGGTAGGGCCGGGCAACAACGGCGGTGACGGACTGGTTGCGGCGCGCTACCTGGCCGAGGCGGGTGCCCGCGTGGCGTGTTATCTACTCAGGCCCCGTGACCCCACCCAAGATGAGAACTTTCGGCTGGTGGCGGAACAGGGGTTGGAGGTGACACTCGCTGAGGAGGATAAAGAATGGGAAATGCTCCAGCACTTGGCGGACAAAGCCGACGTCGTGATGGATGCCCTGTTGGGCACCGGGGTGCGCCTTCCGTTGCGAGGCAGACTGGCCGATATGCTCAGCCTGGTGAGGCGAACGCTAGCGGCACGCGGGCAAGCCCCCCTCCAGTCGCTGACGCCATTGGTCGCTGACGTATCCCCTGCCCCGCCCTCACCGGGCTTGATGCAGAAGACACCATTCGTCGTCGCGGTGGACGGCCCCAGCGGCCTCGACTATGACAGCGGTGCTCTGGACGAAGCAGCCCTCTCGGCCGACCTGACAGTGACCTTCGCCTACCCCAAGGTGGGGCACTTCCGCTTCCCTGGCGCGGGCGCGTTGGGCGCACTGGTCGTCGCTGACATCGGAACCGATCCAACCCTGGCGGATGACGTCGCGCTGGAAATCATCACGCCGGGAAGGGTCGCGAGGTGGCTGCCGCCGCGCCCCCTGGATGCTCACAAGGGTACCTTCGGCAGGGCGCTGATCGTGGCTGGCTCAGCCAATTACACCGGCGCGGCCTACCTGGCTGCTGCAGCGGCGACCCGAGCTGGAGCCGGGCTGGTCACCCTGGCGCTGCCCGCCGCCATCCACACCGCGGTCGCATCCCGGTTGGCCGAGGCGACCTATCTGCCGCTGCCCTGTGAGCAGGAAGGCGGCGTTTCCACCATCGAGGCCACACAGGCTGTGACTGAGCAGCTGGCAGGATATGACGCCCTCCTGGTGGGCCCGGGCTTGGGGCAGGCGGGGCCGACGGTGATCTTTGTCAAATCACTGTTGAACGAGATAGAAGAACGGGGATTTGGAACCCCACTGGTGATGGATGCCGATGGACTGAACATCCTAGCCAAAATGGAGGATTGGCCAAGGCGGCTGCCAGCGGAGAGTGTCCTAACCCCACATCCCGGAGAGATGGCACGGCTGATGCGGTGCACCATTGGCGAGGTACAGGCCGACCGGGTGGCGGTGGCACAGTCGCAGGCCGCCGCCTGGAACCAGGTGGTCGTTCTCAAAGGGGCCCATACCGTCGTGGCGGCGCCCAGTGGCCGAACGGCCATCCTACCTTTCGCCAACCCCGGGCTGGCCACTGGCGGCACCGGAGACGTCCTGGCAGGGGCGATCGTGGCCCTACGGGCCCAGGGGCTGGGCACATTTGAAGCAGCCACAGCCGGCGGCTATCTGCACGGGCTAGCCGGGGAATTGGCGCGAGTGGCGCACGGAGCAGCGGGGATGGTCGCCGGTGATGTGTTGGCACGCCTGGCGCAGGCTTGGCAACGAATCATCGCCTCTGACTCGGCATAGAACAGAAAGCGTGAAGCGCGGTACGACACCACGGGGGCGTTTGCACGCTTCACGCTTCGCTCTTTGCCTCTGGCAGAGAGCCCTCTAGCGGGGCGTGCTCTGCCAACTGCGGGTGACTTACCGCGAGATCGATATGTTATGCGGCCTCGGCTGCCTCAGGCGCCTCTTCTTTTTTCGCCACGGCGGCAGCGGCCTTTTTCGTCGCTTCGGCCGCCTGCGTCAGCTGCTTCTGGCCCTCCTCCAGGATGACCTTGCTCTGAAGTTGGAGCTCCTCGGCGCGGCGCTTGACGTCAGCAGCCACGGCCTCAGCCTTGGCGCGGGCTTCCCCAAGGGTGTCCTCCGCCCGGCTCTGGAGTTCGACCGCCCTCTGCCGGATCTGCTCGCGGGTCTCCTCTCCAGACTGCGGAGCCATAATGAGGGCCACCGCCGCCCCCACGAGGCCACCGACCAGGAAGCCAGCGAAAAAGGCTCCGATCTCCCCACCATTGTTATTGCTCATCATCCACCTCCTCAAAATGTTTGTTCATATCGGCCAGTTCTTCAAGAGCGTCGCGGATAGCCAACGGCGCTATTCCTCACCCTCACGCAATCCGCTGACCTCCCGCACGATACGCCGCAGGCCAGCCAGATAGCCCGACCACTTCATCACCGGAGAGACGACGTTGTGGCTGACGAACTGGGTCGTGCCCCGTACAGTGGCCAAAGTGTCATTGGCAGCCTCCAGCATCGGCTTGATCTCGTCTCGCAGCAGCACGATCAGCGAATTCATCTGCACCATCAGGATAGCCAACAGAACACCGATAACCAAAGTCTCAAAGGCAACGAATATGATGCCTGCATCCCGAAGCAAACCGACGACGACCTCTCCCGGGCTGGGGCCCACACCGGCGTACGCGGATCGATACGCATCCACCGAAAGGAGCACGAGCAGGACGATCAGACCCACCAGAAACAGGCCCACCACGACCAGGCCTGTGATAAGCCACCGCCGCGCCCGCAACTCCGCGGGCGATAGTTCCGGCGGTCCAACAGCCGTGGGCATTTCCGGTTCCGGCGGTACGGGAGCTTGCGTTGTAGGTACGCTGCGATCTTCCATTGTAAAGTCATTATAGCACAGGTTTGTGAGCCGTACAAATGACCGTTCTGCCTTTAGCTGAGAGCGTAGTACTCATCCGGTGACCTCCGGCCACCCAGGTCAGGAACAGGGCGGGACAACTGGACAGCGACATCACTTGCGCTGCTATGCGTGACATCCCCCACATAGCCCTTGCACTTTGGCGTTCTTTCGAGTATAATATGGGTAATAACCCCCATGTATTTGGGTTGACACACCCACTTACTCAATTGCCAGTTGTCCGGGTCGAAAGGAGGCGACTATCGGAGAAGAAAAAAACGCCGGTCGATTGGGTTGCTCGTAGAGCAGCAAGGAAAACAAAAGCACCAGATATTTGAACAAGTTTGAATAAGAATGAGAAAAGGAGAACCATATGACAAATCGAAGGTTTTCCAGCAAGTGGACATTGTGGCTTACAATAGCGCTCCTGCTTGGAGCAGCGACACTCCTGGCTGCGTGTGGCACGTCCGAGCCAGCCACGCCATGCCCAGAGGTCGAGTGCCCAGAATGTCCAGAGGTTGAGTGTCCAGAAGTAGAATGCCCGGAGGTCACGTGCCCGGAACCGGTCGTCGCAGACGTGCCCTTTGAGGCACTCTGGGCCGATTCCCCGCACAACGATGCGGAATCCGAGGCATTCCGCCACTGGGACGAGGACGATCCAGCGGAGGTCCCATCAAGCTGCGCCAAGTGCCACAGCACGCCTGGCTACCTGGACTTTCTGGGGGTGGATGGGACAGAGGTCGGTGTCGTGGACAACGCTGCGGAACTCGGCTCGACGGTTGAATGCATCGCCTGCCACAACGAGGCGACCGCCGTGATGGACAGCGTGGTCTTTCCCTCCGGTATGGAGGTCACCGGCCTGGGCGATGAGTCCCGCTGTATGCAGTGCCACCAGGGTCGCGCCTCCACGGCCAGCGTCAACGATGCCATCGCCGAAGCAAGTGTGAGCGACGATGACACGGCCAGCGAAGAGCTGGGCTTTGTGAACATCCACTACTATGCCGCGGGAGCCACGTTGTACGGCACCTGGGCGATGGGTGGATACCAGTACGACGGCAAAGCATACGACGCCAAATTTGCCCACGTCGAAGGCTTCGACACCTGCTTCACCTGCCACGACCCCCACACGCTGGAGGTCAACGTGGAATCCTGCGCCGAGTGCCATACTGGCGTAGCCAGCGTAGGCGACCTGAAGAACGTCCGGATGGAAGGCTCGACGAAGGACTATGACGGCGATGGGAATGTCTCCGAGGGCATCTACCACGAGATTGCGGGCTTGCAGGAGGTCCTCTACCAGGCCATCCAGGCATACGCTAGCGACGCTGGTGTAGGTATCGCGTACGACCCACAGAGTTATCCCTACTGGTTCACCGAGGACGGTGAAAGATACGCCACATGGACACCACGTCTGCTCAAGGCCGCCTACAACTACCAGACCTCTCAGAAGGACCCGGGGGCGTTTGCTCACGGTGGCAAGTACATCATCCAGCTCCTCTATGATTCCACCGAGGATCTGGATGCGGATCTCGCGGCAGGTCTTGAACGGATAGACGCAGGCCACTTCGCTGGATCGCAGGAAGCCTGGCGACACTGGGATGAGGATGGCGAAGTACGCAGTTCCTGCGCCAAGTGCCACTCGGCCACCGGGCTGCCCACCTACCTGAAGGAAGGCGTCAACGTAGCCGAGCCCTTGGCCAATGGAATGCTCTGCACCACTTGCCACGACTTTGCGGCTGGCGACTTTGCCCGCTACGAGGTCACCGAGGTAGAGTTCCCCAGCGGCGCTGTGCTCGACGCGGGCAACCCCGACAGCAACCTGTGCCTGAGCTGCCATCAGGGACGCGAGTCCACAGTCAGCGTCAACCGCGCCGTCGCGGGATTGGGCGCCGACGCTGTGGACGAGGGTCTGAGCTTCCGCAACGTTCACTACTTTGCCGCGGGCGCGACGCTCTTCGGCACGGAAGCCCAAGGGGCCTACGAGTACGATGGGAAGACCTACAACGGTCGCTTCGCCCACGTGACCGGCTTTGACAGTTGCATTGGCTGCCACGGCACTCACGGCCTTGAGGTCAAGTTCGAAGCCTGCGGCACGTGCCACGCCGGCATAGAGGACGTCGAGGACATCCGTATGGACGCCACGGACTTTGATGGAGACGGCGATACGGAGGAAGGGCTTGCCGGTGAGGTCGAAACCATCCACAAAGCCCTCTATGCGGCCATCCAGGCCTACGCTGCGGACACGGTCGGAACCCCGATCGAGTACGACGCACACAGTCATCCCTACTGGTTCACCGAGGACGGTGAAAGATACGCCACCTGGACACCGCGTCTGCTCCAGGCTGCCTACAACTACCAGTACGGTGCAAAGGATCCCGGTGCGTTTGCTCACAACGGCAAATACGTCATCCAAATCCTGTACGACAGCCTGAGCGATATCGGGGGAGATACAGCAGGGATGACCCGGCCCTAAGCTTTGGGCTAGTAATCCTGATTCTGGAGACAGGATTACAATCGTTCAAGATGGGGAGTGGGCCGCTAGGATAGCCCACTCTCCATCCACACCAGGAAAACCCGGATCAACTTTGCCTGGCAGGTCACTGGCTCTGGCAGATTAAATGACCATGGATGCATTCTGCGCGTTTTTCACGACCCATATGGTCCTGGTCTTCTTTCTGTACGGCCTTGGCTTCTTCGTCACCGGCGTGGCCGTCTGGATAGAGGCCAGCCGCCAGTCCACGCTTCCAGTGGCAAAGGGGCTCCCCCTCCTCGCTGCTTTCGGCTTTATCCACGGCAGTCACGAATGGATCGAGATGTTCCAACTGATAGCCAAGGGTACGTCTATGCTGTTCTCTCAGACCCCTCGGCTTCCAGTGCTCACTATCTCCTTCATCCTACTGATGGAATTCGGCCTTCGCTTGCTGGCGCTGGACGGGTGGCGTCCCTGGCGCTGGGTGCGCTGGGTGTTCTTGGCCATTTTCTTCTTGGGAGAGGGCCTGGTGTGGGCCACATGGGGGGGGCAAGAGACGTGGCTCGCCGCCGCCGACGCCTGGTGCCGGTACAGCCTGGCTGTTCCCGGTGCGGTGCTGGCGTCGGCAGGGTTGTTCAGGCAAAGCCGTCAACTGTCCCACGAGCGGGCAGGCATCTCACGTGACATATTGATCGTCGGGCTGGCTTTCCTCCTGTACGGCATCCCCGGCCAGGTCTTTGTCGGCCCCAGTCCCCTGCCGCCCTCAACTGTCGTAAACACCACCCTGTTTATGGAGATATTCCATTTTCCCGTGCAGCTCTTGCGTACTGTGGTTGCAGGTACGGTGGCTATCTTCACCATCCGAGCACTGCGGCTTTTCGAATTCGAGCGACAGCGCAACATGGACGAGCTCAACCAAGCCCGCGCGGAGGCGCAGCGACAGCTCAACGAGGAGAAAGCAAAGCAAGAGAGATTGCGCACGGAACTGCTCCACCAGACGGTACTGGCGCAGGAGGAGGAACGGAGACACATCGCGCGGGAACTGCATGACGAGGCCAGCCAAGCTATGACCGCCATGTCCTGGAGGCTGGCCGCTGTGGAACAAGCACTGCCCAGCAGCCACAACAAAGTCCACGAGCAAATCGTGGAACTGCGGCAGTTGACGGAGCAGGTGATGAGCAACCTGCGCCAGTTGACCATCCGCCTGCGGCCCGCCGTGCTGGACGAACTGGGACTGGTGCCCGCCCTGATCGCCTACGCCGACGACTGCTCCGCGCGTTACCCGTTCTTGGCAGACGTGGCAGTTACCGGTCACAGACGACGCCTGCCATCGGAGATCGAGACCACGCTCTACCGCATCGCCCAGGAGGCACTCACCAACGTGGCCAAGCATGCCCAGGCCACCCGCAGCCACATCCGTCTCCATTTCGACGAGCAGGAGGTGACCCTCAGCGTGGCCGATAACGGCAGGGGAATGGATGTACCAACCGCCCAGCGCGCGGCGGCGTGTGGGAAGGGCTGGGGTTTGGCCGGCATCTGCGAACGGGTCCAGCTGGTGGAAGGCACGTTGAACATCCGCTCGGCGCCGGGCGATGGCACAGAGATCTACGTACAGATCCCCATCTCGCCCACCCAAGCCAACGAGACTGACCGCGAGGAGGACACCCATGAACCCGATCCGGCTGCTGCTGGTGGATGATCAGGAGATCGTCCGTGCTGGACTCCGCTTCCTGCTAGAGAGACAACCAGAACTGGAAATAGTCGCCGAGGCGGGGGGAGGAGAGGCGGCAGTGGCGCTGGTGGAGCAACTGCGCCCCGATGTGGTGCTGATGGATCTCACCATGCCGGACATAAGTGGGGCTGAGGCGACACGACGAATCAAGAAAGTGGCGCCGGAGGTACACGTCCTGGCTCTGACAATCCACGAGAATGAGGCGTACTTCTTTGAGATGTTGAACGCTGGAGCCAACGGTTACATCCCCAAGCGGGCCTCACCGGAAGACCTGCTAGCGGCGATCCGCGTGGCGGCCGCCGGGGATGTGTTCTTACATCCAATCGTGGCCGGTGCCCTCGTCCAGGATTATCTGCGCCGGGTCAGCACCGGCACAGAGCGGGAGAGCTACGATGGATTAACCTCCCGCCAGCGGGAGGTGCTCACCCTTATCGCGGAAGGGCTCTCCAACCAGAACATCGCCTCCCAGCTAGGCATCAGCGTCCGAACGGTAGAGCGGCACCGGGAGAACATCATGGATCGACTGAACTTGCACAGCCGCACGGACTTGGTGAAATACGCCCTGCGCAAGGGTCTGATTGACTTGGAAGAGGAATGAGCCGCGCGATATTCACCGACCACAGGTAAAGGACGATCATGACCAAGATCACCCGGCGCGATTTCATCAAACTAGCGGGCATAAGCGCAGCAGCAGCCAGTCTCTCAAGCTGTGGCAGAGAGCGGCTCTTGAGCATTTGGAGACAGCCCAACGGCCCGAGCACGACGCCCCCTTCCAAAAGCGCCTGGGTACCCACCGTCTGCCGCATCTGCCCGGCCGGGTGTGGCGTACTAGTGCGCGTTGTGGGCGGCCGAGCAGTCAATGTCCAGGGTAACCCCCGCCACCCGCTCAATCAGGGCAAGGTCTGTCCCCGCGCCCAGGCCGCCCTCCAGGTCCTCTACGATCCCGACCGGATACAACATCCTCTGCGGCGCACCAGCAAGCGGGGAGAGGGCCAATGGGAGCGCATCCCCTGGGAAGAGGCCATCGCCCAGGTTGCCAGACACCTGATGAGCATACGCCAAGCGGGACAGAGCCACACGCTCCTGTTTCTCCACGACGCGCCCCCCGGTCACATGCAGGAACTGATCCGCCGCTTCTGTCAGGCGTACGGATCGCCCAACGTCGTCGCCGCCGACGGGCTCGACGCCGAACGTCTGACGCACCTTCTCACACAAGGCTGGTTCGACCTGGCTGCGCACAACTGGGAGGAGACCGCCTACGTTCTGTTCTTCGGGGGCTCTTTCCTGGAGGATTGGCAGCCCCAGGTGCATATGCTGAGAGCTTACTCGTATATGCGGCGCGGGCGACCTGACCGGCGCGCGCGAATGGTGCAGATCGGCCCGCGATTCTCCGTCTCGGCCGCAAAGGCCGATGAATGGGTGCCGCTCCTCCCCGGTCGCCAGGGGGCACTTGCTCTGGGGATGGCCCACGTCATCATCCGCGAGCGGCTCTACGACCACGATTTCGTCCTCAATCACACCGAGGGTTTCGCCGACTTTGTCGCGTTGGTGCAGGAGCAGTATGCACCGGACAAGGTAGCCGGACTGACAGGCGTCCCCGCCGAGACGATCCAGCGACTGGCACGCGAGTTTGTGGGGAATCGGCCGGCCGTGGCCGTCGCCGGGCGCGGGCTGGCGGAGGGAACAAACGCTCTATTCAGCCACGTCGCCGTCCACGCCCTCAACGCACTTGTAGGCAGCGTGGACGTTCCAGGCGGCGTCCTGCGGCCTCGCCAACCGCCCTTCACCCCCTGGCAACCGGCTCCATCAGAAGGGCCATCGCAACCACGGTTGGACGGTGCTGGCAGCCTGGCCTACCCACTGGCCGCAAGCGCCCTTCACGCGCTGCCAGAACGCATCCTGGCCGGCATCCCCTACGCTCCCCAGGTTCTATTCCTCTACGAAGTCAACCCGCTCTTCGAGGGAGCCGGGGCGAGCCGTTGGCGCGATGTCTTCCAGCGCATCCCGTTCATCGTCAGCTTCTCCTCCTTCATGGACGAAAGCACGCGCTATGCCGACCTGGTGCTGCCCAATCACACCTTTCTGGAGCGCTGGGTGGACGGGACACCGCCAGGCGGGCTGGGTGTGCCCACCGTCGGCGTTGGACGGCCTGTTGTGGGCCCGCTGCACGACACGCGCCACACCGGAGACGTGCTCCTGACCCTGGCCCGAACCGTCGGTGGCCCTCTGCCCGATCTTTTCCCTTGGAGGGATTTCGAGGAGTTGCTTCGCTTCCGCACGCACGGGCTCTTCGAGGCAGGCGGATCAATCCAGACCGACTCCTTTGACCAGTTCTGGCGCGAACTCGTGGAGCAAGGCACGTGGGTCGGCGCTCCCTACACCTTTGGTCAGTGGGAGAAAGTGTTCACAACTTCCTCCGGTCGCTTCCAGTTCCGCCTGAATCAGTTGGAAGAGACGTTGAGTGAGCTCGGAGTGAACACAGGACACCTGGGACTGGAAGGCAAGGTAGACGTGCTGGCGTTGCCACATTACGAACCCCCGCGCCGCGCAGGCGATGAGTCCGAATACCCTCTGCACCTGGTGCCATACCGTGTGATCGCTGACGCCGGCTGCCGGGCTCCCAACGCCCCACTTCTGTGGGAGATGTATGGGCTGCACCTCAAGGAGATGTGGCAGAACTGGGCGGAGATCCACCCGGAGACGGCCCACCATCTGGGTATCAGCGATGGAGATCACATATGGGTCGAATCGCCCCAGGGGCGTGTCCGGCTCAAGGCCCGCGTTTACGAGGGAGCGATGCCCGACGCAGTCAACGTCCCCCTGGGCGGGGGGCACACGGCCGGTGGGCGGTGGGCCAGCCAGGTCGGCGGAGGGAACGTAGCCGAACTGATCGTCCCCCAGACCGATCCCGTGGCTGGCACCGTCGCCTGGTGCAGCACCCGCGTTAAGGTCTACAGGACATGAGAACACGGATTCCAGGACCCCAACGGATTGGGTTCAGTTTTAGGTGATTCATCATTGGAGAATGCGATGCCCCGATGGGGAATGGTTATTGATCTGGATAAGTGCACGGGTTGCCAATCCTGTACAGCTGCCTGCAGGGTGGAGAACAACGTCCCCTTTGCCGGGCCGGAACAGGCAGAACTGGGACGACCGATATTCTACAACGAGGTGCTTGAGGAAGAGATACACGGTCACTACCCCTTTCTCAAGACCCAGTTTGTTCCACGCCCCTGCTTCCACTGTGAAAACCCGCCCTGCGTCAAGGTCTGTCCGGTAGAAGCGACTTACAGGGACAAAGAGGGTGTGGTATTGATGGATTACGGTCGCTGCATCGGCTGTCGCCTATGCACCACGGCCTGTCCCTATGCCGTGCGCTACTTCAATTGGTCCGCCCCTCAGTTCCCAGCGCCGCTGGATCAGGCACTCAACCCGGATGTGCCGGCGCGCCCCAAGGGAGTGGTGGAGAAATGCACTTTCTGCACCCATCGACTTCGGGCGGCACAGGCTCAAGCCGAAGAAGAAGGGCGGGAACTGAGTGACGCCGAGGCGGTGCTCCTGCCGGCATGCAACCAGGCCTGCCCTGCCTCAGCCCGCTATTTTGGCGATCTGGAGAATCCAGAGAGCTCCGTCTCGCGGCTATCCCGCAGCCACCGCGCCTTCCGGATCTTTGAGGAACTGGGCACCGAACCCAGTGTCTACTACTTGAAGAGCGAGTAGTACGCTATGCAAACGACACAAGAAGAGATCCTAACTCTACTCCTGACCCCACTGACCCGTACCAGCCTTGGCTTCATTATGCTCGTGGGCCTGCTGCTACTCATCATGGCTGGCGGTGCTGCAGCTTACGTTTACCAGTTTGTGAACGGCCTCAGTGTGACAGGGATGAACCGCCCAGTCTATTGGGGTCTCTACATCGTCAACTTTGTCTTCTTTATCGGCTTGGCCCACTCCGGCACCTTTATCTCCGCCATTCTCAAGCTGGTGGGGGCCGAGTGGCGCAAGCCCCTGGCCCGCGCCGCCGAGGCCATCACGGTGTTCAGCGTTCCCTTTGGCGCTGGCAGCATCCTGATCGATCTAGGTCGTGTTGAGCGCAGTGCTAACGTTTTTCTCTTCGGCCGCTTTGAGTCTCCTCTCCTGTGGGATGTGACCAGCGTGAGCCTCTATCTTTTCTCCAGCATAGTCTTCTTCTACCTATCCCTCCTGCCCGACATTGCCCGTTGCCGGGACGAGTTGCTGGATGTGCCTCGCTGGCAGCACCAGATGTACCGCATCCTGGCCCTCGGCTGGAAAGGCCATCCCCAGCAATATCGTCGCCTGGAGAAGGTCCTGAGTGGGATGACTGTCTTTATGAGCATGCTCGTTGTGATCGTCCACACGGTCGTCGCTTTTGTCTTCAGCATGACAGTACAGCCAGGTTGGCATACCGCGGTCATGGGTCCCTTCTTCCTGGTGGGAGCCGTCTTCTCCGGGTCGGGCGCTGTCGTCGTCGCTATGGCCTTGCTGCGGCGGGCCTATCACCTGGAGGATATCCTGACGCACAAGCACTTTGACTACATGCGCAAGTTGCTTATCGCCCTCACCCTGGTCTGGTTTTATTTCATAGTGGCCGAGCATCTGACGACCTTGTACGGCCAGGAAGTCGAGGAAATGCACATATTCCGGGAAAAGTTCACCGGAGCCTTCGCCATCCCCTTCTGGACTATGTTCACGTGCTGTTTCGTCATACCACTGGTTATCTTTCTGACAAAGGGAAAGAAGAGCATCGGTTGGATGGTGGTGGCAGGGCTAGTTATCAACGTGGGGATGTGGCTGGAGCGCTACATCGTCATCGTCCCCACCCTGACACGGCCCCGGCTGTTGAGCGGCCTGACAACGGGCACCTATTCCCCCACCTGGGTGGAATGGGCCATCACCGCTGCCTGTTTTGCCGGCCTGTTCCTTTTGTACGCACTGTTCACCCGCTTCTTCCCAATCGTCCCCATCTGGGAACGGTCAGAGGAGATCGAGGCACTCTTACATGAGACCCAGACGTAGGACATTTCGCAGCGCCATCCGTTCTTACGGCGTAGAGGAGGGAGCAAGATGACCATCCCGAACATGTTCACCACCCCAGGCATCGGCGGCATTATCGCCACAGCCGTGCTGCTCTGCGCAGCGGCGACGTTCTTCGGCCTGACCTATTGGATCTTGTGCGGCGGTCGGGAGGAAGAACCGCCATGGGAGCGCATGGGCTGGCCTTACAAATCGACAGATAGTGAACGTCGTTTTCAAAACTTTGGGAGGTGAAGAAATGGACATCGTGAATTTGGGTGGCATAGCCATAGGTGTGGTCG
>Ga0180438_10006642_pt1 | contig 15569 bp, 10 predicted proteins | sample SS_ome_12_FD_132455 | JGI IMG/M metagenome (GOLD analysis project Ga0180438, IMG submission 132455) | Hypersaline lake sediment archaeal communities from the Salton Sea, California, USA - SS_3_D_2 metaG | ecosystem: Environmental > Aquatic > Non-marine Saline and Alkaline > Hypersaline >...
TGAATATAAATTAAGGTTATGATATGTATTTTAATATAAATTACAATTTTGAACTAAAACCAGAAGATATAAGCGATCCTATTATCTTAATCGGATGGCCAGGTATTGCTTTAGTAGCAAAACTGGCAATTACCTCAATAAAAGATTCCCTCAAAGCTGATGAATATATGAGTATTGAGTCCTTTGATTTTCCTCCAAAATCAAATGTAGAAAAAGGAGAATTAATGGTCCCTACTGCTAATGTGTATTATGTCCAAAAAAGTAAGAATAATCCTAATGATTTCTTTATTCTAACAGCAAATTATCAACCACAATCCTCTCAAGGTGTTTTCGAGTTCTCCCAAAAATTTTGTGAGGAAATGGACAAGATTACTGATGGTAAAATTAAAATGTATGTGAGTACTGGAGCCATGATTACGGAAAGAGTAGAATCAAAAACAAAGGTCCATGTATGTGGAACAGATTCGGATTTAGTAAAATCTTTCTTAAAGTTTGAAAATACCGAATTAATGGAAAATGGCGTAATTGCCGGGGCGAATGGAATTTTGCCTGCCTGGGCAGGTCAGAAAAATTTTGCTCCCGGTATTTGTTTATTAGCTGAAACACTTCCAGTCCCTATGATGGCATTGGATCCGAGAGCCTCAAAAGCTCTCGTCACGCTTTTAAAAGATTATTTTAAAATTAAAATGAATTTCGATGAATTAAATAAGAAAATTGAAGAGATGGAGAATATTATAGATTCTTATAAAAAACAAACCAATCATCTTATGAAAAATTTAAAGCAAGATCGCGGTCCTGATTCATATTATCGTTAAAAATCTTCTTACTTAATTGACTAATTTCATTAAAAGTTAAAATTTTATATTGCTATCAATTTTATTACCTAATTAAATATTATACCATTAACAAAATAGGATTGTAATATAATGAAATTCTTTAAACTTTTTAACCCGTTAAAGATAAGAAATTTGGAGCTGTCTAATCGTATAGTAATGCCTGCGATGCACCTAAATCTTGCGAAGAATGGCTTTGTCGCTAAAAAAATGATAGATTTTTATGTTGAAAGAGCAAAGGGAGGAGCAGGATTTTTGATAATAGGAGGGTGTTATGTTGATTTATATGGGAGTGGAATACCTACTATGCTTGCGATTGATGACGATAAATATGTGCCTAAACTTATAGAATTGACAAAGGAAGTTCATAATGCACGGAATGACGTAAAAATTTGTTGTCAATTGTACCATGGTGGAGCATACACATATCCGCAGATAATTGGAAAAAAACCGATTGCACCATCAGCTGTCTATAGTAATTTTAGTAAAACTACTCCTCGAGAAATGACCCTAGAAGACATTAAAAGAGAACAACAAGCATTTGTGGATGCCTCATTGCGAGCTAAAAAAGCAGGATTTGATGCCCTTGAAATATGCGCAAATGCAGGTTATTTGATGGATCAATTTATCTCTCCAAAAACCAATAAGAGAAAAGATAAGTATGGTGGAACTCTCGAAAATCGTCTAAGATTTCCCCTTGAGACGATCGAATTAATGAGATCAAAGCTTGAAGATTTTGTCATCGGTTACCGGATTTCTGGCGATGATTTTGTTCCGGGAAGCAATACTTATAAAGAAAAAGCAATCATTGCACAGGAATTGAGCGAAAATCTCGATTATTATAATGTTACAGGAGGATGGCATGAAACTAAGATTCCTCAATTACCAATGGAAGTACCTGAAGGATGTTATACTTACTTAGCAGAAAATATCAAGAAAAATGTAAATATTCCTGTATTTTCCTCTAATCGAATTAATTATCCAGAATTAGCAGAGGAAATCTTAATGGCAGGGAAAGCTGATGCGATTTGTATGGGGCGTCCGTTAATCGCAGATCCATTTCTTCCTTTGAAAGCAAAAAGAGGAGAACTTAGAGATATTATGAATTGTGTTGGCTGTAATCAAGGATGTTTTGACAATGTATTTCGAATGATGCCAGTTACATGTTTAAGAAATGCAAGAGCGGGAAATGAAGCGAGGACTGAATTAAAACCACTCAAACAAAAGAAAAGAATAATGGTTATAGGTTCAGGTCCTGGTGGATTAGAAGCTGCACGAGTCGCTGCGATGCGAGGTCATGAAGTTCATATATTTGAAAAAGACGATAGAATTGGGGGTCTTCTCAATTTAATATGGATTCCTCCTGGTAGAAATGAATTTAAAAGAATGATTGAAAATTATACTTATTGGATTCAAAAATATGGAATTAAAACTCATCTACAGTCGAAAGTATCCATTGAGACAGTGAAAGAATTCAATCCAGACGTTGTCTTTTATGCTACTGGCTCAATACCCGTTCTACCTCCAATTAAGGGAATTGAAAACAAGAATGTATTCTGGGCTAATGATGTGTTTAGGGGCGATGCGCCTATAGGAAGTAATAATGTAATTATTGGTGGAGGTGCAACTGGTATTGAATTAGCGGTTTACATTTCTAAATTTGGTGCATTAAGCTTAGAGGCTTTTGACTTTTTAACCTTCTACGATGCTTTAAAACCAGATATAGCTCTGGAAATGCTCCATGCGCCAAGAAATAATGTTACCGTTTTGGAAAAATTACCTAAATTAGGATCAGCATTAGGAAAAACCACTAAATGGGTTCTATTAGATAAATGTGATATGCTCGGAGTTAAAATGATGACAAATATTGAGGTTAATGAAATTGGGGATAATTATGTAAATTATTCTGATGCGAATGGACGTGATCAAACCATCACCGATGTAGATTATGTTTATTATGCAACAGGAGTCATTCCGAATGATGATCTCTATAACCAGATAAAGGAATTAGGGAATATTGATATAGAAAAGATCGGAGATGCAAGAAAACCAGAAACTGTTATGGAAGCTACAGCTAGGGGATACAAGATCGGAAATAAAGTGTAATCTACATCATTTAAAAATTAATCATTTTTTTAATCCAAATATTAATATAGGGAAAATGTAACTTATTGATCAAATTGCAAAAAACCAATACTCATGATGTAAACGAGAAGATTTCTCATAAACTAAACGCGGTTAATGAGAAAACGAGAAATTACATCAAAGATGTTGTTATTCTGGTAAATAAGGAAATTGGGATTAATAAAATTCTCTCAATTTTATTATTTGGAAGCCAACAATCCCAAAATAAAACAGAAAACACATCGGTTTCAGATTGCGATCTTTTATTTATTTTTAAAGATAGAGTATCATCCCATCATATTCGTGAAATAGAGAAATACTTTATTGCGCTTGAAATTAAGCATAATTTCGAGGAATCAAATAAAAATGTGCTGCGAAATTTGATTTCTTCGATCCAACATGCAACCGGGATGTTTATCAGCCATTTTTTAACGAAAGAAAAGTATTGGAATAATGCAATCTTTCATAAGATCTTCCAAGTAAATAAAGTATTTTCTGCTTTATTTGCACCACGTCATATTGTCCTTAGCAATGTTATCATAAATAGCACAGTACTCTATGGCGCAGATTTAAGAAAAATAATTAGTAAAAACATTAAAGTTTATGTTTTCGAGATGTTTAAAAGCTTGGTTATGAATCTATTTATTTCTTTCTTTTCATTGTTATTATCTCCTGTAAAGAAATTAAACTCTATTAAATTTCAGTTAGAAGCTATTAAATGGTCTCTAAGATCATCCTATTATTACTGTTTTCGAGATACACAAAATTTAGATGATATCATTGAACGATTTGTTACCTTTGAGAAATATTCTTCTCGAGAAAAAGCACAGTTGTTTTATAATCAATTCTTAAAACTAAGAAAAAAGCCATATAATAATTTACGATTTATGTTGCGCTCTCCAATAAGAATTTTAAAAATCCATATCAAAGCAATGAAATATCGAAAAATAATAAGGAAAGGTGGTATTAAAATACCGTCAGAACCCCAACATCAGATTGATCCAAGTCAATCGTTCCCACTCCAATTTTAAATGTTATTTTAGGGATGAACATAAGAATTTTCATTAAAAATCTGATTAGAAAACAAAACTTTTTACTGTTTTACGATCTCTATTCATTATTAACGCTAAACCTCTTCAAGACTACTAATTTCAGAAGACTGTAAAAAGAATGGTATTAAGATGTTAGCAAAATTACCTTAACCAAAATTCTTGCTACTCAAAGTAATGTCGATTTCTTGAACATCATATATCAAGGACTGTATACGTTCACTTTACGACCAATCCAACAGCGTATTAAGATTTAAATCATAAGTAAATTGTATAATAAAATCATAATAAAGCTTAGATTCGAGATTAATGAAGACAATGAAAATTTGGAAAAGCAATACTCTGTAAAGGTTTAAATAATATAATTTTTCATACATTTCATAACCCTAAGAAATAATAAATTAAAAAAGTGAAGAGTATAATGGCTCTTAAAAAGAAGCGGGCAATAATTATAAGAGATACTCAATTAAGGCAAATTAGGGCTAATCTTAGACGACTCATACATAGTGCGTGTAAAGCAGAGCAAATGAGAATCCATGGAAATAAGAGTTCGCTTAGGAGAAATAAAGATTTCTATAGCAATGAAAACATCCAGCTGCAGATGAAAGAGCTTAATGATGAATATTGGGCTATCGAGCAACCGCTACGAGATTCCATTATTGAATGCCCTGTATGCTTCAAGTCCGACAAAGACATGACCTATAATCCCGTGCGTAAGGTATGGTACTGTACGGACTGCTATGAAAAACTGAGAAAAGGAAACATCGAACGTGGCACACCCGAGGAATTTCCTTAGCTTTTTTCTATTTGATTAATGATTATAGATAATTTAAACATTTTAAAATCTTCATGATTTCTAAAAACTGGGTTAATAGAAAAGCTCGTTGGGCGGACTTTAATTATCACGGTGGAACATTTTTAGATTCAGTAGGAAATATGAGAATTGTTCCTGGCAAAAGTGATGTGTATAAAGAATTTTTAACTAAATCTGCTGATTCTGGCATATATGAATTCTCTAGCGTAAATATATTTATTAAAAATGCTGAACTAGTGAAAGGTGCCTTTATTCCTATTCGAAAGGATCAATGGTGTAATAATGACAAATGGGTTTATACTGATTTCATTTTGGTCGGAAAAGAGATTATGTTTGGATATTCTCTCAGATATCTTAAGGTGGCATTAAAGCTGGTTAAAAACGCTGAAATAGGATTGCCCGATAAAATTATTCCCTTAGTTATACGAAATGAAAAAATTACAGTATTGTTAGCTCCTTTTGAAGTAAAAGAAAATTCGGGAGAAATTGACAATACTTAATTAACAGACTAATCAAAATCAAATACCATGTATTTAGATTTGAAACATAAAAATATAAATATTGCAATATTCTTTTTAACTTGTAATTGCACTTAATGCAAAAAAATATTCATTATGCAATTTATTTTTTAAAGCCCCGTAAATGTGGGTTGAAATAATCTATACTTTAAGGAGATAAACTGGAGTGATAATATGGTGAAACAGGACATCGATATACGCGAACTCTTCTTGGACATACTCTCGATCGTCAAGTTTGAATTAAAATTTTACAAAGACAAATCTAGTCCAATGTTTGAGCGAATTGTAAAAACAAGGGTTTTCCAACAGAAACTACAGAAGCTTAAGGATTTTATCAATCAATATTTTGAAATCATGTATAAAGATGAGGAAAGTCCTATAAATCAAGCAGCCTTACGAGCTCAACTCGATAATATTGCGCGTCTTACAAATTACTATAATGACCTATCTGGATTTTATAAAGACCAGACTCAAACCCTCATAACTAGAGAAAAACTTCATAGTCTGATTGATTATAGTCACATTGAAAAACTTTTCCTGGTTTTTACTTCAATACTCGACTGGGAGCATTATAAAAGCAGTTTAATCTTTCCACATGATAAACATAAAGAAAAACTTTTAAAGGAATTTCTAAAAAAGCTTGCTAGCTCAGATATTAAAGAAGTAGAGGATTTAATTGATTTAGAGCAATCAATTGATACTTTTGTAGAAAGTATTGAAGTAGAGTTATAAATAAAAATTCTTTTGCTAGATTATTCTTTCCAAAATTTCAATTCAACCAGTTGTACTTATTTTAATGACTTTCTTCATTTCTAATTTCTATACTTTTTTCTTTTCATTAATCTCTCGTGAATTTCAACCAAAAATATTTTTATAGTTGAACTATCATCTGTATTACTGAAGAATATATATTTAGATTATTGTGTGGCATCTCGTAGTTTAATTAACTATTAGATTTTAAATGGGATTTTAGGTAATGAGAAAATGGATTGTCTAACTAGAGTTTTAGAATTCTATGATAAAAAAGAAAAATCAGGACTAGCCCAGTCAGATTTGAATAGATTATGGTTGAGCAATCTGTTAATAAAAATAATGTCAAAATTTAATGGAAATAGTAATAGTTCAGAATTAAGAAACTGTCTTATTTTAATAATTAACTTATTTGACAATAATACGGGAGCAGACCATTATACTAATAAAGGAAAAGGTCTTGAAGAATTATCTAAAGGAGAAAAATCACATTTTAAAAGGATCATGGCATCAGAATTGATGAATAATTAAATCTGATTTAAAATACTTTTAGCTCTACTTCCTTCCATTTATCATATTTATTAAAGATATCATCAATCTCCTTAAGAATTTTAAGAATTACGTTTTTAGTCTCTTTATCTTGGACAAATGTCTCTAAAATCACATTGGAGATACTTAAATCATATTCATTAGTTAACTCAGAGATTTTAATTAAATCTGCTTTTGTAATTCCCTTTTCTTGAAGCTTTCTGAATATACCCTCAAATTCTTCTTTTAACTTAATTGTGGCTTCTAAAGATTCTGATGCTTTTTTGTATAGTTCTTCTTCTTTTTCATATGCTACTAAATCTTCTTCAGTTAAGTTCGAATTATCATTAATTACCTCTAATCTCTCATTTAAAAGGTTCTTCACTCTATCATAAATCTTAATTGCTTCAATAACCTTGGATATACTTTTTAAGAGGTCATTTTTTCTTAGCAAACGGGCTTCAATAATTTTTAAGTAAGCATCTTCGTAATATATTTGAAGTTCTCCGAAAGTACTTTTCTTTCCTTCCGCAATCATTAAATCTATTTGTTTCAAATCTTCATTTAAAATATCTCTCTCTTTTTCAGATATGTCATTGGCTTTTAATATCTTAAATATTTGATCCGCCATTTGTTTAATAGACTTAGCTCGTAGATTCAATTTTCGACATTTTTCAACTATATTAGTAATACTTCGATCGCGTCCCTCCCTTTCGCACATAGTGAATATGTTAATAGCATCTGCCAATAATGTCTTAAATTTATCTTGCCGAGATAAAATATAGTATCGCGCATCTTGAACCTTTTGAATTGCTCTATCCATCTGAATTTCAAGTTCAAATATATAATCTAGAAGACTTACTTGTTTTCGCTCGGATAGTATCATAGACTTCGCGTCTAAATCTTTCCCGACAGATCGTGTTGCAAGGATCCAAAGAATGATCGCGGGAATCCAAAATATTGTCGAAAAAAGCATCATATTAAATATGCTCCCTAGTAAGGATATTAAGAAATAAGAAATCAAAAGCGTTAAACCTTTACCAACTTGTTCAGATAAGTTCAAAAATGAAACGGAAGTACCTCGATGTTCGGGTAAACTCACATCAATTATCACGGCATTTCTGTTTGCCACAGGCCCAGCACTAAAAATGGTTCCGATTAACCCAAATACTAGATAGAAAATATAGTTCGGGTACTTAGTAAAAATTTCTCCTATCGTCAGAAACATGTATTTAGCTATATCGGGGGTTTTTATTGTTGCTGGATAAGTAATATCTAAGTCGGTTATTTGAACTGGCGTGATTAACAGCAATGTTAAAACGAAAAAGGGTATTGACATTATCAAGCATCCTGCAGCTAATCTTGTACGATTCTTTTTATTTTTCCTATATAACATATCTCCAAGATAAGAGAGAATAGAATTTCCTAAGATATAACCGACTCCTAATAACCCAGCAAAAATAGTAGCTGTTTGAAGCCTTATTTCAATAGGTAATTGATAAAAATAATAAATATTTAACATCGAAGTTAGGAAAAATATAGTAATTGTACCAGGAATGATCGAAAAAAAGCTTTGAATAATTAAATAACGATTCGTCTTTTTCCTAATAATGCTTGACAAATCCTCTTTAGAAATGGTGTATTGGTATTCCAAGTCCATCTGAGTCAATTCTATTAGTTCCTCTTCTTTTGCACCTCTTTGGGGGATTTTTACAAAGAACAACACAAAAACAATCACAATACTTATTGCCGAGAGCAGAAAAAAGGGAAATCGCCATGTTAGTATGGGTCCCAAAAAAGATGACAGCGCTTGCCCAACGCCATTTGATATAGAACTCAAAATAGCTAAGGTACCAAACCACCCCGACCTTTCATCTGGGGGTATGGAATCAGAAATGATTGAATATCCAACAGGTAAGACGCAACCAAGCCCCGCACCCGAAAGCATTCTTGAAATAATCAGCATCTCATAATTTATAGAAAATGCGGTTAGCATCATTCCAAAAGTCCATGAAAACGCCCCAGCCATTATTATCTTACTTCTATCAATGCGATCGGTATAATAACCCCAGATTAACGCAAAAAAAGCGCTCACTAACACGAAGAATGCATCTGGAATTGCTAATAGTGATTCTGGAACGAGGAACTCTAACTGGATAGATGCATAACTGGGAATAAGCATATTGGCACATGCTATTGACACGAATAGTAATAGCATCACTAATATAATCGGTGCGAGGTCCTTAATTCTGATTTTCGTAAGTTTAAAGCGTCCGATACCCAATTACCTTTTACAATATTTAATATTAAATAGCATTTGGGAATTAAAAAAAGCTTTTAATCATCAATTTTTGTGAAATAGATTTTATTCTTCTTATTTGAGTGACTTATTTTGAATAATTATGGTTGATTTGGATACCTCTTTTGGAATTTGATGAGAATAAAAAAAGATAATAGAACCTTCCTTAAAATACTACCTTAAGGATTGTATTAAAAAAATATTACCATTAAAGTAAGGTATATCATTCCCAAAAATATATGTAATAAAGCAAATAATGTACCTACTTTCGTTAATCGTTTATAGCTTAAATTAAATACATCATTTTCTTGAGCGATTTGAAGAGTCATCATATCCGCAGCACTACCTTGAGGTAGGAAATTTCCCCCTAAATTTATCCCCAAAATAAAAGCGACTATTAAAGGACCTCTACTAAATTCGGGTAAACCCGCTAATAAACTAATGATTGGAATAAATATAATAGTAACGGGCGTATTATCAAGAAAACCACTTAGAATAGATGTGACGATTAGGATAATGAAAGCTAGAACCAACTCATTCTCGGCGGATACATTCTCTAATAAAAACTCAAAAAAGGTTATAGTGCCATTTAACTGCATTAATCCAACAAATACAAATAAACAAATAAAAAAGAATATTAGTCTATAATCCACTTTGTTGATATAATATGAGAGTGAAATAGTGGTTTTACCCTTTTTATTTTTTACTGGATTAATTATCAAGAAGATTAATGCTCCTAATATTCCCGCCAAAAAGATTTCAGAAATAAAAATAAGTAGCAAAACAAATATTATTAAAGCGCCGAGATTCTTATAAAAATTTAGCTGTACATTTTTTTCTTTATATAACAATACTTCTTCATCAATTTCTTCGGAAACGCAAACTTGATTTTGACATCGGATGATTTCCTGTTTAAGGATAATCTTATCCAATATAACTAAAGTTAAGAATAGACTAATCAAAAAATAGACCCCAATGTTTGAAATGAACCATATAAAATCAAGATTTAATTCATTTGCAATTAATATGTTTGGTGCAGAACCAAATGGAGTTAAAGTAGCTGCAATATTAATACAAATTGTCATACCTAATAGAAAGGGCGCTGCACTTAAATTTAACTTTCGAGCGGCTACAACTATAATTGGCCCAAAAATCATAGCTATTGAAAGATCCTCAACTATTGACGCCATTAATGTAGAAGTTACACAAATTATGTAGAACATCTTTCTCGGATGGGCATAAAATCTCCCAACAATCTTTATCGCAATCTCATCAAAAAATTTTTTTTCTTTTAGTATCTCTACAATAATAAACATAGCAACCAAGAAAATTACGACTTCCCATTCAATGCTATCAATATAAAATAGGATTTGACGAGCCTCCTCTAAAAAAATCGCACTAATTATCCCAGCAATCGTAATCAATAATATTGAATAAAATATGTAATCTTTTTCTTCAAAAAAAAGCACGATTACTAATCCAATAAAGCAGATAATAACAGATATTTGAATAAAAGTTAAGATCATAATTCATAACTCATTTAGTATGAGAATTTACTTAAAAAAATTTTTAGAGTAATGTATTCATTAAGAAAATTACAATTATGAAGTTTATGTCTTAATCTTATCGTGATTCTACCAAATAACTACTATAATTATTCATTCATTTAGATTAAACTTTAAAATTGCGTTTGAAGTTAAATATTACTTAAATGATTTTTTGCAATAGATAAATATGGAAATTTAGCAATAATTGATCGTAAAATACCGATTTCACGAAGAAAACCTGAGAAAAAATCACCTAAATTTGGAGCAATACTGAGCTGAAATATGAAAAGATTAATACAATGTTAATAAAATAGAGTGGAGCTGGGGGGAATTGAACCCCCGGCCTCTTACGGTTAGGTAAAAGTGCCTTAACTTTCGCATGCCAAGCGAACGATCTTCCACTAATCCACAGCCCCTAAGTAATATTTTCGCTTTATATCAGAATTTTAGCACACTTAAAGAAAGTTAGCTGTAAATTTAATAATAATTAGGTTTTATTAAAAATAAAATTTTTGGATTATTAAAATTAAAAATAAATAGGTCTATAGGTATTTGATTACTATGAAATATTTCGAAATTTACAAAAAAGCATTAGTTTTAACTTTTATTCTATTCAACTTAGTAATCCTTCCGTTTATTGCCTTTACTTACAGTTTAAACGCTACAAATAGTCTAGAAAATTCGATCAGTCTTAATTATGATGATTTCGCTTTAATAACTTCAATAGGACAAAATAATAATCATATTGAATCGAATTTTGAGATTATTAAAGAAGATGGGATTTTTGACTCTTCCCTTGAGGACTATCTTGTTAACTATACTTCTAGTCCGAAAAATGAAATGGACGAAATTGATGTAATTATATTATTTAATGAAGGTTTACCTAAATCTAGTCGAATTAAAATAATTGAAAACAATTTCGAGTATTATGAAGTTATTCGGAATTATGATATAATTTCTGGCATTCATTTAATGTGTAATTCTGAGGAATTGTTTTTAAAGAAACATAGTTTAAATAGTATTGAAGGCTTGATAAAAATCTATAAATCTCAATATTATCAAAATCCTTCTTACATAGATGAAATTCCAAATGTAAACTCTCTTGATTATACTGAATATACTAACTGGTGGATCTCGGCTGTTGGAGCGGAAGATCTAGCATACGATGGCACGGGTGTTAGAGTAGCTGTGGTGGATACAGGAGTATATGAACATCCAGATTTAAATATTGTTGCAAACCGAAGTTTTGTTACAGGAGACTTAGGAGACTCAAATGATGATTATGGTCATGGAACCCACGCTGCTGGAATAATTGGGGGAAATGGCGTATCTTCTGCTGGAGAATATATCGGAATTGCTCCAGGGGTATCCATAATAAATGCAAGAGCTGGTGATTTTGAAGGTTTGAAAGATGTGGATATAATTGACGCGATAGAATGGTGTGTAGAATCAACCTCCCTTGGAGGTGCAGATGCGGACATAATTTCTATGAGTTTTGGAGGAGGATTGCCAATATATAATGATCCGATGACTTTAACTATTTCAAATGCAGCAAATAATTATGGAGTGATTTTGGTTTCTTCAGCAGGAAATTCAGGTCCAGATTACTTTACAGGTGGTTCTCCCGCTTCTGGTAACGATATTATCTCAGTAGGCGCTACAGATATAAATAACAGACTTGCCTCATTTACTAGTTGGGGTCCAACTTTTACTTATTTAGGATATCCTGACGTCGTCGCTCCTGGTGTGAGTATTATAGCCGCTGAAGCACCGGATTCCTATCTTTCAGATCAAAAAAGGTTTATTGGTGACTATCTTGATTTTGCTGGTGATGGTGACTACATACCCTTAAGTGGAACGAGCATGTCTTGTCCGATGGTAGCGGGTGCCTTAGCTGTTTTAAAGGAAGCTTACCCCTCAATAACACCCGAGACAGCAAGAATCGCCTTGTTAGAAGGAGCAACACCTTTAAGTGCCTATGATCCTGATGATACTTTGAAATTTGGTGCGGGTTTAATTAATGTTTCTGCTTCACTGGAATTTATGGACTCTTTATCATCTGATGTGAATGACACTGCAAGATTTTTTCCAGATATTATTCCACTTCAACCTTACGATTTATTACATTTTCCAGGAGATATGCAATCCTTTAATATTACAGTAATTTCAGGAGAAGCGAATAATTATAATCTGAACGTACCAAATAACGTAGATGGATTGAAAATTAGGTTAGATAAGAGCGGACTTTCTTTTAGTGGGGAAGATGTTAAGTTTTTTACTTTAGATATAGAAATTGAACAGAATGCCCAACCTGGTATCAGAAATTTTGAATTAAATTTAACTTCTGGAGCAACTCTTTACGATTCAATTGATATTACAATTGAGATCAAATTTCCCGAATATAAAGTATTAATGGAATCTTTTCATGGATTAAACGATTGGTTTCCAGAGATATCATTTTATCAGATGGATTTTTATGAGTTCATGAAAGATATGTCCAATTTAAATATCTCTTTTGATTATGGTGCTGAATATTGGACTCCCTACTACGATGTTGATTATAACAATTCGCTTTTAACTGAGGAACGCCTAGCTCAGTATGATCTAATTTTATTACAAAACCCCATTTTACCTTATACTCCTAAAGAAATGGAAGATATTAAAGAATACTTTGATAATGGTGGTAACATTTTATTTTTAGGAACAAGATATCAAGATTTATGTATTGACAGTATTAATGATCTGTTTTCAGTTTTAGGATCAGATATTACAATCAATCAAGAAAATATCTATACAGAAAATTGGTTGGGAATAGGTGCAAGTATAAATCGTCAGAGTGTTACTGAATTTAATTCAACAGTTATATTTGATGAAGTAGAGAAATTTGAATGGTATTATGGTAATACTTTTAATGTTGGTCCTGATTCAGAATCGATTGCGAGTCTAAATGGTAAAACTATAGCTACAGCATATAATAATACATCAGGAAAGTTAGTAGCTTTTGGTGATTTACATTGGCTGAGTGAATTTTATACCTCCTCAAATTATGAAGCAGATCATGGGAAATTAGCACGTAATTTAATGGATCATTTCTTTTCTGAGGATGAAGTTTCTATTCAAATTGTTTTAGATTCTGAAAGAACATCAAGTGCACAATTCAATATCAGTTTCTATATTAAAGATCTTAATACAGGAATGCCTATTGATTCTAGCGTTTTAAACACGAATTTAAGCGTTGTCATCACCAATTCTGGATTCTCAGAAGCTATAACAATCTCTTCTGTTGAAGATGGAATCGCTCAAAACAATACTTATTCGCTTTCGAGTACAAATTATAAACCATATGAGATATTAGTGAATTTTAGTTACAATTTCCAAACATATCAAAAAATTTCTAAGCTATTATTCTTCAATCCAACATCCGTCCCGATTATTAATTCATTAACCGTTTCCAATAGTCCGATAAACAGAGCTCATGGAAATACCACTCAACTTCAAGCAGACTTAGACAGTTCTTCATATAATGTTGATGCCTATCTTTCACTCTATTCTTATTCCTTCTATAACACCAAACAAACAATAAATAAGACTTTTCCACTAAGTTATAATGATACAAAATATCGATATACTTATGATCCCTTGATTTCAGATCCTGCTGCAATTGCAATATATTATATAGTTCCAGAAAATAACGCATCAAATTATACGAATCCATATTCTCCGCGCTTTCCATTTGAGATCAGAAACAATGATCCTACATTTATCGAGTCAAACTCATACATTACGATCGCTGAACAAAATACATTTGCTTTTGATGAGACTTATGAAGGGGAATCTTCATATTTGATTCCTGTGTCTCAAGGAGACGAACTAAATTTTATTGTCTCGTCAACTGACTCAGTGAATTATGAAGATATGGATAGTTCAAACATGCGGGTTAGTGTGAATCTATTCATGGTATCTACGACGGATGATGGATATATTAATATTATTTATCCTAGAACTTTACCTTTAACAGAATTGATTTATCAACCAGCTACCGATTCACATGAAGGCACTTTTATTGTACCATTCATTATTGCTTATAATTCAATTACAGGGATAAGAGAGGTCTCTACAGCAACTAATTACAATACTGAAACAGAAGAGGGATATTTAGCAATATTATTAATAACAATAATTGATAGCGAAGGGGGTTCAGAGGATTTTGTCATGATATTATCAATTCGAGCAACTATTCAATTCGATCTTGTACTTCTTTTGATAATTATTGGTCTAGTAGTAGCTATTGGTATAATAGTTTTCATCGCATTCATAGCTAAGTCAAAAAAATCAAAAGCTTCAGCGGAAAGAACTCAATATTACCCCCAAGACTATTACACAACCCCTACAGAGGATACTGCATACGAATCTACTTCTGAAGATAGTGATGGGTATAGAACCGGGTTCTATTGTCCATATTGTGGATATAATATAGGTTCTCCTAAAAGCTTCTGTCCTAATTGTGGAAAATCGCTCTATTTTGAATCTTAATAAATATTTTCTCTTTTTTTTGATCTTTATTTTTTTATTTTAAAACAAGTACAGACCCATTTTGTTGTCCTATGTACGCCTTTGTTGTCATATCTAAAAAAAGTCCCGTATCCACGACCCCAGGGAGTGCTAATAATTTTAAATTTAATTCTTTGGGATCACGGATAATTCCAAAATCAACATCAATGATAAAATTATTGTTATCGGTCACAAGCGGTCCAGCCTTTGCTTGAGCCATTCGTAAGGTTGGCCTTCCTCCTAGCTTTAAAAATTTATTCATTAAAGGAAAATATGCCATTGGTATAACTTCAATTGGTAATCCATTTTTCCATTTTTCGCCTAAATCTTTTGACTGTTTTCTATAATCCGCAATAATGATTAACTTCTTAGAGTTTGATGCAATAATTTTTTCTTGAACTAAACACCCGCCTCCACCTTTAATTAAATTAAGTTCATTATCAATCTCATCTGCACCGTCAAAATCTATATCGATTTCAGGATATGTCTCTAATGACCCTAATTCTAAATTATTCTCTAATATTAATTGGCGAGCTTGAAAGGAAGAGGGAATGCA
>Ga0180438_10006644_pt1 | contig 15566 bp, 10 predicted proteins | sample SS_ome_12_FD_132455 | JGI IMG/M metagenome (GOLD analysis project Ga0180438, IMG submission 132455) | Hypersaline lake sediment archaeal communities from the Salton Sea, California, USA - SS_3_D_2 metaG | ecosystem: Environmental > Aquatic > Non-marine Saline and Alkaline > Hypersaline >...
CGACACCGCGGCCGAGGGGGTCGATCCGGCGGACGCCTTCCTCGTCAACCGGAAGCTCAAGCTCGTCTACACGGTCGACGACATGCGGGGGCACCGTCCGCTCCCCGACCCCTACCCGGTCAAGGACCGCGGGCCCGGCGTGGTGTTCCCCGACCCGAAAGACCCCAGCCAGGGCTCGGCCTGGACGCCCATCGGGCGCGAGGTCCACCGCCGCCGTACGGAGTACTACCGCGAGATCGGCCGCCTCTTGGAGCAGTACAAGAAGCGGGGCGACCGCGACCTGGCCCACGAGGCGGCGATGCGCCTGGTCCGTTTCGCCTACGACTTCCCCAGTTTCGATCCCTCCGACGCGATCGACAACAACCTCCGCGACCCGGGCCGGTTCGGGCGCGACCTGGCCTGCCGCCGCCGGGCCACGGCCGCGTCGTTCCTGCCCCACTACCCGCTCTACGTCAAGCCGTACCTCTTCTGGTATGACGAGCTGTTCGACTTCATCCGCAACGACCGAGTGCTCGCCGAGTCGGTGGGGCGTTACGTCCCCTGGGTCAAGTCGCCCCAAGACGTGGTGAAGCTTGTCGACGTTTACCTCGTCCAGACCACGGCCAAACGCATCATGCGTTACCACTATCACACCGACGTGGTGGACATCGCCAACCTGGCCGCCGTGGTGGGCGACCGCGGGGTGACCGACCTGTGGATGGAGTGGCTCTTCTCGCGCACGTTCGTCTACCCGCTGCCGGTGGCCGGCGTGCAGGACGTGATGATCTCCGGCTGCAACCGCGAGGGGACCGAGTTCGTCGGCTCGACCTATTACGCCCAGGGGGAAGGGGCCCTGCGCGTGGCCGAGTCGCTCGACCTGTACCTCCGCGCCGGCGGCAACCCGCGCTTCGACCTGTCCGACCCGCGGCGCTACCCCAAGCCGGCCGCTCACGCGGCATGGCGCCTGGAAAACGTCGTGGCCGGGTGGGACTTCCTGCGCATCGGTGACGTGTGCGGGCCCGACAAGGTGCCGGGCCACACGCTCCGCGATCTGGAGTTCGCCCGGCCCGCCTGGCGATGGACCAAGGACCCGCGGTTCGCGTTCATCCTAAAGCACTACCTCGGGCGCGGCGACGAGACCGACGCGGAGTGGGCCGCGATCGAGAAGGCCGCCGCAGGGCAGCCCCGGGCACCCTGGCTCGAAAACCGCTCGCGCGTGCTGCCGTACTGGGCCGGCGTGCTCGAATCCGGCACCGAGCACGACGACCCGCGATTCCGCCGCGCGGCCTACGTGCGTCTGGGCTACGGCACGGGCCACCACCACAACGACTCGCTCGACTTGCAGGTCGTGGCCCACGGCCTGCCCCACACCATCGACGGCGGCCAGCGACCCGGCTACACCGCGCCCGGCGACCGCAGCTCGAGCGGACACAACCTCGTGCAGGTCGACGGCTATCCGGCCTACCGCCACTCGTGGGCCCGGACGCTGGCCGACCTGCCGGGGGCCCGGTACCTGGCGGCCGAGGCGGCCCCGCCGCCGAACGTGGGGCTCATGCGCCGGCAGGTCGCCCTGATCGACGTGGACGAGGGCGAAGGGTCCCAACCGCTGCCGCCGGAGCAGCAGAAACCCCGGGCCGAGCTGCCGCGCGTTGTCAGGCCGGGCGATTCGTACGTCTTCGACGTGCTCCGCGTCGACGGCGGGCGAATGCACCAGTACGCCTTCCACGGGCCCTTGAACGACGACTTCCAATGGAACACCGCGGGCGTGGGCAAGCCGGCGGCCGGTTCCGACGAGGCCGCCTACCTGGCCCGCTTCCGGCTGATGCCCGAGCTGACGGCCGTGGGCAACTGCCCGGCCGTGCTCGAGGGCACCTGGCGCATGACCGTCGAGCAGGACGGGCCCGGGGCCGGTGAGAAGGAGATGCTGGGCCCCAATTTCGACCCCGACGGCCCGCGCAAGTTCACCCGCCTGCACCTCTTGGGCACCGAGGGCCTGCGGGCGATGCGGGGCGAGGTGGTCTGCAAGCAGTGGGGCTATCACTTCACCCAGCTCATGGTCCGCGAGGCCGACGACGCCGGCCCGACCTACCGCACGTTCGTCGCGCTGGTCGAGCCCTACGCCGGCAGCCCGTTCATCACCGGCAAACGCCTGCTGAAGGTGGCCGAGAACGAAGCCGACGCCCGCCGGGCCGTGGCCGTCGAGGTCCGCACCACCGGGGGACACACCGACGTCTGCTTTGCCGACAGGCGCCCCGACCGGCTGCGCACGATTCCCGACGCCAAGCTCGACGTGGCCGGCGAGTTCGCGTTCTATTCGACCGACGGCGAGGGCCTGCGCCAGGCGTCGCTGGTCGGCGGACGGCGCCTGGAGGGGCCGCTGGTCCGCATCGAGCCCGCCCGGGCCGAACGCCGGGCCAACGTGGTGAAGGTCGATTACCTCGAACGCAAGCTGTGGATCGACTCGCCCTGGCCACGCCGCGCCACCGACGCCGTCTTCGAAATCGGCCTGCCCGGCCACTGGACCACGTACACGGCCGTCGCCGTCGAGCCGGCCGGCGACGGGGCCTGCCTGACGCTCAAACGAGGGGCCGACTTCTTCCGCAGCGAGATCACGGAGATCGACCCGGCCGAGCGCCGCGTCCGCTCGGCGCTCGAGCCGCTCGTGGAGTTCATCGACCACAACCGCCACGGCTGGGTCGCCACGGACGACGAGGCCAAGACCTTCTGGCGGGCCGAGTACCTCGGCGACGGGCAGTTCGCCCTCAGCGGGCCCGAGGTCTCCGCCGAAGCGTTCGCCCCCGCGGGCGTCCTTCGCCTCTGGGAATACGGCCCCGGCGACCGCCTCCGCCAGAGCACGGCCGCCTCGCTCCGCCGCGTGGCACCGGGCCAGTACGAACTTGCCACCGACGTGCCCGTCACCCTCTCGCTGCCCGGCCGCCGGATCGAAACCTCCGCCGACGGCAAGACGTGGAGACCCGCCAAGACCACCACCCACGACGGCTGGGTCACCGTCCAGTTGCCCCCGGGCGATAAACCGGTTCAACTGAAGCTCACGCACTGAAGGAAAAAGGGGTCAGAACTATTTTCCGCCGACGTTCCGCATGGCTTGACATGAGCAGGAGAAAAAATAGTTCTGACCCCTTTTTGCCACCCACTCCCCCCACCCCCCAAGGAGACAACCCATGCAACCGAACGTCACCCGCCGCCGTTTCCTCGCCGCCGCCGGCGGTGCGGGAGTGGTCATCCTCGCCGGCGCCCGGTCGGTGCGGAGCTACCAGGCCAACGAGAAGCTGGGCATCGCCATGATCGGGGCCGGCGGTCGCGGGGCCGCCAACCTCGGGGCGCTGCGGGGCGAAAACATCGTGGCCCTTTGCGACGCCGACGAGCGACGCGCCGCCGGGTCGTTCAAGGCGCACCCCCAGGCCAAGAAGTACCACGACTACCGGAAGCTCTTGGACGAAATGGACCGCCAGGTCGACGCCGTGGCCGTGAGCACGCCGAACCACGTCCACGCCCCGGCCAGCGTCACCGCCATGCGCATGGGTAAGCACGCCTATTGCGAGAAGCCGCTGTCGCACTCGGTCTTCGAGGCCCGGACCGCCGCCCGGGTCGCCGCCGAAAAGAAGGTGGCCACCCAGATGGGCACGCAGATCCACGCCAGCGACAACTTCCGGCGGATCGTCGAGCTGGTCCGCGCCGGGGCGATCGGCGAGGTGCGCGAGTGCCACTGCTGGCTCCGCGGCGGGGGCAGTGCGGGCGATCGCCCTAAGGAGACCCCGCCCGTGCCGCCGGGCCTGCACTGGGACCTCTGGCTCGGGCCGGCGCCGTTCCGGCCGTACCATCCCTGCTACGTGCCGCACGACTGGCACTACTGGTGGGACTTCGGCGGCGGGGCGTTTGGGAACATGGGCTGCCACTACCTTGACCTGGCGTTCTGGGCCCTGGAGCTTCGCCACCCCACGACGATCGAAGCCGAGGGCCCGCCGCCCCACCCCGAGAGCACGCCGGCGTGGGAGCACGTGCGCTACGAGTTCCCCGCCCGGGGCGATCGCCCGCCGGTGGTCCTCACGTGGACCCACGGCCGCGAGAAGGTGCCGCCCGTCTTTGCCGAGAACAAGCTGCCCGGCTGGGCCTGGGGCGTTTTTGTCGGCACCGAGGGGCTGCTCTTGGCCAGCTACCCCAAGCGGATGCTCTGGCCCGAGGCCAAGTTCGCCGGCTACCAACCCCCCGAACCCACCATCCCCCCGTCGCCCGGCCACCACCAGGAATGGATCACCGCCTGCAAGACCGGCAGCCCCACCACCTGCAACTTCGACTACTCCGGTGCCGTTACCGAAACGGTCCTCCTCGGCAACATCGCCTTCCGCACCGGCCGCAAGCTCCAGTGGGACGGCCCCGGCATGAAAGTGACGAACTGTGACGAGGCGAACGCCCTGCTTCAGCGGGAGTACCGGGCGGGGTGGACGCTCTGACGGGGCGGGGAAGGTGGGGCGCACGCTGAACCGGCATAGACGAACGTCTCGTGCGCAAGGCACGGCTGACGCAGGCTCTCTACGTAACGGAATGGCGCTCGATGTCGCAATCCGGCAATCCTTCTCTTAGTCTTCGGTAACCTTCTTCGGAGATGCGCGTCCCGCTGATGTCAAGCATTCTCAGATTTCGAAATGTGAGCAAGGCGTCGACACTCTGATCCGTGATGTGTGCACCATTCAGGCGCAATTCGCTAAGTTGCACGAGGGGCACGAGATATCGGATTCCGGCATCGGTCAACTGGTCGTCATCGTCTAGTCCGTTCAGTAGTAAGGACTGTAGGTTCGTCAGTCGTTGAAGGTGTTGCAGGCCGTCATCGGTGATATGAGTGAAACTGAGGTCGAGGTACTGTAGTGTTGTGAGTTGGGCGATGTGAATCAGACCTTCATCCGAAATCTCATTACCGCAAATATTGAGCTCCTCAAGCTGCTTCAGCCCCACGAGACGCGAGAGATCGTTGTCCGTAATCTGCGCCTCTTGAAGATCGATGTAAGTGATCTCACCGTCGGCATTCACATTGTAGCTGTCAAACTCCCGATCCAGATCGGCGTCGAGTTGTTCGACCCATTCGATGAATTCGGATGTGTCGGTCATTTCGTCTTGGTCTCGGCTTTGTGGAACCTCAGCGGCGCATCCCAGCATGACTGGGATGAGCAGCGCGGCAAACAAGAGTGGCGAGTGAAGCTGCATGGCGGCAAATCTCATTATCTCATGACACCACGGCCTCTAGCCGTGGTCGATTACTCCTCCCCCCGCGCCAGTGAAGACGCGCTGCTCTCCCGCTGCCGCCGGCGGAATCGGTGAACGTAGCGGGAGCCGATTCGCACCATCCAAATCTGCGCGTCGGGAACCCGGGCGCGCAAGCGGTCGCACGCCTCCAGCTCATCCGAGTCGATTTCGTACGCCCCGCTCTCGATGCCGATCGCCGCGAACTTACCGTCGTCCTCGGGCGCGAGCTGCGGGCGGACGTCGTTTTCGTAGATCGCGTCGCCGCGCTGGGCAAACTCTTGTTTGCTGTGGCGGCGTTTGGTCGAGCCCATCCGGTTCCCTGCTTCCTTTCCCTATAGCTGCCCTCATTCATTCCGCGTTCAGATTCTTCAGGATCTTCTTTTCCAACGGCTCTTTGATGTGATTGTGTCGCGGGACGGCCTCGGCTACGGGGCCCTTCGGTCTTCAAGGATCAACTCAATGGCCGCGCGCAGGCTGTCCTTGGCTTCTTCGGTGGTTTCGCACTGGCCGTTGGCGCCGGGGACTTCGGGGCATATCGGCCAGTAGCCTCCTTCGGGGGCGGGTTCGATAATCGCTGTGAATTCGGCTTTCATGCCGTCTCCAGCGGTCGTTGGGCAGAACCAACCATTCTATGCCGAGGCTGCGAGGGGCCGGCGCCCGGTTACCCAACGGGTTGCCGGCCCGCTGCGGTATGGCCTGCTGCCGGGCGTGCCGGGCGCGAGACGACTTTCCTGCCGCTCTCTTTTTGTCTTTCGCGTGCAGCGCGACAGATGGCCCCGATGTCGTAATCGTATTTTGCCGCGTACTGCTCACGGTTTCTGCGGACTTCTTCAACGATGGGATCACGCCACATGGCTTTAGGCCTCCATCAGTTCTTGCGGAGTACAGATTGTCGGCGGTTCGTACCCCAAAGATCGGCAAATCGCTTCGATTCGAGGCCGCATCGCGGCATTGGCGATGTGCGTACAGTTCCAGGTTAACAGGTATTCGATCCCATGTACAGTGGCAACCGCGATGTGCAGGGCGTCGACGCCGGCCTTGTCCGGAAGGGGCACTCGCTCCAGCAATGCCTCGGCCAGCCGCTGCACGTCGTCGGTTGCGTCAAGCTCGACGACGCCCGAAAGCACCGCCATCCGTTCTTGAGCGGCCTCAGTATCGCCTGCCCCGCATTCATCGAGGACGAACTGCGAGACAAACACCTCGAACCCCTGGCGGTGGTCGTCCCACCACTCGCGCGTCATCTGCTGGTTCGCTGCTGTAATCAGATCACGGCTGGGCCGTGACGTCAAATAGCCGATGATGCTCGTTTCGAGGTAGACGCTTGGTTGCATGGCGGCTTCACGAAGGATGGACTGGCGTAAGGTCAAACAGCTTCAACATCTTCAGGGACGGCCGAACTCACGGTTCTGCGCCGACTACCATTTGCCCGGTCCGGGAGGGAGCTGACGGTAGCCAGGATAGCCCATTGTGGAGGCACCGTCAACCAATCGGCGGAGGGGGCCGGGGCGAAGGTCCAGCCCGCCGCGCGCCCGCGCCTTCGGCTTGGGGTTAAACTAGAAAGAACGCCTACCCGTCGAGCACCCACCCCTTTCGGTACTCGCGGCGGATGTACTGGTCGGCCTCGGGGCAGTTGGTGGCTTTTAGGGACTTGGGGTCCCAGGTGAGCTTTTTGCCGGCGCGGAAGGCGGCGGGGCCCAGCAGGTTGTGCTCGATCAGCTTGCCGGAGTAGTCGAAGTTGCAGAGCGTGGGCGAGCCGGTCTTGGCGCCTTCGATCCACTCGCGGTGGTGGCCGGGCGACGGGGCGATCCACGGCTCGGGCGCCTTGAAGTCCTTGAACTTCTCCTCGGGCACGAGGATCTTCTTGCCGTAGTCGGCCAGGAGCATCCCCTTCTCGCCCACGAACACGATGCCCTTGTGCCAGCTCTGCACGTCGTGGCCGGGCACCTCGAGCTTGGGACGCTGGATGCCGTCGTACCAGTGCAGCGTGCAGGGGGGCATGTCGCCGCGGGCAGGGTGCTCCCAGTGGACGACGAGCCACTCGGGATAGGTCTCCTCGCGGAGCTGCGCCCCCTCGGCCTCGGCCGTCAACGGGTCGCGGAGCTTAAGCGCCCAAAACGGCAGGTCGATCAGGTGGCTCCCCATGTCGCCGAGGCACCCGTTGCCAAAATCCCACCACTGCTCCCAGGTCGTGCAGCCGGGCAGGTAGCGGGGGTGATACGGGCGCTCGGGCGCCGGGCCGAGCCAGAGGTCCCAATTCAGATGCGGCGGCACGGGCGGGGTGTCCTGCGGGCGCTCGCCGTTGGAAAGCCCCTGGCGCCCGCACCACACGTGGGCCTCGCGCACGCCGCCGATCGCGCCCGACTGGACCAGCTCGACCACGCGCCGGTAGTTGTCGGTGGCGTGGATCTGGGTGCCCATCTGCGTGGCCAGCTTGTTCTTGTTGGCCAGGTACTTCTGTTGCATCACCCGGGCTTCGTAGCTGTCGTGGGCCAGCGGCTTCTCGCAGTAGACGCTCAGGCCGCGGTTCATGGCCCAGACGCAGGCCGGCGCGTGGGTGTGGTCGGTGGTGCTGACGACCACGGCGTCGAGGTCCTTCTGCTCGACGAGCTTTCGCCAGTCGGCGTACTTCTTGGCCTTGGGGTAGCGCCCGGCGGCCTGCGCGAGGCGGCCTTCGTCGACGTCGCACAGGGCGGCGATGTTCTCGCTGCTCACGGAGCCGGTGTTGGAGCCCCCGCGGCCGGCCGCCCCGATGATGCCGATGTTCAGCTTTTCGTTGGGCGAGGGGCTCTCGCCCGCCCGGCTCACCCCGGCCACGTAGATGCCCGCGCCGGCCAGTGCGGCGTTCGTAAGAAAGCGACGGCGGTTGGTGCGACGTTTCATGGTTCGGCTCCTTTGCTGTTGCGGGGGAAAAAGGGGACGGGGCTAATTTGCCTTCAACGGCCCGAAGGGTGCTTCGCACAAATTAGCCTCGTCCCCTTTTTCGTTCGCCCGCGCAAGCGCGCCAGGCGCCCGTTAGCCTAGCCGGGGCGCGGTGGGGCTGCAAACAGAACTAAGCGGAAGGGGGCAGACAGGTTGTTGGGTGTGCCTCCGTGTGCCCCTCACGCCGTGGGGCGGGATACCACATGAAACGGCTGATGTATCAGAGAGGGAATCAAACGCACACGGACGAAATCCCTTCCGGTGGGTGGTGGCCTTTGCACACCTTTGGGTTAGGAATTGCCCGCTTTCACCCCCCCAACGGGCCAATTTGGGAATTTTTGGGCGCCGGGTGTTAGGAACGGCTGCCGGGCGGGTAAGTAGTACCGGAACAAGAACAAGTCTTCTCTTTCCCCATTTCTCAAAGGGGGCGCGACATGAAGTACCGCAGTTTACCCCTCGCGCGGACCGTGCTGGCCGTTCTGGTCGCGGTGGTCTGCGCTGCCGAGGCCTGGGCGGCCCTGCCCGCTCCGATCGCCTACTGGTCGTTCGACAACGACCCCGACCGGCAGATCAACGACCTGACAGGCAACAGCAACGCAGGCGTGTGGTTCGATGCGGGCCCGCTTTCGCCGGGGTTCGACGCCGACGTGCCTTCGCAGATCGGCTCGGGCCGGAGCTTGCTGTTCGACGACGCGGGCGACGCCCGCACGAACCAGCAGTACGTGGCCCTGGACATGTCCTTCAGCGGCACGGGGGCCCTGCCGCAGATGACCGCCTCGGCCTGGTTTCGCACTTCGTTTTCCGGTCCTCCGACCGGTCCCACCGCCCAGGAATTCAACTGGGCCATCATCGACTTCGACCGCTCGGAGTACTTTGACCTCTACGTCCGCGACACGGACGGCGCGATCGGGTTTTCAACCAACCACGGCGGGGCGGCGGCCAACGTCCACGACATGGTGGGCAACACGACGGGTCTGAACGACGGCGACTGGCACCACGTGCTCGCGGTCTACGACGGCACGGACAAACGCCTCTATGTAGACGGCCTGCCCGACGGCACTGCGAGCAACCCCCACGGCGGCAACCCGCTGGGCAGCACGCTCCCCCGCTTCGGGTACGTGGGCGACGGCTCGGAGGCGACCCAATTCAACGACGGCATCGAGGGTTCCGGCGCGGGGGCCGACAACGGCCGCAACGACTTCTATTACGACGGGCGGATCGACGACGTGGCCGTGTGGGACGTGGCCCTTTCGGCAGGGGACATCGCCGCCTTGTACGCCGGCACGTCGCCGGCCGAGGGGCTCGCCCCGCTGCCCACGCTGGCGCCCGGAGCGTACACAATCGACTTCGAGTCGCTGGCCGCCGTGCCGGAGAACAGCGTGATCTCGAACCGCATTTCGGGCATGACGTTTGACGGGGCGACGCTGGTGTTCCCGGGAGGCAGCCCGGCGTTCGGCTTCGGCTCGGCGTTCGGCAACGATACGCCGAAATCCGGCGAGCCGGCCGGCGGGGCCATGATCACCGACATCTCCGACGTCAACGCAAGTCCGAATCCCGTCGGTGGCTCGCCGTTCAGCCCGATCACCGTCACCTGGAACGGAATGGCCGTGGAGGACTTGACGTTCCAGGTGGTGGACATCGACGGGGGCCACGTCTTCACCGCTCGGGTGTACGACGCGGTGGAGGGCGGCAACCTGCTGCATACGCTCGTGGTCAACGACGGCGACCCCGACACCGGCGACGGCATCGCTACGCCGATCGATTTCGGCGGGTACACGGACATCCGGCGCCTGGAGATCGTGATGTTCAACAGCGGTGGCGTGAGCGGCTTCGCGGCCGACAACTTCTCGTTCACCGTGCTGCCCGCAGGGCCGATCATCATACCCGAGCCCTCGACGCAGGTCGTCTGGTCGCTGCTGGCCGGGCTGGGCATCGGCGTGGGCTGTCGGCGACGGCGGAGATAGCCCCAACCCACGAACCGGCACAAGCCCCGCCGCCAGAACGGCTACCCCGATCAAAGCGGGAATCGGACGCCATGCGGACATCGACGTTTCCGTGCCCCTGACGGGAAATCTCGCCGCACGGCGGGTGCTACAAGAATTGTACGCCCCGCTTCTCCAGGGCCGCCCGAAGCTGACGGCCGTCGATCTGGTCCGGCGTGGCGCCGCGGCCGGCCGCCATGGCCGCGGCCAAACCGGCGGCCTGGCCCATGGCCATGCACGTTCCCGTAACGCGGTACGATGCGTGGGCCTCGTGCGTGCCCGAGATGCAGCGCCCGGCAAACAGCAGGCCCCGGATCGACTTGGGCAACAGGCAGCGATACGGGATCTCGAACGGTCTGGCCCGAATCCGCCGGGCGTGCGTGTCGCCGGGGTAGATCTCGTGGATGTCGCAGCCGAACGCGCACGAGGTGACGGCGTCGTCGAACCGGCGTCCGGCGATCACGTCGTCGGCGTCCAGCGTGTAGCGGCCCTCGAAGTGGCGGGATTCCCGAACGCCGATCGAAGGGGCCGTCTGCGACAGCCGCACGTCCTCCAGGCCCGGGACCTTTCGCATCGCCTCGAGGAACACCTCGTGTACTTGCTTTCTCGCCTCGACGGTCGCGTGGGTCACGTCGCGCGTGTCCGTGGCGTCGTAGCGATAGACGTGCGTGGCCTGGATGGCCGACACGCCGCGCGCCGGGACGGGAATCGAATAGGGCGTGCCGCGTGGTTTGCTGCCGTAGGGCAGCTCGACGGGCAGCTCGTGCTCGGCGATGGCCGTTTGCAGCATCTTCAGGATGTTTCGCGTTTCGGTTCCGAGCTTCTCGGCGCCGGACACCTCGAACATGAGCGTCATGGGCTGGGCGAGGCCGTCGAACGGGCGGCCGAAGCGGAAAGGCACGCCCGCCCGGGCCGCAATGTCTCCGTCGCCCGTGCAATCGACGATCGTTCGGGCCAGCACGGCTTCACGCCCGGACTTCCCTTCGACGAAGACTCCCCACGCGCACCGGTCTACAACCACGGGGTCGGTCGCCTGGACGTGGTACCAGAAATCGACGTCGGCCTCGGCGAGCATCTGCTCGAGCGTGTACTTCATCATCTCCGTGTCGAAGACCGGGAAGCTGGCGTGGTCGCGCCACGCCTCGGCTTGGCGCAGGCGCTCGACGAGCCGTTCGACCAACCATCCCTTGCGGGATTCGAACAGCGGGTTGAGCAGGCCGGCCGTCCACATGCCGCCCAACATGCCATGGCGCTCGAGCACGAGGGTCTTGGCGCCCTCGCCGGCCGCCGCCAGCGCCGCCCCGATGCCCGTCGGACCGCCGCCCACGACCAGCACGTCGACGCTCGCGGCAACCGGAGTGCGGCGGGGTGCCTCTTCGACAAACGAACGGTCCGCGTCGATCGTGGATGAGGGGGGGCTCAGCGTAGTGCCTTCCCGGCGTCCCTCCGATCCAGCGGCAGCGGCCGCACCCAGGCAGCCTGCGCCCGCCGCGCCGGCTGAGAGTCCCAAAAACTGCCGTCGGTCCATAGCGATTGCTCCCTGGTGCTTTGCCGTCAATCGGCCCGCGCGACGGGCGCGGGCACAGTTGTTTCGGCAACGACGTTTCCGGCCGAGAGCCGGTGGACGTGGAACCGGGCTTCGCGCGCGGGGGTCGCGTCCGGGGCCCGGACGTGGCAGACGACTCGATTCTCGCCGGCCGGCTCGAGAGTTGCCGTCCACAGCGGCGGGCCGATCACGCGCAGCGACGGCGCGGTCAACCCCGGCCCCTCGACGGTAAACGTCGTGGTTGGCGCCACCTCGACGGCGGATGGAGCCGCGGCCAGCGATAGCGTGGGGGCCGCCAACTTCTCGGCCAGCCCCTGTTTCTTGTCCTCGTAGAGAAGCAGGACCGGCTCGGCGGAGAGCGTCAGGCTGACACCCCCCTCGGCGCTTCGCAGCGTGGCGTGCGAACCGTCCAGGCGCACCAGCTCTACGTCCACGTTCGCGGGCAGGGGAATCAAGTGCTCGCCCCGAGCTTCGTCCCACCACAACACCTGCAGGCAGGCGCCCGAGGCGTCGCGGAACAGATAGGCCTGCACCCCGTCGGGATAGTGCCGCTTCTCGACGAACTTCTTGTCGCAGATGCCGTTGAGCAGATGGTAGTGGGTCACCGCGTCGAGGCGCGAATTGTAGAGGTTGTATTTGCAGTCGAACATACAATGGGCGTCGCCGAACTGGCCGCGGGCCTTGCCCTTCGGGTCGGGGTACTGGATCGTGAACCAACTGACCGTCGCTCCCCCTTCGGCAAAGAAGACGGTGATCTTCTTGATCATCTCGACGGACACGGCGTGCCGCGTCTGGCCCTGGCTGTTCAGCCCCAGCTCGGTCGAATGGATCGGCTTGACGGCGTGGTACTTATCCATTAAAGCCCGGTACTGCTGCATCGTGCGGCGGACGTTGGTGTAGTGCTCGTAGATGTGGAAATCGTACGAGTCGAGGTAGTTCTGGTAGCCGGCCTTGAAATACTCCTCGTTCGGCTCGACCGACGTGCCGATGACGTGGATCTCCGGGTCGAACGCCTTGACGGTCTCGTAGATCGCCCGATAGGCGCGGACGTTTTCCCGCACCTTCTCGCCCGTGCCGTGCGGCTCGTTGCCCATGGCGATCATGGCCAGGCCCTCCTCGGCGTACGCTTCAAGGAAGTTCTTCATCCCCTTGCGGAGCGCTTCTTCGCTGTACTCCTCGAAGCCCTTGCGCTCGACGGAGCTGGCCGGCGTGCCGGTGACCCACTTGGCCCGCAGCTCGCGGACGAGGTCGATGCCCGGGCAATGCGGCTTGTACGGCTCCTTGGCCTTCCAGCCTCCCCACACGCCCAGCAACCGCAGCCCCAGGCGGTCGGCCAGGCGGAAGTAGACGGGAATCCGGCTGTCCCAGTTGCGGATCGTAAACGGCACGTCCTCCGGGGCGAACTGCTTGGCCCGGGGCGGCGGCAGGATGGCCAGCCCGGAGTATTCCCGCACGGGCTCGCCGCTCTCCTGCGGGATCGCGACGTGCAGCTCGTAGTACCTTCCCACCTCAAGCCGATCCGCCGGCAGGACGATCTCGGCGGCGTAGACGAACCGGGGCCCCTTGCGAGGCGCTTTTTCGAGGCCCACCTCGCCCGGCGGAGCTTGCCCCGCCCCCCAGTAGTCGCGGAGCGAATAGCGGACGACGTGCTGGGCCTGGGGCAGCGGCTTGACGGCCTCGACCGTCACGTGGAACGCCACCAGGTCGCCCGGCAGGAACAGGTTCCCCAGGGCATCGGTCGCCAGCAGCACCCGCTCGACGCGGGGCTCGATCGGCTGCGTGGAAAGGGGCGAGGCCGACAGCTCGTCCACCCAAAACGAGCCGTACGTCTTCTTCAGTTCGATGCGGAACCGGGCCCGGGCGGCCCCTCGCGGCAGGGTCACGGGCCGGGTGACCTCGGTCCAATCCGCCTTGCCGTAGCCGATGGCCACGGGAATCGTCTCCAGGGGCTTGTCCCCGCGGTCGAGCACCTCCAGCGCGACGCTGCCGTGGTAAGAGTTGTCGGGCGAGTGCAACTGGGCCCGCCAGGCGTACTTCACTTGCCACGCGCCCGGCTGCACGTCGAACGCGGGCCCGCTCGCCCAGGTGTCGGTCCGCAGCGCCCCGAGCGACCGCTTCAAGAGCAGCGACCGGGCCGACTTGCCAAAGCCCCCGTCGTCGAGCTGCACGTCGCCGCCGGTCTGCCACCGATCGGCAAGCGCCTTCTCGGCGTCGAACGGCTCGGTGAGCGCGGCCGGGCGCACTCGGGCCGCCACGGTGACGTCGGCTTGCATCCCGGTGATCGTCAGGTCCGGCTTCTTGCCTTCATCCGAGCGGACGTTGAGCATCAGCTCGACGAGCCGGACCGAGCCGTGCCACGCCCCGTCGTTCGCGCCGCCCCAGTGCTCGCCGCCGGCGATTTCTGTGGGCACCAGTTCCACCTCGTGCCACTTGCCGTCGGCTTGAAACGGTAGGTCCTTGCGCTGGTGGCACTGGCCGGTGGCGTCGACCATGCGCACGGCGAACGACCGGGTGGTGCTGGAGCGCATCGTGAGCCGCAGCACGTTCATCGTTTCCACGTCCAGGCGCGAAAACGACCGCCGTACGCCGACGTAGGCCCCCCCGCCGGTGAAGTCGGCGTAGAGCTTCATGGCGTATTGGCCCGGCGACGGCTGGTCGGAGACCAGGTCGAGACCGCCCTTGGCGCCGGGGAACTCCTGGCCCAGGTTAAAACCCCAATCGAGCTCGCCCGCTTGGAGCATTTCATCCAGGGGGACGGTCTTCTCCACGGCGACGGCCGCCTCGGCGCTGGCCCGGTAGAGCACGTCGCTTACGAGCACGGTGCCCTTCTCGGTGCCCATCGCCCGGGACGCGAGGACGGCTAAGTTGGGGCTGGGCTGATCGCGTTTGTGGTGCTTTTCCCGGTCGGCGGCGGCGTCCCACGATTCGTAGCCCACCACGGTGTCCAGGGCCTCGGAGGTGCCCATCTTCCTGAAGAACTCCCCCAGCGGCAGGACGAGGTGCTGCCAGCCCCCCTTCTCGTTGAGCCGGAAGTTGATCTGGTGACACTTGTCCTCCGCGTCGGTGAACCGGATGGGCAGCCGCTTCGAGCCGGCCGGCGAGTTGACCCACAAGGACAACGTGCCCGGCTCGGTCTCCGGCAGCGCCACCCACGCCTGCACGTAGTTGCCGCCCCCGGTGAAGTCCCCGAAGATGCTCAGCACCGGCTTGCCGCGAAACGGCTCGTCGGCCAACTCGATCTTCCCCCGAGCCCCGGGAAATTCCGGCCCGTTGCCGAACTCCCAACCCCCGGCCGGCTTGTCGGGGTCGATCAGGCTCACCGGCTCCCCGCCGCGCGTTGTCGTTGTGAGAGCCGGAATCAACAGCAGCGGCAGCAGGAACTTTCGCATGACGGCGGCTTCCAGTGCGGGTGGTCCGTGGAAGGGCTGAGATTCGTAATGACGGCGAGCGCAAGAACAGGCCCCGACGTAATCCATTGATCCTTCGGAGCTTACGTCGCCCCTTGGGGGCTCGAACCTCCGACCTACTGACTTAGAAGCTCTACCAGAACACGCTAGCACTGCTTGCAGTGGGCGGTGCGGTTGTCCTTCGCTGGAGCGCGATTTGCTCCCATGTTGGTTGTACGGTTTGGTTGTACGGTGCTACATTCCGGCATTCTAGTTGAAGGAAAGGAGGATTCTACCATGGCCGCACCACTACTTCCGGACGAATTGTGGGAACTGATCCGACCGCATCTCCCGGAGCACAACCGTCGCTTCTGGGGCGGTCGTCCGCCGATCGACGACCGCAAGGCATTGACCGGGATTATCTTCGTTCTCAAATCGGGGATCCCCTGGCAGATGCTTCCTCAAGAGATGGGCTGCGGCTCGGGAATGACCTGC
>Ga0180438_10006646_pt1 | contig 15564 bp, 11 predicted proteins | sample SS_ome_12_FD_132455 | JGI IMG/M metagenome (GOLD analysis project Ga0180438, IMG submission 132455) | Hypersaline lake sediment archaeal communities from the Salton Sea, California, USA - SS_3_D_2 metaG | ecosystem: Environmental > Aquatic > Non-marine Saline and Alkaline > Hypersaline >...
AGCTTCGTCTCCAGCAAGTGCATATGCCAGCCGCCACCATGGCGCCTTGCCACTTCGAGAGACCCCTGGAGTAGCTCATCGCTACACCATTGGAAGCCTCCAGGACCAGCGAAGCAGAGCAGCCTTCCTCCCTCGGCCCGATGCCATTTTCGGAAGAACCAGTCCAACAACTCAAGGTATTCGGGGGCGGTCATGGCTTCCTGCTCGCCCCCGAGCAGCGCCCCGAGGGCAGGTCTGGCCGCGATGGCTGCTCTGGCGACTTGGTCGTCGTCCTGAACGAGTGGTGCTACTCCACTCCGAATACCGGAGTCTGCGTAGGCCTGCATTGCTGCGTCCAGCGCTTGCGGCGTCAGGTCACTGCCCAGGGCCAGGTGATCTAGAACAGCCGTGGTCCCCGTCTTCAGCATCTCCATGGCGCCCAGCATGGCGGAAACGTAGATCTCCCTGGGAGAGAAACCCTCCAGCAAGAAGAGATCAAGGAGCCACAGTTCCAGAGGCAACCTTCCCTTCGTGGCTTTGGAGAGGTTCTCTAGCGAGTGAGTGTGGGAGTTGATCAGGCCGGGTATGGCCAGGCGCTCCCTGCCGTCGAGCACCCGGTCGACACCCTTCTCCGAGATGCTCGCCGAGGTGACGTCGGAAATCGTGTTTCCCTCGACGAGAATGTTCTGGCTGGATAAGTAGCCATCGGGCTGGCTCTCGTCCAATACGGCACAGCCCTTGATCAGGATGCTCAACCTAGGCCTCTCTTTCCCTAAGATGATCCTTGGTGGCCTGATAGTAGAGCGTGGAAACCTGGTCGTCGAGGGCGCGGAGAGTCCCGGGGATGGTACGATATGCCTTGGGAACGGTGAACTCCTCATCCTCAGTTCGCATGCGCACCAGCCTGTCCAGGTTCACCTCTGCGTAGTTGATGCCCTCTGTGGTGCGGCCAGCTACTTCGCCCTCAGGGCTGAAGACATAGCTCATGCCTGCTTCCACTCCCCAGAGGTTCACCGTCGATGCCGTGTAGACTGTGTTTTCGGCCGCCCTCGCCTGAAGGATAGCCCTCCAGACGTCGTGCAACTCGTAGATCAGGCCGCCAGTGGGGAAGAAGACGATGTCGGCCCCCCTCATGGCGAGGTTTCTTGCGAGCTCAGGGAACCAGGCCTCCCAGCAAATAAGCAGACCGATCTTCATATCATCGGTCTCGACCAGACCAGGCTCCTGGCCCCGGATCATGCTCTCCTCGTTCATGGCAGGAACGATCTTCTCATACACGAACAGGCTGTCCCTGTGAGGGTCTGCCAGGTGATAGCGATTGTAGAAGCCCTTGCCCTCCTGCTTTGCTGCGCCGAATAGGACGTAGACTCCGCATTCCTTGGCCTCTTGCCGCATGGCGTCCACGACAGCGTCGTAGTTCAGCGCATCCGATCCTGGCGAAGGGCCGGGATAGAGCTCTGGGAAGGAAACCAGGCGGGCTCCGTTGCCCGCTGCTTCCCGTATGTATTCGAAGGCCAGGGCGAGGTTCTGCTCCTCGGGAGCGCTGGGATCATCCAGCACGCGACCTGCGGCGTAGCGGAGGTACGATCTGGGCTGTACGACAGCGATCTTGACCAGGCTCACGTCCTCGTCCTCCTTGCTCGGCTAGAGTTCCTGCACAGATATGCAGCCCACCGGGCAATAGTGCACGCAGAAGCCGCACCTCACGCAGATGTCTGAGTCTATCCAGTAGGCCTCGTTCCGCTCCTGTGGCGCCTGCACCTGGCAGACCGTGGAGCAGGTGCCGCACATAGTACATTCGTCAGCGTCTATTTCCACCAGAAGGTCCGCCAGCCCGCGCTTGTTGACTCTCTCCATGCCCAGGAGGCCAGCGCCTCGAAGTTCTTCCAGGCTGACCTTCTGGTTCTGGAGGTATGCCCCCAAACCCCTGTTGAGCTGTGTGAAGATCTCGGGTCCGTGGGTCATTGCGGCGGTGCACACGCCGATGCCCGTCGCCCCAGCGATGATCATCTCCGCTGCGTCCTGCCACCTGGCAACTCCGCCCAGGCCGATGATGGGCAGCTTGGTGCGCCGGAAGATCTCCACTACATAGCCCAGCGCCACTTCCTTGATGGACCTGCCGGAAAGCTCGGGCATCCAGGTACCGATGTTCCGAGCCAGGGCAGGCTCTCTGGTGTAGATGTCGAAGCTGATGGCGGGGAAAATGGTGTCCCTGGAAGCGATGGCGTCTGCTCCCGCGTCCTCGGCTGCCTTCACCAGGCCTTCCAGGTTAGAGGGCTCTGGCAGCAATTTGACTATCACGGGAATGCTGACCGAGTCCTTGGCCGCTTTGGCCACTTCATAGGTGCGCTTCGCGTCTTGCACAGCTCCAATACCGCTCCCGGTCACGACGTTGGGAGCCGAGCCGAAGGCGGACAACTCGATAGCTGCCACCCCGGCTTCCTCCGCGCGTCCAGCCATGCGTTTGATGTCTTCCGCGGGCGTGTCGGTGACTGCCTGAAGGCTGATGATGACGGGCACTCCACCTTCCTGGGCAACCGCCAATTCCTTCTCGATCCATTGCTCGAAGGTCTTGAATGACCAGGGATCGGTCAGGACGAGTGTGTCTTCGCTCAGGGCGCTACGGGACAGACTCAGCTTCTGCCCGGGCGAAGGGTTGACCCCGATAGATTTGGTGACAATCGCACCTGGCTTGGCCGCTGCATATCGCTTGAGAGAGGCCCCTGTGATACCGGGAGGGCCGGCTCCCAGAATGAATGGATTGTCCAACTCAAGGTTCCCGATGCGAACCTTCATATCAACTTCAGTCATCGTATGCTCTCCTTCGTCATAGCTTTCGCTCAGAAGCGACTCATTGGCTCTCGACAGCTAGCCTTTTCTGGCTGCTGCCTCCTTCAAAGCCTCAAGGATCCGCGATTTCGTCGCCGGCAGATCATCGACCCGTGCACCCGTCGCCGCGTAGATGGCGTTGATAATAGCGGGTGCGGTGGGAAGAGAGGCTATCTCACCCAGGCCCTTGGCGCCGAAGGGACCATTGGGATCCTCCACTTCCACGTAACTGGAGACGATATTGGGCGTCTCCTTCGCCCTGGGCACACCACACTTGCCCAGTGTGTTGGTGACGTTCCAGCCGTCCTCCATCTTGAATTCCTCAGACAGGGCATATCCGAGCCCCATTATCACGCTGCCCTCAATCTGGATGCGGACACTCTGGGGGTTGATGGCTCTGCCGACATCGTGACAGGCCATCACGTCCAATACCTCGACGCGGCCTGTCTTCTCGTCAACGGCAACGCGAGCCGCCTGAGTGCCGAAGCCCAGAGAGATGTAGTTGATGTAGTCCAGCGGCTGTGGCTCCTTCAGGGCATCGGCGGTGGTGTAAGTCGTGGGTACTACGTATTCCCCCTGGCCACTGAATGTCTGGTCTGCCTCATTGGCCTCGATCGCCAACTCGGCCAGGGTAGTCAGCTGGTCGCCAGTCCTCCCGTCCACGAATACTCCGTCGGCGAACTGGAGCTTGTCGTGAGGGATCTCGTATTCCTCGGATACGTAACCGATCAGTAGATCCCGTAGCCTCTGGCTCGCTTCCACGACGGCGTTGCCGGAAACCAAGGTACTGCGAGAGGCGCAGGTAGGGCCGGTGTCGAGCGGGCCGACAGTATCTCCGTGATGAACTTCCACCATTTCGTATCGAAGGTTCAGGACCTGGGCAGCCATCTGCGCGGCAACGGTCATGGCACCCTGGCCTATCTCGCAGGCAGCTACCTTGATCAATACTTTGCCATCCGGCTGCAAGTCCGCGATGGCCCGGCCAACATCCTCGGCGCCCAGGCCGAGGCCTACATTCTTGAAGCAGGATGCCACCCCTATCCCGATCTTGCGACCGTTCGCCTCAACTGGGGGTAAGGTGGCCAGATCCTCTCGCACCTTGTCTAGCGTCTCCACCAGACCTACGCTGGGACCCAGAACCTGTCCAGTGCTGGTTGTGGATCCCGGCCGCATGGCGTTGATGCGCCTCAGGTCGATGGGATCCATGCGCAGCTTGCCGGCAAGTCTGTCCAATTGTGCTTCCATGGCAAAGGTCACCTGGTTGATCCCGAAACCACGCATCGCCCCGCAGGGGACGTTGTTGGTGTACACCGCGGTGGAGTCAGTGCGCACATTCGGGATCTCGTAAGGACCGGTAGAAAAGACGGTGGCTTGCTCAGTGACCTCGATACCCCACGAGCCGTAGGCGCCCGTGTCGATGAGGAGGTCCGCCTGCATGGCTACCAGCTTGCCGTCCTTGGTGGCACCCGTCTTGTAGCGCATGGTCATGGCGTGTTTCTTGACGTGTACTCGGAGCGACTCGTCTCGGGTGAGGACCATCTTCACGGGTCGGCCTGTGCTCAAAGCACCCATGGCAAGCATGATTTGCAGTGTGATGTCGTTCTTGGCCCCGAAAGCGCCACCACCTGGTATCTGAACGACGTGCACCTTCTCTGCAGGGATGCCCAGTGCGTCAGCAATCTGGCGCCGATCGCCAAAGGGATACTGGGTGTTCATCTTCACCCTCACGCCGCCATCCCCGGTCGGCTCCGCCAATCCGGCTTCGGGCTCCAGGTAGGCGTGCTCGATGAAGGGAGTTGAGTAGGTTGACTCGACTACAACGTCAGCCTGTGCGAAACCTTTCTCAGCATCTCCCTTTCGTATCTGGGCCCTGTGGTGCACGTTGCCTTCGGGATGGATCTGGGGCGCGTCGGGCTCCAAGGCGCGCCTGGGCTCAAATACCCCAGGCAAGGGACGATACTCGACTTTACAGGCGTTCCTCGCCGCTTCTGCCTCTTCCTCTGACTCAGCGAACACCACCACCACCGGCTCACCTATGAAGCGAACCTTGTCCATGGCCATGACTTGGGCGTCGCGGACCATGGGGCCGTACACATTGTCGCCGGGCACGTCCTTAGCTGTCAGAACCGCCTGCACGCCTGGCATACCCTTAGCTTCAGCGATGTTTATGCTGAGTATCTCCGCGTGCGGGTGCGCACTCCAGAGCACCTTTCCGTGGAGCACGCCTTCGGGCGTCATGTCGTCCCCGTACTTGAGGGTCCCGAGGGCCTTGTCCAGAGCATCTTTCTTCTCGACCGGAGCTCCGACAATGTCACCGATTTGTGCTGACGTCGCTTCCTTGTCCCGCGGCATCTCCTGGGAGACCTCTTCGATGGCTCTGAAGATAGCCGGGTAGGATCCGCATCGGCAGAGCACGGAATTCAGCGCCCGCTTCATATCCTCGCGTGTGGGTGTGGGGTTCCCGTCCAGCAGGGCCTTTGCCGTGAGTATCATCCCCGGCGTGCAGAAGCCACACTGAGGCGCCCCCTGGCGAGCGAAGGCCTCTTGAAGGGGGTGCGGCTCACCGTCCTGGGAGACGCCCTCGATGGTGGTCACAGAAGTCCCACCCAGGTTTTCCATCTTTTTTCGGCACGAGCGCACGGGTTTTCCGTCGACGAGCACCGTGCAGGCCCCGCATGTTCCCTCGGAGCACCCGTTCTTGGCGCCGGTGAACCCCAGCCTCGTACGCAGGAAGTCCAACAAGGTCATGTCTGGCGGCACAGAGACCACCATGGGCTTTTCGTTTACAGTGAGACTCAGCTCGATTTCACGCATAGCCTCTCTCCCAATCTCCGTGGTGTCCACTTCCTGAATTAGGGTCGGGGAACCAGGGAGATGCACTCCACAGGACAGACCTCCACGCACAGGCCACACCCGTAACACTTTTCTGAGTCTGGCTTGGGCATCCCGTCCTCGGCCAGTTGATAAGCCTGATGTCCGCCATCGCGACAGGCGTAGTAGCACATCCCACACTTGGTGCACGCTGTCTCGTCAACGCTGGCCACGACGTCTTTCTTGACCGGCAGATCACTGTGGGGGACGAGATTGGGCAGGGCCTTGCCGATGATATCGCTGGCACTGGTGAAGCCCTTGTCCTCCAGGAAATAGGCCATGCCCTCTTTGAGATCTTCGACTATGTCGTAGCCGTAGTGCATCACCGCGGTGCAGAACTGTACGGTGGATGCACCGACGAGCATAAACTCCACGCTGTCCTGCCAGGTAGTCGCTCCACCGCTCGCCGCCAGAGGGATATCTGACTTTTTGGCGATCATGGCCAATGTCCGCAGAGTGATAGGCTTGACCACTGGTCCGCTGACGCCGCAGAACGTTGACTTGCCGTTGATGTTGGGATTCGGGATGAAGGTGTCGAGGTCTATCCCCAGCAGCCCGTGCACGGTGTCGCTGGCGCACACGCCATCACCACCCGCTTCCAGCACGGCTTCCACTATCTCCGTGATGTCAGTGACCTGTGAGGTCAGCTTGGCGACCACGGGCATCTTTCCAGAGTGCTTCTTCACCCAGCCAAGAACTCGCTTCACGTCATCCGGTACTTGCCCGACCATCAACGAGGCCCTGGCGAAGGGGGAGTCGGTGGGACAGGACATGCTGACCTCCACCAGATCGGCCCCCACGTCGATGGATCGCTTGGTGAGCTCCTCCCAGTGATCCTCGTTGGTGGTCCCCCATAGACTGAGACCCACGACTTTGGTGGGGAATTCATCCTTCAGCTTGCGGACGGCATCCTCCATGACGTCCATATGAAACTCGGAGATGTTGTCGATGTTGCCCAGACCTACCCCTTTCTTATCCTCATAGTCCATGCTGGTCATGATGGGGTAGCTGATGTCTACCTGGTAACTCTCCACGGATGTGGTCTTCATAATGGCTCCGGCCCATCCGGCCTGGAAGGCCCTTCTTACCATCTCGTAACTATCCGACGGAGGCGCTGAAGAGAGAACGAACGGGTTCTCGAACCGGATTCCACAGTACTCTACTGACAGGTCTACATTAGGTTCCTGGTACATTGTGCAACTCCCTCTACTGTTTGGCTCGACTCAGGTATTCGTGGATGGAGTGGGCTGCCCGTTTCCCGTAGGCAACGGCCTGAACAACGGTCCGGGAGATGGGGTTGTGCAGTATGTCTCCACCAGCGAAAACCCCTGGACGGGAGGTCGCCAAGGTGTCCTCATCCACGATCAAATAGCCTCGGACGTTGGTCTTGAGGCTCTGGAACTGCTTGATGGCGTTGTCATCGGGGCCTTGCCCTATGGCCAAGATCACTGTGTCACAGGGCAGCGTGAATGAAGAGCCCTTCACGTTCACGGCATTCTCAGGCACGAACTTGCCGGGCTCCTTCCACTCGATGCGAACGCCTTCAACTCCCGCAACCCCGCCCTTGCCGTTGTTGAGGAATCTGACGGGCCTGACCCGCGTCAGGAACTGGATCCCTTCCTCCCATGCCAGCTCCACGTCCTCTGCGAAGGCTGGCATCTCGTCTGGTCCCTCCAGACAGGTAAGGGTCGCCACTTTGGCACCCATCCGGAGTGCGGCGGAGGCAGCATTCACGGCCACGCTTCCACCGCCGATGACCACGACGTTCTTGCCCACCTTGACGGGCTGCGCGTCCGGAACTCCATTGGCGTGAGCCAACAGATCCAGAGCAGTATGAATGCCTTTGAGGGACTCACCATCTATGCCCAGCGCGTAGGGCTTTCGTAGGCCAACTGCGACGAACACTGCTTCGTACCCGTGCGACAAGAGGTCATCTATGGTCAGGTCATCGCTGAGAGGCGCGTTCAGTTTGAACTCTACGCCCAATTTCTTGATGAGGTCGATTTCTGCTTCGACGACGTCATTCGGTAGCTTGAAAGAAGGGATTGCACTGGTCATGGCGCCGCCCAGTCGTGATGATGCCTCGAAGACGGTGACGGGGTATCCCAGCAGAGCCAGTTCATTGGCGGCCGCCAGTCCGGCTGGTCCTCCGCCCACGACGGCGACTCTCTGAGGTCGCTTCTCTGTAATGACTCTTTTCCTGGCGCCCTTGTCAGTCTCGTAGTCGATGAGGTATCTCTGCAGAGCTGCGATGTTGATCGGCTCTGTCAGCACCTGACTCCGGCACTGCTCCTCACAGAGAGCATCGGTCGGGCACACTCTGCCGCATACGCCTGAGAAGGCGTTCGCCTCCCTCAACACCCGGACGGCTCCCTGGAGATTGTCGAACCGTATCTTGCGGATGAAGGCGCGGATGTCTATCCCTGCCGGGCATCCTGCGTTGCAGGGCGGGTTTTCGCACATCAGGCAGCGGGAGGCCTCGATAGTCGCCTGCACGGGCGTCAACGTCTTCTCTATCTCCTCGAAGCTCTTCACCCTCTCTTCCGGCGAGAGCCGCGCGGCCTTGGTCCTTCCACTCATGTTTCAGATCTCCTTGCTAGCATTCTGCAACTAGACTCTCCCTTTCCACAGCTTGCGGATGGTGTCCATCGCGCGTTGCCGGAGTTCGTCTTCGTCCACCATCCGGGCAACGCCTTGGGATACCACGACCTGCCCATCCACGATGACGGTGGTCACGTCGCTCGAGGCGGCGCCCAGCACCGCGTGGTAGATGAGATTCTCAGGGATTAGAGGAGCGGGAGAGTTGTCCTCCAATAGTATCAGATCGGCGAGTCGGCCTTCCTCTAGGGAACCGGCCTCAAAGTTTAGGGCCCGGGCGGCGTTGGTAGTAAGAAAGGAAAGTACATCCTGCGCAACCACATCGCCGCCGCCCGTGGTCAGCGCGTGCAACAAGAACGTTGTACTCATGTTCACGAAGGGATCGAAGGCTCTGACGAAGCCGTCGTCTCCCAGAGTGACGTTCACTCCGCGCCGCAACATCTCAGCAACCGGTGCAGCACCGGTTCCGATCTCCATATTGGAGATGGGATTATGCGAGACGTTGACGTTTCTCTCCGCTAGAATGTCTATCTCTTCCTCTGTGAGATGCACGCTTTGTGAGGCGATGGTCATCTCGTCCAAGACACCAAGGTCGTCCAGGTAGGGGACTGGCCTCTTCCCGAATCGGTCCATGGTATCTTGAACGTGGTAGGTTCCTTCAGAGAGATGGAGTTGGAAAAGCGCGCCTTGGTCGCGCGCTCTTTTCTTGGCCTCGCGTATGTAGTCTCCGCTGCAGGAGAACGTGGTGTGCACGCTCATCAGCCCCTGCACTCGGCCCTCGAGGCCCAGGATGGCGGTGTTCTCGTCAAGCAGCCTCCGTGCGATCTCGGCTCCGGCTCGCTCGGTGGCTTCGTTGGATATGAACGCGCGCGCCCCCGTGTCCGAGATGGCATCAGCTTCCCGCAGCATGAACCCGGCTTCTGCGTAAGGAGCCTCCATAACGTCACAGAAACATGTGTATCCTGACTTCAGGTGGAGGAGGGCTGCATACGCAGCCAGACTCTCGACATCCTCTGCGGTGAGCACATCCTCCACCAAGGGCCACCACCATTCTTTGAGGAAAGGCCAGAAGCCGGCCGGAGGCGGAATGGGGTGTCCGTAGGCAACCAGGCCGTGCAGATGTGTGTGAGTGCTGATCAGTCCGGGCAGTATGATACCCTCCACGCGGATATCTGCTTCTGCCCCTGGTTGACTACCTATACTCTTGATGCGATTGTGATCTATCTCAATGATGGGATCCGTGACCACACCCTGAGGTCCCATCGTAACGGCGAATTTTCCTGCTACTCTCACGATCAATCACTCCTCTCCTGGGCAGCGCGGGCAAAGGGGGAATCGGACGACGTGATGCGAGTCGTCCGACACCTCTGAGTGGTAGAGTCAGCCGCTCAGGGTTTGAAGAGGGAGTTACCCAACCTGTGGGAGACCTCTCGGGCTACGCTCCTGATCACGTCTAGGTGACCCATGCCCCTCTCTGGCGTAAAGCGATACGAGGGTCCAACTACGCCGATGGCGGCGATCACCTCTCCATTGGCGGTGACGATCGGCACAGCGATGGCGTTTGTTCCCTCCTCCAATTCTTCGAAAGAGGAGGCGTAGCCCTGTTCGCGCACTCGCTCCAGTTCATACCGCAGGTCGGCCGGGTCGGTGATCGTTCTCGGTGTTGCACCAGGCAGCCCCTTCTCGATCACGCGCTCTAGTTCGTGCTCTGGCATGTAGGCCATGAAGATCTTGCCAGCCGATGTGCAGTGCAGGGGTGTGCGTCTGCCTTGCCAACCCACCGACTGTACCAGGTGAGGGCCGGGCACCTGCTCGACGTTGAGTACCTCATCCCCCACGCGATAGGCGAGGTAGGTGAGCTCCTCAACGGCGTCCGCCAGATAGTGGAGATAAGGCCGCACCACTTGTGGCACGTTGCGACTATTGAGCATCGTCCCGGCAAGCTCGATCAACCTTATGCCCAAACTGTACTTGCGGCTGCGAGGGTCTCGTTCCACGAGGCCACCCTTTTCCAGAGAGGCCAGGAGCCGGTGTACGGTGCTCTTGTGGAGACCCAACCTGTGGCTTAGCTCGGTTACTCCTAGCTGGGCTTCGTTGATGCTGAAGGCGTTAAGGATCGCAAGTGCTCTGTTTACGGATTGGATCGGCATATCCTACGGTCCCCCCTTTCACCCAAATGTTTCGGTCTTGCCTAGCCCCCCATGGTGAGGGCCATAATAGCCTTCTGCGCGTGCATACGGTTCTCGGCTTGGTCGAAAACAGCGGACTGTGGCCCGTCCATCACCGCGCTGGTGACCTCGAAATTGCGGTCGGCCGGGAGACAATGCATGTAGAACGAATTCCTGTTGGCCAGCTTCATCGTCTCCTCGTCGCAAATCCAGTGACGATTCGCTTCGAAGAGCTTCTGGACCTCTTCGGGCTGAGGAGCAGCGGTCTCCGGCGGGAAGAAGTGGCGGGAGGTCCAGTTCTTGGCATAGATGATATCCGCTCCTTGGGCCGCCTCCTTCATGTCGTGAACGATCTCGATGGATCGACCATACCTGTCTGCGTTGGCCCTGACTCTCTCCATGATCTTGGGGTCGACGTCGAATCCCTCTGGATACGCGAGGGTGATGTTCATGCCCATGAGACTGGTGACCAGCAGTGCGCTGTGGGCCACACTCAGTGGCTTCTGCGAGCGAGGAGAATAGGCCCAGCTCATCACGAACTTCTTGTCGTCGAGCTGGCCAAGCTTCTCTTTCATGGTCAGGATATCAGCCATTCCTTGACACGGATGGTACATGTCTGACTCCATGTTAATCACTGGAATGTCTGACCACTTGGCGAAACCATCAAGGACCTCTTGGCCCGCGCCGTATACCCAGTTGACCGCCTTGCCGAAACAACGAATGGCGATGCCGTGGCCCATGCGGCTCAGTACGCGGCTTACGTCAGCCACGCTCTCCGTTCTGTACTCTCGCACGCTGTCATCTAGAGCGGGAGTGTAGATCTCACCCGGGGAGAGGAAGTGAGCGTGTCCCCCGAGCTGAGTCATACCTGCCTCAAAGCTGTTCCTCGTGCGCAAAGACATGCCGTAGAAGATCATGAACAGGGTCATGTCTTGCAGGAGCCTGTGGGGTTCACGGACGGCGAACTTCCTCTTCAGATCGAGAGCCACGTCGAGTATCGTCCCGATCTCCTCTCGATCGAAGTCACCTATGGTCAGGAAGTCTCTACCCGCGAAAGTGTCTGTCTTCATGAATTGAAATCCCTCCCGTGAGATCGTTTACGGCCCGAGGGGCCGAGTGGGTTGGAGAGCAGTGCGGGGACCAGGCGCGGGGCTTCATCCGACAGAGGGCCAAATGAGGCCACAAATCTCCGACAAACAAGAGAGGGGCACTTGACCGCCATTCCCCCGTCAGGAGGCTGATTGCCGAGGGTCTGTTCGAGTGAAGTAGGCCAGGCACCGCCGTTCCCCATTCTGGATAGATTATACAAGAGTCTCTCAACAATGTCAAGGTAGGTTTGACCATTGTACAACTCTGTCTCCATACACTGAACAAGGCGTTCGCGAGGCCGTGTTCTTCTCGGGAGAGGTAATTGCGTCTCACATGGAACAACGACACCTTGACAACAACTGAGAATGGAGTATAATTGGAGGTTGGGGAACGAACTGCTCAGTAGCCGGCCAGAATTAGGTCCAGGAACAGCCCCGTCGCTGACTTGGCGGCACGGAAAATGGGAGGTGTGGGACTGTGTGTCAAGCAAGTCCGCTCTGGCCGGCAGAGGCCCGACCAAGCCGTCAAATTGAACCACTCAGTATCGAGGAAGAGGCGACGCCGCATGTCTGTCGCGTGACTCAGGCGCCGCACCTGTATGGAGCCGGCATCCAACAGCTGCCGGATTTGATCACTATCATCAGAGGAGAGAAGGGGCATTCGTTGTGGGACTGACCATTACAGAGAAGATCCTGGCGCGGTCCGCCGGGCGGGAGTTGGTGGAGCCCGGCGACATCGTCAGGGCCAGGGTCGACCTGGTCATGGGTCATGACGTCACCCTGCCCCTGAGCATCCTGGAGTTCGAGCGCATGGGGGCCACTCGGGTATTCGACCCGGAGAAAGTGGTCGCCGTCAGCGATCACTTTGCGCCCGCACCGAACATCAAGGCCGCTGACCGGATAAAGATGGTGCGCGACTTCGCGCACGCGCAGGGCCTGGCACACTACTTCGAGCCGGGCTGTGGTCAGTCAGGCGTGTGCCACGCCATCCTCCCAGAGCAAGGGCTGGTCCTCCCGGGCTTCGTCGTCTTGGGCGCGGACTCGCACACCACGACCTATGGTGCGTTGGGCGCCTTCGCGACGGGGATGGGGAGCACGGACATCGCCGCTGCCATGGCTCTGGGGGAGACCTGGCTCAGGGTTCCCGAGTCGCTGCGGCTTCACTACCGAGGCGAGCCCGACAGATGGATTACGGGTAAGGACCTCATACTCCACACGCTGGGCAAGCTGGGCGTGGCAGGAGCCATCTACAAAGCGATGGAGTTCTGCGGGCCAACGATAGATGGGTTGGCCATGAGCGATCGCCTCACGATGTGCAACATGGCCGTGGAGGCGGGTGCCAAGAACGGGATCATTGCCGCCGACGATATGACGGAGCAGTATCTACGAGGGAAGACATCCAGGCCCTACGAGGCGCTTTACAGCGACCCCGATGCGAGATACTCGGCCACGTACGAGGTCTCCTGCGAGGAGTTGCAGCCCCAGGTGGCCTTCCCCTTTTCTCCCGACAATGTCAGACCGGTCCAGGAGGCGGGAGAGGTGTCCATCGACGCTGTGATCATCGGGTCCTGTACCAACGGCCGCATAGAGGATCTGCGGGTAGCCGCGGATTTACTGCGCGGCAGGCAGGTGTCGAAGGGGGTGCGTCTGATCGTCATCCCGGCCACACAGAAGATCTACATGCAGGCCCTGGACGAAGGTTTGCTGGCGGTCTTCGCGAAGGCTGGAGGCGCGGTCAGCACTCCGACTTGTGGCCCCTGCTTCGGCGGTCACATGGGTCTTCTGGCTGCAGGCGAGAGAGCCGTGTCTACCACCAACCGCAACTTCGTGGGGCGCATGGGGCACCCGGAGAGCGAGGTCTATCTGGCGTCGCCCGCAGTAGCTGCTGCATCAGCAATGATCGGCCGCATCGCGCACCCGGAGGAGGTTGTGGCTTGAAGACGCTACGGGGCAAGGCGTGGAAGGTTGGCGAGAACGTGGACACCGACCAGATCATCGCGGGGCGGTATCTGAGCTTGACCGACCCCGGGGGGTTGGCAGAGCATTGTTTTGAGTCCAGCTATCCGGATTTGGTTGCTGGTTTCGCACGGGGCGATATCATCGTCGCTGGTGATAACTTCGGGTGCGGCAGTTCACGGGAGCATGCCGTGGTTGCTCTGAAGGCGCTGGGGGTTTCATGTCTCATCGCGAAATCTTTCGCGCGGATTTTCTTTCGCAACTGTGTGAACCTGGGACTGCTGCCGTTGGAGTGTCCCGGAGCTGTGGAGGCCATCGAAGCAGGTGATGAGGTGCGTGTGGATCCGATTTCGGGCACGATAGAGAACCTTTCCACGGGAGTTGTCTTTGACTTCAAGCCATTGCCTCCTTTCTTGGAGGAGATCATGGCTGCTGGCGACTTGACGATGTTCGTGCGCAGGCAGTTGCGAGAGACTGACGAACTCTGAAGTGAGGAGATAGCGGCCATGCCACAACAGCGAAGAGTACGCTGTGTGCTGATGCGAGGCGGGACCAGTAGAGGCCTGTACGTCATGAGGAACGAACTGCCCCAGGACCCTGCTCTCCGAGATAGGGTGATCCTGGCTATGTATGGCAGTCCGGACATCCGGCAGATAGACGGGATCGGGGGAGCCGACTCGCTAACCAGCAAGTTGGCCATCATTGGCCCGCCATCACGTGAAGACGCAGATGTAGACTATACCTTTGGACAGGTCAGCATCACAGCGCCCCTCGTGGATTACGCGGGCAACTGCGGCAACATCTCGTCGGGCGTCGGTCCTTTTGCCATAGATGAGGGGCTCGTGGAGGCTGTGGAGCCGACTACCAGGGTGAGGATCCACCAGACCAACACCCAAAGGATTATCGTGGCTGAGGTCCCTGTCAGCCAGGGCAAAGCTGCGGTGGTGGGACGCTACAGCATCGATGGTGTGCCGGGAACAGGTGCCGAGATCGGGCTGGACTTCTCCGACACGGCGGGGGGTGTTACCGGTCGCTTTCTCCCCACCGGCAACGTCAGAGATACGCTGGAGGTGGAGGAACTGGGGCAGGTCGAAGTCTCCATTGTGGATGCCGGGAACCCAGTCGTCTTCGTGAGAGCGTCGCGGTTCGGGCTACAGGGCATCGAGTCCCCCACGGAGATAGATGCCGATGCCAAGCTCCTCAATTCGATCGAAAGAGTGCGAGGTAACGCTGCTCAACTGATGGGCATGGTGGAAGATTGGCGCGACGCCGCCGATTCGAGTCCCTACGTGCCCTTCATCGCTCTGGTTGGACCCTCGCGGGAGTACGTCAGCTTCAGCACTCAGCAAATGGTGAGCAAGAATCGAGTGGACTTCGTATCGCGGCTCCTATTCATGCTGCGAATGCACAAGGCGTATCCTATTACTGGTACGGTGTGCACTGGAGCCGCGGCCAGGATTCCCGGGACGATTGTACACGAGGTGGCAGACGTGTTGCCTGAAGGAGATCTCATCCGCATCGGACATCCTTCAGGCGTGGTGGGTGTGAAAACGGAGGTTGAACTGAGCGGTTCCGGGCCCATCCTGCGAAAAGCATTGGTGGGCAGGACGGCGCGCCGCATCATGGAGGGTTACGTCTTTGTACCCGAGACTATCTACTCGGTGTGACCTAGGAGGTTAGTGCATGGCCAGATTGTTGGAGCATCAGGGCAAGGCCTTGTTCCGACGGATGGGGATACCGGCACCCGAAGGCAAAGTGGTGCAGAGCGCGGACGAGGCCATGAGCGTGGTTGATGAGCTTGACTTCCCTGTGGTGGTGAAGGCACAGGTTCACTCAGGTGGAAGGGGCAAGGCTGGAGGTATTCTCTTTGCCGAAGATAGTCAGTCATTGCCCGAGGTCGTCAACGAAGTGCTAAGCAAGCAGATCCGTGGAGCAGCGGTCGAGGAAGTGCTCATCGAGAGCAAGACGGACATCAAGACCGAGGTATACGCGGCGATCACCGCCGACCCCAGGACGCGACAGCCGATAGCCATCTTCTCCGCCAAGGGTGGGGTGGACATCGAGCAAACGGCCGA
>Ga0180438_10006647_pt1 | contig 15561 bp, 19 predicted proteins | sample SS_ome_12_FD_132455 | JGI IMG/M metagenome (GOLD analysis project Ga0180438, IMG submission 132455) | Hypersaline lake sediment archaeal communities from the Salton Sea, California, USA - SS_3_D_2 metaG | ecosystem: Environmental > Aquatic > Non-marine Saline and Alkaline > Hypersaline >...
ATTCACCTCTGATAATTTTTGATGGTTGGATAGAATTCCAAAACTTATAAAAGGGTGATTTAGTAAGTTTAGCAAGGGAGTTAAATCCAACCATCAATATGTAAGGTACATAGTTTTACAAACAACAGCAATAGAAAGATAAACTAATATATAAATGTTTCCATCAAACTTTTTTGAATCTAAATATCCTTTTCAAAACTTTAAACAATCCCTGTCCTGATTTTTTTACATTGATTGCATCTGGTATGCATGTTTCAAAACAACATAAACAAAAGATACATTTAGAATGATCTACAACTGGACCATCAGCTCCCATTGTTAAAGCTCCTGCAGGACATGTCTTGATACATTTTCCACATTTTATGCATTTAGAATAATCAAATTCTATCCTGCTGTTTCTTTCTACAAATGATCTAAACCACCCTCCAGAGATCTTCATTCCTTGTTTCAAAAAGAAATTGCTGTAAGTTACTGGCAATTCAAACTTATTAAGATATTCATCTTTCCATCCAATAATATCAATATCTTTTATTGATATTTTTTCAGCTGCTTTAATAAGAGAGATCATCCTATGATCTATTCCCATAACTTTACAGCAGACTATATCTACTGCAGCCTGATTATCTCCTGCAATGATCAATCCTAGATTTTTTGGAGTTCCATTGACAGGGCCTCTGCCTTCCTGTCCAATAGTTGCATCAACAATGTTTAATGCAGGCTTTACAATCTGATTTAATTCTGTTATCCTTTCTGTTAATCCATCTTTATGCATCTGAGTTTTTAAATATCCTGGAACTATTCCCATCATGTTTTTGATAGATAATGTAACCCCTGCTAATTCATGAGTTTTCATAACAGGCACATTTATTATTACATCTGCATCTAAGATTGGTTTTGAAATAATTAAGTTACCTTTAGTTACTTTTTCAGCTGCTGTAAGATCAACTGGCTTAACATTGTGTTTTATTGCAACATCATATATTCCTGATTCTTTCATCGCTGCAAAACCTTTGAATTCACTGAATGAAGAATCTCCTATTTCTATATTATCTGTTATTGGTTTTAATAAAAGAATCAGTTGTTCTATAACTTCTGGATTTGTTACAGCGCCAGTCTCTGGTTTTCTAGGACAGCATAAGTTTGGTTTTATAAATACCTTTTGCCCTTTCTTTACAAACTTTTCCAATCCTCCGAGAGCTTTGAGAATTTCATCTAATTTTTTACCTATTGCAACTTCCATTCTTTAAATACATTCTTTATATAATTCCACCAAACAGATACATCATGTTCAATAAGCATATTGTAATCATGCATTGTAAGGAAAGCATAACAAGCTCTGCATTTATTAACTTTTTCTACATAATCAAATGCTTTTTTAACTCCAACTTTCCTAAAATCTTTAGCATCAACTAATTTAACCTGTTGACTGCAAGGATAACATTTGCCATCTGGATCAATAATTGTATGGATTTTTCCAACATAACAAGGAAAATCTGTTGCCAGATCATCTTTTCTTATTGAATAATCATGCCATTTCAATGCATATTGCAATGATTTCTTTGAAATAAAGATAGGATACCCTTTTTCTTTATATCTTATCATCATTTTTAAGGTTTTTATAATATCTTCTCTCTTAGGAATCAAAGATTCAGAAGAGTTATAGAAAGGTAAAAGCCATTCTGTCATAAATCCTATCTTTTTTGACAATTTTATTATATGTTCTATACAATGGATATTCTGTTTGCAGATCATTGTGCTTGTATGAACATTCATTCCTTTAGATTTTGCAAATTTTATTGCATCAACAACTATCTTATAAGATCCTTTGCCTTTAAATTTATCATGAGTCTTTTCATCTCCATCTATACTTATGCAAACGCTGTCTAGATTTTTAATGTCTTTTATCCTATGCCTTATAAGATGTCCATTTGTATTTATATGTGAAACAATTCCTTTTGTTTTTGCATAATCTATTAATATACCAAGATCTTTTCTTGTTAAAGGTTCTCCTGCACAAAATACCATTCTTCTGCAACCCATCTTTGATAGATCATCTATTAATTTTTTGAAAGTATTTGTAGGAATATCCTTAACGCCTTTCCTTCCCCAATAAGATCCATAACAATATTTGCATCTAAGATTGCAGAAATTAGTGAGATTAAGATGTACTATAAGCGGCTTCTTCCTTGCATATTTAGCCAACAATAGATCTTTTGCAAATAAGATTTTACGTAACATCTGATATATCCAATCCAGTTATTTCTTTGTACTTTTTGTTGTATTCACAATTCTTGCATTGTATCCCCATACATTTATCTTTGTCGCACATTGTCAATAATTCTTTTAGTTCTTCTTTTTTCATTTTAAATTTATAAAAACCTTCTACTATTTAAACTTTTCTATTTAATCTTTGGGCTAGTTTCTTTGCTTCTTCATAAACTTTATCCATATTCCAATATTCCCATTGGCCAAACCTTCCGCAGATATAAATTCCTTTTTTTCTTAGATAATCTTTTATTACCTTTATGTTATATTGATAATCTTTATCATAGATAATATAAGCATGGTTGAATCTTTTCACAGAACAAAAGTCTAAATCATTTTTATCTGCAATACCTAATTTATCTAAATCTCTTATAATCTTATTTTTTAAATTAATGTCATTAAAATATTTATCTACTGCGCTTCCTTTTTTATATGTTATCTCTGCAGTAATCAAAGATCTATTTTTAAAAGGAACATTTTGTGGACTAAAGTTTTCCATAAAACAAAGCCTATTAAATAAGAACTCTTTTTGAGGAAAATATATTGCAGTAAAATCTTTTTTGTTTTTTGGGTCCATCTTATATCCTAAAGCAACTAAAGCTAAAGAATTATATTTTAAACTATCTGCTGCAATTCTAACATTTAATGGAACTTCTTGCAGCATACTTATTAATTCTGAAAGAGGGATTGTAGAAATAATTTTATCATAAACTCTTGTCTTAGATTTATTGATAATAAGCCACCTTTTATTTACTTTTCTAATTAATCTTGCTTCAAATTTAACAATCTTTTTCTTTACTTTTTTATGCATTGCAGAGATTAATGCTGCTATCCCTCCTTTTTTTGGATAGATAAAATTAATTTGTTCTTTATATCCTTCTGTTTTAATTCCTTTTGATGAGTTTATTATATCTATTTTTGGAGGTTTTGGAACTCTACCTTCTACCCAATGACAGCTCATCTGATGAGGAGGGAAATTCCATATTTTTTCATTATAAGGCAAAAGATATTTTTCTGTTATTCCATCACCAAACATTTTATACATCCATTGAGTAAAATTTGTAGGTTTTATTTTAGACATAGGATTGTTCAAGAATTTATCCAAACATTCTTTATTGTCTTCTTCTGGCAATTCAGATAAACCATTCTCAAAAGGATACTTAACAAATCTTCCTTTAAAAAAGATCTTATTGTTTCTCACTCCTTTTACCTTATTTTTTCCTAAAAATGAAAGCATTTCATTAAGTAATTTCTTATCTCTGGAATATAATATATGCCCTCCAATATCCCAAGTATATCTTTTTTCAGAGAAACTTCTACATAAACCACCAACACATTCATTTTTTTCTAAAATCTCAAAATCTTTTTTAAGATGGTTGGCTATTGTTAATCCAGTTAATCCTGCCCCTAAAATTCCAATTTTCATTTTTTAACCATAATGCGCAAGCTAACATCAGCATAAAAGGATAGAAAGGAATCAAAGCTCTTTCTGCAAAGGCTGATGTAAACCCTAATAATAAAGGATATAATGCAAGCATATTTATCAATAGATATTTTTTAAAGTTAAACATCATAAAAATAATTCCTGAAAGCCAAACAAAGATCCAAAATCCCCAATATGAATATTTAAACAGAAAATGTCCTATTGTTCCTCTTTTTAGGAAGTTACCAAAAAAGGTTACTTTTGAAATATAATTATCATATTGATCTGAATCAAAAGCCTGTATCCTATAAGGTCTAGAAATAGTTATAAAGAAGTTTACAACCTTATTCTTAAAGATTCCAATAGGATCTTCCCTCATTCTTTTGAATGCTTCTTTGGTCAATATCTTAGATACTTCTGCTTCTGAAAGATCTGAATTAACCAAAGAAAAATGATAAGGAAGAAGATATTCATCACATCCTCCTTGATCACCTAACTCTGGTTGATATGGCAAAGTATTAAAATATAATGCTTCTCCTGATTGAGCAGATAAAGGGATAAATGCATCAAAAACAATATAGTTTCTTATTATCCAAGGAGATAGAACTGCTAAGAATATTATTACAAAAAAAGCCAATTTTTTGTATTGTTTTTTATATAATAAGAATAAACATAAAATAGGAACTAAAAATAGATATTGAGATCTCACCAATAATGAGAATCCTGAAAGTGCTGCTATCAAAGGAATATTGCGTTTAAATAAAAAAAGATAAACGATGCTGACTAATAAAAATATTCCTAAAGTATCTGACATAATCTGAGTTGAATAAGCAACATACACGGGGGTTAATATCAATATTATTAAGAATATTAATGCTGCTGTATTTCCAAAGAAATACTTGCATATCTTGTATAACATAGCAAAAGCTGCTAATGATAGACAAATCTGAATCATATATATAAATGTGTATGAATCATAAAACATAAATGAAAATGCTAGAAATAAAGGATAGCCAGGAACACGCCATGCTGTTGATTGTTCCATAGATTTATCATAAGGAATATTATGAACTAAAACATCTCCTCTCCTATCTAAAACGTATCCTTTAGTATAAAGGTTTTTTGCTAAATGAATATACTGTTCTGAATCAGATCCATATTCTAGATTAATTGGAGATTCATATACAAGCATGTAACCTAATTGAATAAAGAGAGATATTCCTAACAATATGGCTATTAGATTTTTTTCTTTCATTTCTTTGCCTTTATATATAATGAATCTTTAGAAAAGAACTTGTCTCTTATTCTTAATATTTTAAACCCTACTTCTTCAAGATAATATCTTAAGCTTCTTAAGAGTAATGGATGAGTTTGAGGATTTTCAATATCATCAAAAAAATGCATAAATCTATTTTTGAACAAAAACAAATATTTTGAATATATATTCTCAACACCAGGAGTAGTTAAAAACAACCTACCTCCTTTCTTTAATATCCTATTCATCTCTTTTAATACAAATACTGGATTATCTAAATAGCCTAAAACTTCTGTACACACAATATAATCAAAAGTATTATTCTTATAAGGCAATTTTTTCATTGAATTTAAATCAAATTTCTTAAAGGAGATATTTCCATATACTTCATTTTTATCTAATCCAAAAATTTCAAAACCTATCATATTAAGACGATTAAGAATTTCTGCCTGACCACAACCAATATCTAAGATCTTTCCTGATTTACATTTTAATAGATCTAAACAAACAAGATCATTTATTTTCATATTTCTGACTCGCCATATCTGCGCAATATTGGCAGATAAATGATTTTTCATCTTTTTTTGGTCTTTTAAGGCATCTTGTGCATAATCCTTTTTCTCTGCATTCCTGCCTTCTCTTTTTCATATACTCTTTTAAATAATTTGGATTTTTTGCTTTAAACTTTTTATTTGCCTTTGAACGAACAATCTTTCCTCTTTCTGACCTAGAATATTCCAACATTTTTTTCTTGTGTCTTTTGTATTTATCAGGATTATTCTTCCAAAAATTATTTTTTACCATCTTTATCCTCCTTATCTTTTTCTTTTAATTCTTTCTCTAGCCTTTGAAATTCTTTTCTTATTTCTTTCTGAAGATCTGCAAATTTATTTCTTAGCACTTGCATATTATCCTCTGCTTTCTTTTCTGTTCGATTCCCATCAATAATTGTAATTCTTCCTTTTTCAAATTTAGAATATAATATTCCTTTAATTCCAGATCTTATCCCAGAAGTTATAGCTTTACCTGTTCTTTCTGCATCTGCTTTATGAACTTTTTTATGACATTCTTCACATAAAGGAACTAAGTTTCCTTCTTCATGAAGTCCACCAATAAGATGATGAAAAGTTAATTTTTCTTTTGACTTGCATAATCTGCAAGTTTTATACTTCTTTCTTAATTTTATCTTTAGATCGACTGGAGCTGCTGAACCTGGCATTATATCACCCTCAATAGAAAAAATGATTGTGTATTATAAACTGGACCAAATAATTTAGAGGAAGTTATATCTTCAAGTAATTTATTCAACATATCCATATCAGCATTTCTTAGACAAGTTCCTGTCAAAAGAACGTACTCCATATTCTTTTTCTTTGCAAGATTATATATATCCTGTGCAGAATGTTCTGTAAGATTATTTCTGAATCTCATAATCTCTTCATCTAAAGGAGGAGCATAATAACCATAAGTTATTATTTTTTCTTCATCCCAACAAAGTTCCATTATTGATGAACCTTTAGGAACATTTTGATTTAATGCTAAATAACCATTTATTTCTTCCTGATAAAGCATCATATTAACTTGTGGATCTGGATGTTCTGGACCAAAACTTGATCCTGGGCCCCATTTTAAATTTTGAGTTTGATATTTAATATAACCTGATGTCCAAAAGGTCATCAATATAAAAACTATAATTATTGGCCATTTTAATTTTGGTAAAATATCTGTAAATTTATGTATTGAATAAACTGCAAGCATTACAAAAGGTATTGCAAAGAAAACCCAAAATCTATGAGGAACAAAATTTATTGGGAAATAATTTCCTATTGTTCCTAAAAATGTTAGGATAAACCAAAGCAAAGATAACTTAAAAACTTTAGGAAGATATTTATTTCTTTTATAAAAATCAAACAAGAAAAATAAAGATACAAAAAAGCTTAATATCAAGAATATCCCTACTCCAATTGGCTGATCAATCATGGTTCTTGTTGAAGGAATAATAAAATCCATCAAACCATATTTTACTCCAAAAGATCCTGATTCTAATAAAGTTGTTGAAAATCCAGAAACCCATCCCATGCCTTTTGTAAAATCCTGCCATCCAAATTTCATAATTGTTGGAATATAATATCCCAAAGAAAATAATCCTGCAGCTGCTCCAGAGACTAAGATCATTGCTTTTCTTCTGATGAATAGATAAGGTAAAAAAAAGAATGCTCCAAATATAAATGCAGTTGAAGGTTGTGTTATTATGATTGCAGTCATGCAGATTGTTGCTGCTAAATATTCTCTTTTATGCAAAGCATATATTGCAGGAAACATCAAGATGACTGCTAAGGTCTGAGCCCAGATAAAATGACTCATAAAACAAGGAATCATCGCTAATCCTACTGTGACTAAAAAAGCATATTTCTCTGATTTAAACAATCTCTTCATCATATAGAAAGCAAAGATTAATCCTAGACTGATCAACAAAACATTGAAAAATTTAAAAGTCCAATACATATCTCCATTAAGCTGATAAAGAGTAGCCATCAATATATCATAGGAAGGAGGGTAAGGTTCTAAGTAAACCCTTCTAGCATAGGTCTCTGGATAATATGGAATAGAATATGTATGTTCTTCTGCAACATAGAAAGCACCCATAGCATGATGCCAAGGATCTCCATCTTCTAACCAAGGATATGAGAAAGCTCCTTGATGATAAGCTAAGAAGAAAGCGCCTGTTAAGAGGAGAACAAGGATGATCCAGATCTGCGGTTTTTGAATTTTGAAATCCACCTTTTTCCTCACAACTTGAATCAAAAACAGGCAAATTCCTAGAATCAGGAATAACCACCAATATACCGGTGCTTTAAAAATGGTTGCTATTATAGTGAATAAAGCTAGTCCATAACCCATATTGATAAGGTGTATTCTCTTAGATAGGAATGCTCCTAATAAGAATGTCACTGCTAAAAAGTAAATTATTGAGATCATTTTTTCCTTTTATTTATTAGATCATGTTCCTCTTTTGTTGTATAGTCTTCACAATTCCTATAGCCATTGCAAAAACCCTTACATTCTTCATAATAGACACATCTTTCTTGATTTATCTTTATTTCAGGTTTTACTTTAAGTTGATCTTCAAGACCCATTTTAATAATAGAAAAGTATCCTACTATTTAAACTTTTCTATCTCTTTTCATACTTCTGTCTTCTTAGTTCTTCTCTAAGCTCCCTAGATGGCAACCAAACTTCTGCTGTAGGCTCATCTCCTCTCCATCCAGCCAATACCTTACTTGTCTGCATAACATGGCCTGTAAAGGGTTCTATTCTTGCGATGTACTCTTGTACGCTTCTTCCATGCTTGATGTAATAATTCATGAATCTAGCGTAAGGTTTTCCATCTCTTTCCTGGAGGTTATTACGGTCCCCAATCACAATAACTGCATCTGGGCTTATTGAATACTCGCTTCCAAAAGGCTGTAGTTGACTTTGCCTAAGGGCATCCCATAATTTGATCTTGCATTCCTGCCAAGTCAATACTTTTCTAATCCTTGTATCTGCTGTTCCAACACTCATAATATAAAGAAGAACCCATCCAATGATTAAATAAACACCTATCTTTTGAATTGCCCATTCTTTGCTGAATCCAAACCAAACAAATGCTGCAGAGATTATTCCTCCCCAAAATCTATAAGATTGAGGAATTGAGGTAATATCAATATATGGCTTTTTTTCTACTACTTTTTCATCTATTTCATCAGCAGCTTCATAAGCATCTTTTTTCTCTATCCTTTTTGGTTTCTTGAATTTTTGATAAAGAAAAAAAGCTGCTACTGCCCCTATAACTAAATAACCTGGATCTATACCTAATCCATTCATATAAGATTCGATACTCATCTCATCTCCTCTTCTGTTTCATCATCTTCTGGTTCTTCTCTTTTTACCCTAATCAAACTTACCTTATCAAAGACATATGATTTTTCATTCAAATATTCATTAGGTCTATTTTTTATCTGATCAAGTTCATTTATTAATCTAACAGATTCTCCCCTAAGGGTTTCAAGCTCTTGCTGCAAGGATTTTATTGTTCCAGTTAAATGCTCAAATTCTAAACTAAAAGGAGTATCTTTTCCAAATATATCTTTAGTAATAAGAATGAATGAATGATGTGCTGCTTTGAATACTGGAATCTCATCAATCTTATCAAAGAATTTTATAACATATCCTCCTGAATCCATCTCTTCATCTCCTATCCCAAAAGCTTTTGGATTTCTTGGATGAAGCAAAAATCTTACTTTTGGCACTATTTCATTAGTATAAACCTCTTTTCTATTTCTAAAACAAGAAAAAGTTCCATCTCCAAAAAATACAAAATGCCTGTCTAATTCATCTCCTAAGATCATTCTTGTTCTCCATCCTCATTTAATTTTGCTAATTCTGCTTCAATATCAGTTATAGATTTTTTATCTAATCTTTTCTTGGTTCTTCCTACTTCATTTATTACATCTACTTCTCTTGCAATCATCAACCTTAATTTCTTCTTCTCTGCATCTAACACCTTTTTCATAGTAGAATTTCTTTCTGTAAAGGTATTTATTGCATTTTGAAGATCTAATATCTGTTTTTTATATAGTGCTTCTCTTCTTTCAGGTATTAAATTTGTTGGTTCTCCTTCTGGTGTAAGAAAGCAAAATATCCTTGCATGATCAATATCTTCTTTTAATACCTTGATATATTTCTTAGGAAACTTTTTGACTATTGCATATTTTCTATACTCTGGATATTTCCATAATTGTTTATCAGGGAATAATATAAATTTAATATATGTTTTTCCATCTTCTTTAAACTCTTCTTTTTGACCATATTGGCATAACTCTCCTGTTCCAAATATAACAAACATCTGATCTGTTCTTTCTTTCAATTGCTGGATATTTGTTTTTTTCATTTTAATAATAAAACCATGGTCCAATACCATGACTCCCTGTTGTTCTTCCATATAATCTTACTCTTTTCCTTTTGGTATCATGCTGGATTATAAGATCTTGAGGAAGCTCGTCTATTTCTCTGCCATTAATCCTTGCAGGGATTCCATCTTCTGAATAAAAGATAAAATAACCATATGATTGACCTGGATAAAATCTAGTCTCTTCTGGCATTAAAATTTGTAATACACCCATACCTTTCCTATTTAATTGAGACAATTCTATATTAGTTATAGAAAGTGTAGAATCTGACCAGTATTGTTGTATTAAATTTTGTCCTACAGAAAAACTAGGAAATTGACAGGGTTTAGGATTAAGATTTAATTCATAAGGAGATTTAAATATATCATCTTTTATATTGATATTAGTTTTATATTTTAATTTTAATGTTGGTGCTACATAATCAGAATTCCACACTTCTGGTCTGTGCCTTGAAAAAGAAGGCAAGGTTTTTGCAATAACTGGATCTCTTACTTCTATCAATTTATCCGGTCTAGATGGATCTAGTAATATCCATTTCTGTGTTGTTAAAGCCATAAATTCATAGGTCTTTAGTTTCTTTAGTTTATTCTTCTCTGAATTAGTAAGAGAAAAATCAGCTGCAATAGCATCTGCACTTTTTGACTTTTGAGTAAAAGCCATACCATAAGGAGTATTTTCTTTAATCTTAAAATGAATTCTTGGATCTGCATAGTTCTGTCCGCACCAAACTAATCCAACCTGCATATTTCCTCCTTCTGTAACCCATCTTATGATTGTATCTGTCTCCTTAGTAACTAATGTATTAAACTCATCTACAAAAGCATAAACAGGAATATTACATAATGGCTGTCCTTCTTGTTTTGATTCTAGAATCTGTCTCATATAATATTCAAATACTGATGCCATAAAATCTTTTGAATAAGACCAAATATTTTCTGTGACAAGTACAGGAATAAGATTTTTCATCAATAAAGCTACTATTGGATCTACTTCAGCATAATCATCATGTTCTTCCATAAATATTTTTACTGATCCAACACCTTCATTGTTATCAATATCAAAGATTTTTTCATTTACAAGTTCATTTAAAGTAGATCTTATTTTTGTAGCTGATCCTTTTGGGATGGTTCCTTTTTTAATGGATTCTGCAAGAATCTTTTTTATATCTTCAAAATTTGAGGCGTTTAAAAAATCTTCTTTAAGATCAGAAAAATATTTTGCACTTGCTCCTAATTTCTTCCCTATGAAGTTTTCAGGCCTTGCTATAAATTCTGAAAGAGGAATGCTTAATTTTAATTTTGGAACATGTGATGGAACTCTTAAGGTTTTTGTCATAGGGTAACACATTACTAAAGGCAATCCTTTTGGTTCCTGATTTATATATTTAAGTTTTTTAAGAAATTCTGGTGAACATTCTGGAAACTGATGATGATGGCTTCTGCTTTGATTATCGTTTGCTAAGAAACATCTTGCTCCCCAATTATAATGAATCCTATCACAAAGCGCATTTAATGAAATAGATTTACCAGATTGAGTTTCTCCATAGATGCCTATCTTAACTCCAACATTCTCTTTTGGTTTTGGTAGCAGCAAAAATTCTCCAGTTTCTGTAATGCCTGCTAAAACATGATCTTTTATCTGAAAATATTGCTTCTCTTCTTTTTTATCAAATTTTCTTATTCTCATTATTCTTCATTAATTATTTCATCTATTTGTTCATCCAAAAAATAAAAGTTGATAACCCAATTTTTAAAGTCTCCTTCAATCCATATTTCTGGATCAATCATCAAAGATTTTTCTATCTTTTTAATTTCAGATTTTACTTTAGTAGTATAAAATTCTGCTGCCTTACTATTGGTTTTTTCTGCTGAATCATCTTCTTCTATATAAGCATCCAATGCTTTAATGATAAAATTATATGCCTTTTCAGTACTATCCATACATCTAAATATTGAGCAAATTATTGGATGTTGTCTTCTTGTTACATCCAAACATTTGATCTTAAGGTCTTTTGTATTTTCATCATAATCTTGCTTTAAAGTAGCAATCCTATTTTTTAAAACCCCTACTTCATTTTTCCTAGATATATAATCATGTTGATATTTTCTTTCTGCTTCATCTTTGATCCTTTCATCTTGATCCAGCTGTGGATCTGGTTTTTCTACACTTACTTCTGGTTCTTCTTCTGGTTCATCTGGAGCATTTCTTTTTCTAGATTTTCCAGGCAAAAGTCCTCCTGGTTGATGTTCTTTTAGTTTATCTTCACAAAAAGGTTTAACTTTTTCTTCATAAATCTTCTCTTTAGGCCATCCTTTATCTGAAAAATCAGTTATTTGCTTCTCTGCCCAACCTAAAAATCCATTCCATCCCTGTATTGCATAGCCTCCTTGCTTAGTTTTTCCTACTATCTTCTCTTTTATTATTGCATAGAACTCTATTAAGAAATTTTCTACTTCTTTAGGAATTTGATTATTTTCTGCCATTTCGCTTGCAAATTTTAAGGCCTTTCGCTTAACGTTCGCTTAAGGCATTTTTTCGTTCGCTTAAAGGAAAAAATGGCTTCGCTTAACGTTCGCTTAAGCGAATTTTTTTCGCTTAAATCATCGGTTTTTGCGGCAGATTATACTATAAATCACAACAAAATATTTAAATCTTTCTATAAGGATAGTTATAAAAGTTATCTAGTTCTATCCGAAAGTCCATATCCTATTTATCAAAAATGCTGAAGTTGCTGAAATTAAAATTGCAACCGCAGCTGAAACCATATAATACAATCCAATCACTTCTGTAAAGAACCAAAGCATGATTAAATTCAAAAGCATTCCGCAACCTCCAACAAAATAATACTTTAAACCTTGGCTCCAGATTGAACTGTACTTGATCAATGTCCAAATGCCAATAAAAAAATCTTTGTAGTTAATCTTCTTGCCTTGTGATTTAGATCTTGGATAATAATTGATCGGTACTTCTTTAAATCTAAGTTTTAATCTATCAATCTTTGCTGTAACTTCAGGACAGAATTCAAAGCCAGTACAATTTAGTTTTATCCCTTTCAGAATGTTTGCTTTGAAAGCTTTGTAGCATGTTGCTTCATCAGTTGTCTTAATACTTGGGCAGAAGAATCTAGATGTCCATGTTAATAATCTACCACCAACAAATGCTGTGAAGTGAGCCCACTTCTTTTGCTTGAGCCATCTTGAGCCATAAACAACATCTGCTTCATCTTTGATTATTGGGTTGATAACTTTCTGATAATCTTTTGGATCATATTCAAGATCTGCATCCTGGATTATTATGATATTACCAGTTGCATATTTGATGCCAGTTCTGATAGCTGCACCTTTACCTTTATTCTTTCTATGTTCAATTACTTTAATATCTTTTATGAAATCTAATAATGAAGTAGTACCATCTTTGCTTCCATCATCAACTACAATGATCTCTTTCTTGATTGATAGTTTAGCATCTTTAACTTTCTTAAGCAAAGATCTAATTGTATCTTTCTCATTGTATGCTGGAATTATTATGCTTAGTTTCATCTTACCAAAAGAACCTATCTATCATATTATGTAATATAAATCCAACCATAGCTGCAAAGAAGTATATCCAAATACCTGGAAACTTTTTCTGTAATTTCATCCCTACTAATACTGAGACAACCAATATTGCTCCAGCTAAGGCATGTTGTAATCCAGACCCCATTTTACTACTAAACCTCCTATTGTTAATCCAATCGTTAATGCCCAAATATATGGGCTATGTAATTCCCTTCCTTTATGTGTGCTTTCTGGGCAGGCATTAAATTCATCAATATTTCCTATGAATCCTAGATACATACATTTTAGATTTTTAATATAAGGGAACTTCTTCTCCAATCTTATATGATCTATATCAGGAAGTATAGATGCTATAAATATAATCAACAAAAATAACCATAGATAAAATTTCATCAATAACCTCCTGAGCTGTATTTCTTTAATGATCTATTTAACATAAATGAAGCAACCATAAAAAAAGGAATGACTAACCAAGCAAATGACAATATCATAGGAAGCAATAATAAGATAGACTTAAGCCCAACCTTTGCATATGCTAATACACATATAGAGATTATATTAACTAAAAGCCACCAACCTAATAATATCCATAAGATATAAAATAACATTTTAGTTACCTCCAAAATCTACTTTATAAACTATAATCCTTTCCCCATTTACTGTCTCCATATCTGAGAACTTTATAAAGTGTTCCAGTCCTGCTCCATCAAAAAAGAATAGTCTAGTAAACATTGATTTTGCTAATACAGGATGAACTAGATAAGATATTCCATCTGTCAATATAATAGATGCTCCTCCTTCTGGTCCTAATATATCTTCAACCAGTTCTCCATCTTCTAAGTATACAATACTATAAATATTATCAGCATTATGTTCTTTAGTTTCTGTATTATAATTAAAATTACCACAATCAAATGTCTCATTGACTTTTGAACAATAGAACTGATTGAAATATCCATACCAATCACTTATCCATTGATCTGCCTCTGTATTCTTTATCTCATAATAAGTATTTGGTGATTCATCATATTTCTCTACAAAGTTCTCCTGAGTTAATCCCTTGATAGTAACGTCATTATACATTCTTGCCTTATTGAAATCCCAGTTGCCAAAATGACTCCATACTCCTGCCTTCTTTACCATGTCTTGGGAAACTATAAAATATTGAGGAATAACATCTTCACAATGAGTAAGTTTAGCAAGCTCTTCATCTTCAGGAGGCAGAGGATTATGTATTATCTCCATAAGTTTATTATAAGCATCATATTCATTATATCCTTGTTTAAGCAAATAATTATATGCTCCTTCCTGGCCGCAGTTAAGCATCCTTAATATATTGATGGCCTCTTGTTCATCTTCTGTAGATAATGTTCTTCCTACAAAATGTATTCTTCTTTCTTGATCTCCTCCATCAAAAGTGACTCTCCTATTTGAGATAGAATAGAACCAATGTCCAAAATCCCACCAGCTCGTTATGATTGCATCTTCTGAATCTGCCTCTATCACCTTTAATGAATTATACCAAGAGTCACACATAGAAGGAGTTCTAAAATGAGCAACTTCATATCCAGCAGTAAAACTAGGTACCATCAATAAAGCACAGATGCCTAAAGAAAAAACTAATGACCAATATTTGTTTATCTTAATTGTACTTTCTGTTATCGCAAGCAGATATTTAATTATAAGGCTCAATGTTACTCCAAGCATTATAGAACTTGACATAGAAAGGAATAACGCAAATCTCAAGCTTGTTGATGCTGCATAAAAAGTTGCAATCAACCAAGGTATTGAATAAAAAACAAAAACATGTCCTTTTCCTTTCTTGCTAACAAGTAAAGCAAATCCAATAGCAAAAAGACTGATTATTTTCCAGCCTCCTAGAACTTCAATGCCTGTCTGAAAAGATGTTGTACCAAGCTCTGCAACAGTAGTAAGAACATTAGGCCAGATTGTTGTAGTTGCTACATCTTTGAATTGTATGAACCAAAGAGGATATTGAAGTGGAGAGAAAATATAATCTTTAAGATAATACATAAATCCAGGAACTAAGATAATTGAAGATATAATAGCTCCAAATAAGACTGTTCCTATTATATAGAATAATGTTAG
>Ga0180438_10006648_pt1 | contig 15559 bp, 14 predicted proteins | sample SS_ome_12_FD_132455 | JGI IMG/M metagenome (GOLD analysis project Ga0180438, IMG submission 132455) | Hypersaline lake sediment archaeal communities from the Salton Sea, California, USA - SS_3_D_2 metaG | ecosystem: Environmental > Aquatic > Non-marine Saline and Alkaline > Hypersaline >...
GCCTGCCGCGTTTCAGAATTTAAAAATATTTTCCGCCGAATACTGCCCATAAAAAATAATTTGATTTTCCCGCGAATGCTTTTTCTGCCGATCTCGAATAACGCCATCTGCTCAGTTGCGCTGTCCAGAGATTCGACCCGGGATTTTATTTCCCGCAGGCACTGCTTGTATTGAAACCAGTCCGTGCCCTGACCGCCGATGATAAAATTGTCGATCTGGAAATCGGAATGATAAAGCTCGAAATCTTTTAGCAATTCATCGATCATACCACCGCCTCGACACAATTCCACTGTAAGTAGGCCGTCCCTGCGGGAGGGTCGTTTTCGGCGTTTATATATGGGATGTCCTGGCCGTTGGACCACGCATCACCGGCCTGATTGTAAATTTTCACGTACTCGGGCGTGACACCGAAATGCCGCTCTCCGCCGAAACAGTACCCGTCTGTGTACCCGCCCGCCCCGTCTGCGCCGACCGCCGATTTGTCGGCGACGCGGCTGGGGTACTCGGTTTTTGCACCGATAGATTCCGCGACGGAATCGTATTCGAAATTGTGTACGCTGTAGTATCCGTTGTTTACCGGATCCAGTCCGTCAATGTTGGTCTGCGTGATCCCCGCCACCAGATATCCTCTGTCATCGATGACAAACGATAAATTCTCGTATGTTCCGGTCGAAAAACTGGCTGGGTTCGACCAGGTGTTCGCCGCGGGATCGTACCGTCGGATCGCGGTCAAATAGGTCCCGATCGCCCCCTCGCCGCCGACGATGTAACCGTACCCGCCGATCTGCCACGCCTCCATCCTGGCATTCGCCTCGGTCAGGGACAACTTCGAGTCCCACGCATCGCCAAGCACGGAATATCGATTCACGTCCGTATCGGCCGTCGGCCAGACGCTGCGGCCGCCGCAGACGAAACCGTATGCCGAAATCAAAAATCCCTGAACCCATCGGGTTTCGTAGCCGATCGCGGTTTTTATCGACCATGTATCCAGCGCGACGTCGAAACCCTCTGTCTGATCGGTCATCGTTGTACCGGTCACGATCCCGGCGATTACGAAAACGGTTTCAAGGTCGGTGAAGCTGGCCGCTGAAGACCGTTTCGGTGAATTCATGTCCGCGTTCTGGTTGAAAACGTCCGCAGTCGGCGCATAGATCCAGTTTCTGAGCCCCAAATACCACGCGGCAGAGGATTGCACCCAGCCCCGCAGGCTACAGGGCCCCGGGCTGGAGCTGAAACCGATTACCTTCGGAGACGACCATGATTGGGATTCGAATTCGACGATCACGGCATCACCGTCCGCAAAGGCCGCCGCGTTGCAGTTCATGTAATCTATCGGCACAGATTCTAATCGAGTAGAATACCCCGCCCATGATTGACCTGCCCTCTGGTAGCCCTGGAACCGGTAAGGCACATTTTCAATTTTCATCACATTCGAAAAACGATTATCCAATATCAAAGTGCCGCGATTCGATGTTTGAATGACCAAAAAAGCATGATCTTCTCCAGTTTCTGTCTGTCCCCACCCCAACTGTAAATTTTGCACCGCATGCCCTGCATCAAGCAAAGCCTGCATCTTGGTCAAGGCAAAATCTTCACAATCTCCCGTATCTCCAGGGCCCATTATTGCCCAATATTCTCCAACACCATAGCCGCTCTGGTCCGTTTTGTAATCGTGATCGGCGTTTACCTGAGCATTGACATTTTTTATTGTCTCATACTCTGCATCGTCGACATGAAGCGCTCCCGGTGCCTCTGTATTCGTTCATGTTGGGTGCTCCGGATTGTCAATACAGAATACAGAAAAACCGGATGGCGTAACAGAAGGACATTCAGAAAATCCCTGATTTTTATTCACGTCAAGATTTTGTTGGCTGGAATAGGCAGGGTCAAGACATACGTCACAGGTGTCATTTGCAAAATCGATGGAGTCCGCGATAATCGTCCCGTATCTGTAAGTGGGCGTCCACCTCTGCCAGCCTGGCAGTATCGCCCTGTTAAAATATGCCGCCGCCGCCGATGTTGCCAACGCCGGCAACAGCTGGCCGTCAGTTTCACCATCGAAAACAGCCGCGTCAGAATACGCGGGCTTGATATTAACTCCATCACTGCGCTCTCCAGGCACCTCAATCGTCGCGACATCTCCCGTCAATCCAGTTGTTAAATCCGCGCACCAGATAGACATCGTCAAATCATCCGGCATTTTGTCTTGCAAAAATTCAACCTGTTTTTCGAGCGATTTTAATCTTAGCTGGGCAATGTCTTTTGTCAACCCAGGATCCATCCCTGCAATTTCGGTTTCAAGCGCAGATATCAAAACATTAAGATCTGCAATTCTTTTGTTAACTCGAGATCGGCCTGCATAAACCAGAGATACACTATATCCCCCATCACCCAACTCAGATATGATCGTGGCCTTTCCCATTATGTCTCTTTGACTTCCATCGATTTATAGCCATTGCTACTGACCATGTATACTATATAATCAATCGTCATGCTGTCATCGCCGACAACCAGCGTATCGCCGGGATTTAAATACGGATCACATTTTGCAAACCGAAACGTTCGCCTACCGTTAACCGTTGATTTATATGTCGGGTTCTCAATGGTTACGGTGCGATTTGCAAATGTCGTTGTCTTGTGTCCGACTAGGGATATTGTCCGATTTTTCCCGCCATCGTATAAATCGATCGTTTCTAAATCGGCCCTTAAAATTTCTTGTCTGATGGACGTTTGGCCATTGTACTGATAATCCATTTCGACAATCATTTCGCCGTTCGATCTCGCCGCGATTGCTGCCGAATACGTTTCATAATCTGATACAATCACCGACAGATAGGTCGATTCCCCGGTTCTCTTTCGTGCCTGGAAACTGCTGATCGGGATCTCGATATCGGCTATCGAATCCGCGGAACCCGTCAATGTGAAATAATATCGTTCGGCTGTTAATCCCTGATTTGCTAATGTGATCCAGTTCAACGGGATGTCGAGAGCGACGCGAATATCCTCTGTTATGACTGCAAGTTCGCTTATGACCGCATTGTGTAATAATGCGATATTGATATTTTCCGTTAATGCGATAAGCTCTTGTAGAGCAGAAATCGACAACCTGTCGAATGCGATCTCGATACTTTCATTTATACCGATGCTGTCAAAGTGAGTCCCAACATCCCCGATAAATTCAAGTGCAATTTGCCTCGACTCAATAACTCCGATCGTGTCAGATAAAGAGGGCCTGATTGGATCTAAATCAAAATTTTGGGTATAGCCACTAATCTCCGCTGTGTTTCCCACAGCTTCACGACTTGCCAGCGCATAAAAATATTGTTTCGTTCCGGTTTCGCAGATAATCGATAACGCATCAACCAACGTCTGACGATCTGCGTCCGAATATATTTTTAATGTGGCTGTGGCTGCATTACGCTCAAACCTGAAATAATGTTTTGCATGCGTGGTAACCGCGCCCCAACTGTAGGTATCGGAATTATCTTCTTGTTGATCCGATAATCGGGTAACAAGATTCGACCCATCATAATAGGTATCTATAAGAATACCGTCATTAGCCGTTTGATGATCACCCCAATTGCCAATGGTGTCAGAGACACCGGCAATCATGGCCTGTGCATTGTCGCCGCCGCCGTTCGATTCAGAAAAGGTGATTTCGCATTCAAAATCAATAAAGAAATTGCCGAAATAACCGGAGCCGAAATCACGGTAGACATAGGAATCCGCCTGCTGTGCCATCGTCGCGAACGTCGCCGCCGCCGAAGTGACGGTAATGTCGCTCGCGCTATCAACTTCAGTGAAAGTTGTGAGGTCCTCAAGCCCCATTTTATACCGCTTCCTTTATCATTAACGAGATTTCGACATTTCCATTATCACCGCTCAATCGCTCAATCGCCGCCGAATAAAAACCATCTTTTGTGGAAATATGAATTAACGTTTCGTTTTCGAATAAGGTTCGCAACGTCGTTTCTTCTGACTCCGTCAGTTCACAATTGACTCGAATCGTTCGATCGCCGGCCACAAATCCGCGGTGATCGACCACCACGCCACCGTCCAGCGTTTTCGATCTGGATACGCGCGCCGATCCGTCATATAATTGCGAATTATTCTTTTCATCGATAATAATCGAATCGCCGGAAGTCATTTTTGATATTGCGATCATTTTTTAAACTCCAACTAAGAATTCAAGGCCCTGCTCGGTTGCTTCGATCTGCGTCAATTCGATGATTCGACTTAATACCAGTTGCAATTCGGGCTCCAAATTTTCGCCGCGAATCGTGACCAGCGGATTTCCGCCCTTTAGTGCCGCTGTGCGAGCGTTCATGTATTCGATTTGGGCTTTCGTCAGTTCCTTTTCCATTGTAAGCAGTTCGTCTCGCCGTTTGCCTTCAAGTTCAATTTGTTCAAATACTTGCAAAAATTCCCATGATGACAACTCGGATAATGATTTTGTCATAGCTATTATTACGTCGCCAGTTCCAGCAAACATTTCCGCTACGTTCTCAGAAATCGCAACCGTCATATCCCGGAAAGCCTCAATTTCGGCAATGTCAACCTTGGCCTTCCATTCGAATGAAGCCTGCAAAGTTTCAGCCTGTGCCTCAATTCTCGCAATATCCTTGTCAATTTCGCCCTGCAATTTAATTTCGAGCTCTTTTTCCGACGGTATTTTTTCGATTTCGGTTTTCGTTTCTTCAAAGCTTAGTTTGTCAGGCTCAGCAAATACGATTGTTGTCAATCCATCTTCGCCCGTCTCAATGATATAATTTTTCGCCTGCTCGAAACTCCGTTCATCAACGGCCGCCGCGATCTCAGTGCTTTTCTCTTCGGGAAATGATTCTATCTCGCTAAGTATAGTTTCAAATTCGTCTTGATATGCTTGGCTTCCCTTGACTAATATCTCGGTCGTCTGTTGTGATGGGAGTTCGCCCGCCGCCTCTTTTGCCCGAACCATCGCGACCGCCGCATCTCCCATTGCCTTCGTATGTGCCGCCTGTTTTTCGGCCGCCTCAACGCTGTCATCACCAAAATTGATGATTTTAAACGCCAGTCCGCCCAACGAGTCGCCGAATTCTCTAACTATCGGTATGTTTTCACGCAACCATTTTCCGATCGCCCAGCCTGCAACCGGAGCCCCTATCACCGCGAAAAATTGCCCAACTCCGATCGCTGCCGTTCCGATTACCGCCGAAAATGCCTTGAATGCAGCGATAGTGTTGACTAAATTCGTCGCTGCTAATAGAGATAGCGCGCCGCCGATCAAGCTCAGCGCTCCCGTTAAAATTCCGATATTGCTCGCGACCTTGTTAATTACTTGGCTCCATCCGAGAAATTGCCCGACCAGGTTTTGTACCTCTTCGTCTGATTCCGTAAACTTATCGATTCCCTTACTGATTGCGCGAACGAAAGGCTCCCACGCGTCAAGGATCCCGCCGACGACGTTTGTCAATGCCGTTCCGCCGTTAACAACCTTGTTGATCGCGATCGCCAACCCTTCAGGCGTTGTCAAATTAATGTCTCCAAAAAACGCATTGAACAAATCAACCAACTCTCCGCCTAAACCTTTAACCGAGTCAATCAACGGATCCCAATCGACCAGCTTGAACGCATCCGGCATTGCAGCCGCGATATCGTTTAAATCAACCCCTAATCGTTCCGCGAAATTTCTAATTTCCTTAAAAACCGGCTCAAAGGTACCGCTTCTGACCATCGTTTCAAAAACATTTTCAATCGCCGTGCCGCCGTCAATCGCCTCTTTTGCAGCGACTCTGAATTCGTCGCCGACGGCGATTCCCAGATTGACAAAACCGGTTTTGAATCGATCAACTGAAATCTGCGCCGTTTCCAGACGCTGAGCGACCTCGTTAGCAATCGACCCCGTCGCGCCTAATGCAACATTCGTTATTTCCGTTGTGTATGCCAGGCCGTCGAAAACTTCGACCATCTTGGCCGCCTGCCGGATCCCGACCAGCTGCGCTGCAAGAAATAATTTTTGATCCTGATCGGCCGTTTTAAACGCCTCTGCAACATCAAATAGAATATCGCGCCCCGACCGCAAACTACCGTTTGCGTTCTTCTGTGATACCCCGATTGCCGCCAATGCGTCATTGACCGGCGCCGCATCGTCGATTAATTTTAACAAACCGGTTCGTAATGCGACCGATGCTTCGTCTCCTGATCTAAAAATTTCAATGACCGGCGTCAATATTCCGGCTGTTTCTTCAAACGAAAACCCCATTTTTGCCGCGACGGGACTTAGATTCGCCATGCCCGTCCCGAGTTCGCTAACGCTCGTTGCATATTCATTCGAAACTTTATTCAGAATATCCGTTAACCGTCCGGCCTCTTCTGCCGGCGCCTTGAACCCCTTTAACGTCGCAATAATGATTTCCGTCGATCGAGCCATATCTAATTCGGCCTCGCTCGCCCCGATCATTAGCCCGACCGCCGTCTCAACCAATCCCATCGACTCGACGACTTCAAAACCCGCCCGTTTAAAATCCGTCGTTGAATCCAACAAAGCCGCCGCTCCGATACCATATTCGTTCGAAAGATCGAGCATTTGCCCCTCGACCTCGCCGATAATGTCTCGCTGATCTCCTAATATTTTTGACAAACTGACTGACGACGTTTCAAAATTAGTTGACGCGTTAAATGCAAGCGCCAATCCGCCGGCCACAAGTGCCGACAGGGCAGCTTCGAGCTGTAACGCGCTATCTGCCAAATCAGCTAGCGGTTGCGTCGCTGAAACCGCTTTTCCTCCGAGGGATTCGAGATTGCTTGAAATGCCGGATATCGACTTTCCGACTCGGTCATCGCCCTCAAAAATGATAGAAACAGTTTTTTCGAGATCAGCCATTTACTTTAAATCCTTTTTCCGCTGATAATATTGACCCCATAATTCAAGCTCGTTTCGCGTCAAATAGCCTTCCGGGAACAAATCAGGGCGCACTTCAAATAAAAAACGCCCTCTGACGTCGCATAAACTTAATGCTGTTTGGACTTCTTGGTCCCGCCAGAGGGCTTGAGTTTTCCCGGCTCGAATCCTAAACCGATTAATTCGAGTATTTTATTAGTGATTAAGTAAAACGTTTCTGACTGGTATTTGTTGATTTGGGCGATTGTCGAGTAATCCACTTTTGGCTCGATGCTCGCTAATATCATCAGTTCCGATCGCCACGCGATATCAGAATCCGATTCGATGTTGCCGAAAATGTCGCCGATCGTTTTTTTAATTTTCTTCGGATCTTGTGACAACATTTCGGAAAATTTTTCAACTGCTGCTTTAACGCGAATATTGCGCTCTTTTGCGTGTTTTGCCTGTGCAACCTCCTTGCCTTCTAAACTATGAATTTTCCAGATCGGTTTTTCATCCTTGCCGAAAAAATCTTTCAACGCTGGAACTGGAATCTCGATGACGCGCCGCTGCCAATCTGCAGCGGCAAATTTAGCAGCATCAAAGCCCATGCTAACCCCCCTTTACGGTTTTTGATGATTATCCGCTGACTCTATCCGCTGTGACCTCTGACGTAATGGTGCAATTTGCACCGATATTGTCGCCTGCCGGAAATTGATTTACGACCCCCAATGATCCCTGACACAACATATAGGGCGTATTGTTGCGATCGGGCATAAATTTAAACCAGAGATTTGCGTCAACGAATGACATCAGGCCGTCTGTGACGCCATCAGTCAAATGGCATGAAAAAGAACCCTGATTCAAGCTGGAGCTTTTGGCTGCCTTGGTGCGTCCGTAAACTTGCGTCGAATTGACCGAATGCGCCGTTGCCGGCGGAACGAAATCATATGCGTCAACGATTTCCGCAAATGACGGCGTCTCATAGCTGGCATATACCAGCTTTCCGGCGACTGTCGTTCCGGCGTCCTCGCTGTGAATCGCCTGCAGGGCGCTTTGAAACAATACGCCAGCATAACCGATAACGCCGTTAACGATATCGGAATGTTCAACCGTCCACACCGGATAGTCATAACGTTCGCGATGGGTTCCGGTTGTCTGATAAATCTCGCTTGCCAATACCGCTGCCGCTGCCTGCGCGCTGTACCATACCTGACCGATTTCGATCGCGTCATTATCAATGTATGGCGGTCCGCCCGCTGCGCCGCGCGTTGTCGAAAAACTCGACCCTTCGGTGCCTTCCACGACTGCAATCGCGCCGCCCGCCGTCACCGTTACCGAATGTTTTTGATAATTGCTCACTGTGGGACGGTTTACCGTGACGTCTGTATCTGCCGCAACTGACGTCAAGGTTCCGGCGATATAGCAAGTCAGCGCTGCTGTATCGATCAAATTATTCGTTCCACTGACTGCCGGTATTATCGCGCCGCCAGATACCAAACCATTTGGCCGCACTACCGGGACGTGGCCGCTGCGCCCGCTCCAGAGCGTTGCAATCGATTTGAAATCCTTATAATCGGCCGCCGCGTTGGTAAGCAACTCGAAGTCGACCGGGGTTTGACCTGATTCGTAATATAATATTGCGTCTGATGCTGTTGGCATTTGATCACCTCTCTATTTACTGGTTGTATGGATCACCTAAATTGGTTTTGTATTTGATTTCGAAAGTGGCATAGACCGCGACCGAGTACTGTCCAGGTTCCGGATAATCCTCGATCCCGCCCTCAACATATTGTAACTGGTCCGCGTATCCACCATGAACAGCCGATAATGACCGATTTGTCATTCGTTTTATAATATCCCCTAACAGCAACTCGCCGACAACGGAGGGGTTTTTGCTAGTGTACTTGATAATCCCGTCGACTCTAAAACGCATCGCCAAATAGTGCCGCCCGGAAAGAGGTTCATTTTCTTCGGTCAGGGGCAAAACCGATAATGCCGGCATCTGATCTTGATCCGTGATAGGAATGCCGCGTCTGACAAGCCGCCCCGCGTCCGTGTTGTAACCGCTGGCCGTTCTGATATCTGCAAGCGCCGTTGTAATGCTGGCGATTATGCTTTCTCGAATGGTATCGCTCATAATTTTGACAACTCAAAATCCAATTCGTGACCCATTTGTTTTGTGATTCGGTTCTGCGCGTAATCAGTGACCGCGTTATAAGTTCTAGGTTTTGCGAATTCGTCTTCTATTCTAGGTCCTGTCAATCTATGAATCGGATATCGCTTTTTCCCAGCTCGACGAAATACTCCTCGAGGTTTTTCTCCCGATTTTTTTCTTACGATACCGGCCCTTGTGATGAACGCGCTTTTGATCAGAAACCGCCGGGATTTTTCTTTTAAAATTTTTCCGGTAACGCCTTTTTTTGTCTGCTTAGTGCCTGAGAAACTCAGTAGCCCTAAGGGTTTGCCCTTGGCCACCACTGAACCCGATAATTTTGACCAAGTCGCTTTATTGGTGGTCAAATTTTTATCAACTCGCTTTTGAGTCAGATTGTAATGCTTCACAATTTCTTTTTTCGTAGTCGATCTGACGCCCGTCAGTGTTTTATTAATCGAACGTGTCAAAACCTTTGGAGCCCCGTTTTTAACGCCGCCCAGCATTAAATTGACTTTAGCCAAATCCGCTTTGCTCAATTCAATTTTCATCGCGAATAATCACTCGGCCTAAAATATTACCGTCGTTTTCCGCCGGCGCCTCGATAGTGTACTTGTTCGAATCAATCGTAAAATATGCGCCTGGCTCAATCAAAGAATCTGCAATTTCAGATTTGAGATAAACAACAGTTTTTAGCTTGATATCTGCAACCGAGTTGTATCCGACCGGCTGCAGATCCTGCTCGCGCGCAACATATGCGCTGCACGTCACCGGATTGCCAACACGCGGCATAAACGTTGCGGACGTAAAAAATCGCGTCGCAATCGCTAACGCCGCGCGCTGCTCGATGGTATCAAGGGCCGTTGTCATATCGGCCAGTCTTCGGCGTCAAAAAAGCGCAAAAATTTTTCCTGAACTTCTTCTTGAACGTCTTCCGGCGCCGCTTTCAAATCGTCGATCGCTTCTTCAGTGACTAAAACGAAAAAGCCGTCGCGATTCATCCGGATCCATCGATCGCGATCCATCCAGAAATTATCGCCAATAATTTTGCCTTCTTCCTCCGCGATTTCTTCCGGCTGTTCGTTCACTTCCGCAATCGGCGCCGGCCTGCCATTGATCGACTTTAGCCCGATTAACAGGTCATAACGCCCGCGAGCTGCAAACGTTCTAACGCGCTTTCCGTCCTTCTTTTTGCAGTCGTCCATCCTCGCTTCGGTAAAAATCTGATAACCGATGCTTTCGAGGTAATTTATCGCCGATTTCTCCTGCTCGGATAGATGCCGGCGCAATTCATCAAACAACATAATTCACCCCTCTAATTCACCCCGTTTTTATAAGGGTTTTTAAGTATGCAAATTGCTGAACAGATACACACAAGCCGCCGAAATGTTGCTGACAACCGATCCACTGCTGTTCTTGCTCTGCATCAGCACTTCACCCACATTGTGCCGCACCCGGTAAACATCGCTTCGGCGTTCCTCGTCGCGGTATTCCTCGACAATCGCGTTTTGCGGGCTGTCGGCAGTCCATAGAAAAGTGCGGCCCACGCAGGGCTGGCTGATATTCATACTTGCATTCACCTTCACCAGCGCGGCATACTCATCGTCCCAAATGTCGGCGATGGTCGCGTCCAGCCCTTCCCCGGTGGAATCATAGATCGCCCCGCCGACCCAGACATCGGGAACCCCCAGCGCCTGAGCCAAGACCCTCGGGCCCATGTTCGAGATATCAATGCCGGGAAACGTGTACTTGATCCGGTCCACCACCTGATCGCTGTTTTTCGCCGAAACGTAATTGTTCCACGGCAGAATCAACGCATCGGGAAACATGCCGCATTGTTTTCTGAACGCGGAAATCGCGTCCGACACGTCATCGATGGGCGTGCAGGTCGCCGCCGTATCCCACTCGGTCGTGACAGCGTTGGCCGTGAAATTGCTGGAATTGAAAATCGTACCCGCAATCCGCTTTTCCTGGCCCCTGAGGATATAGTTCATGGCGCGCTCAGTAGCCACGTAATCCGCGGTGCCGGGGGCTTCCTGATCGAGAAGGGAGCGTTCGGAATCATCAACCAGTTCTTCCCAGCCGTGTTCTCCGGTGCTGTACTGGCCGCGTTCATACTCCCAGCTGCCCCGGTTGTAAGTTCCGCGCGGCCTCCGGTGCGTTTCCTCGATTTTGAGAAGCACTTCTTTCGGGATAACAGGGTAAACCCCCGCCTGTTCAATCGTCCGAAAAATCGGCATCACCTTCAGGCCGATATATCCCATCATAGCCGATTCAACGAATTCCATTACCGCCTGGCCTAAATCGGGCCGGTATATCGCTGATCCTTGTTTTGCTGTTGGCATTTTTTCACCTCATATTTGTAATTGAAATTAATTGTTTCCAGTTGCCCGATCTCGATAATCAGATCTCGATGATTAGGCGGTCAGCGCCTTTCTGGTATACTCGAGCCATACGCCGAAAACGATCACATCGTCAGTTCCCAGCGTTCCGTCAGTCGGCTGGAGCGTCAAATTGAGGACACATGGAGCCGCCGCGACATTGGCCGCCGCCAGCGTCAGAGTTTCTTCCTGACAGGTCTTGGATGTGGCATTTCCTGTCATGGCAGAAGAAGTGCCGCCGAAATCCGTGTCAGCATCATAGAGCGCGCCATCGGAATTGTTAAAAGCCTCAATCGTCCACGTCACCGCATCCCCAACCGTTGCACCCACCTTTGCCGCCAGGACGTGGACCACCACGTCCGCCGTGGCATCCAGATCATTCGGGATCACGACACTGGTCGCGATCGGATCGGGGTTGGCATGATTGTTCCACCGGATACCGAACCCCTCGTCACCGGCATGCCATCCGGGGGTCGCGCTGGCACCGTCCGCGAAATCCGCAAGCGCGGTTCCGTCCTGCTCAGTCCACGCCCCCATGGGGATTTGAATATGGGCCTGTGCGCTCAAAATGTGCTGATAAATTTCGGCCAGAGCCGCCTCGACAGTCGTAGTGGCAGTAAAGCCTCCAGCATCCGCGATTGAAACCGTGGCCGCCGTGGTGGACTTCACTGACCAGCACATTACCGGAATATGCTCGTTGTCTGCCGCCGCCGCCTTCATCGCGATGCCCTGCGCCGTTCCGCTCGAAGCGTCCGACAGCTTTCCATCAGCAGCCCCGTAAAGAACGGTCCCGATGGCAATCGCGGAATTGATATCGACCTCGACTTCCCTCAACCCCGGCTGGCTCAACGGAACGATGGTCAGTTTGTCACCGCTTGCGGCAGAAAATTCGGTGATCCCGATGTAATCCTCCCCGGCATCCGCGTATACGACGACCGGATAAGCAGCCGTAGCAGATGCCGATGTGTCAATTTTTACCCTGCGCTTGGCTTCCAGCGCTTCACCCGCTTGCGCGGTAAAAGGTCCGATTGTTTCCATGATATTTGCTCCCGTTTAGAGTTTAGAAATTAAAAAAAATCACTGTGACGAATACCGGCTTTTTTTATCCCGCGTTCACCTTGCGGATGTATTTTTGCCTGAGGTCAGGGTTTTTAAGATTCACCTGACGCATGGCCTCGAATTTGCTGCACTTGTGTTCGGCCTGATACCTCTCGACAGCCTCCATGTAGCCCCCGTCACCGGTCGACCCTTGATCATTGCCGTCAAAGCCGGGATTCTCGGCTCCCGCCCCCTTGATAGCATCGAGCATATCACCCTTGGCTTTTTCGACACCTTTCGCCTCGCCTTCCGGTTCGGCATCGCCAGATTGGGAACCATGCGAAAAATTGATTTCCTGAATGGCCTTGAACTGCTCGACAGAAACTCCGGAGTCGACCACCGCGCGGAATTTTCCCCCCTTTTCTTCGCCGAACTGCACATCTGCCAGCCCGAGTATCCGCTGGCGTTCGGTTTCCCTTGCCTCAGATACCGGGGTATCGAGATCGACACCGGCCTTCGCTTTTTCCTCAATCTGTTTTACCAGATCGGGATATTCTGCCCTTAATTCCTCGATTGTCTTTTCCATTGTGATAATTCTCCCATTTTTTTTTGATGCGGCTCCGGCCATATCCTGAGCCATCGACACCGCTGATTTGAAATCACCGATTTTGTCGATCAGACCGGCATCCACCGCCAACTGCCCGATAAAAACCCGCCCGTCAGCCATGTTGGCCAGCACGTCGCTTTCTTCGACATCGCGGTTTCTGGCGACCGTATCGACAAAAATCGAATAGAGATAATCAAGTTCCATCTGAAACGTTTCCTTGGCAAGCTCGGTCAGCGGCTGGTCGGGGTTCCCCAGCGCCTTGTACTTTCCAGCGGTCAAATAAGTGACCAGAATTCCAGCTTTTTCATTCCAGCGGCTCCAGTCTTCATGCACCATCAAAACGCCAATGGAACCCGCACCGGACGTTTTACCGGACACGATTTCATCGGCAGAACTTCCCAGCCAGTAAGCCGCGCTCATCATCTGCCCGTCATTGTAAGCGACAATCGGCTTTTTGCCCCTCGAATTAAAAATCAGATCCCCCGTTTCCTCGACACCATTCACCACCCCGCCTGGAGAATCGATTCTCAAAACGATGGATTCAACCCCGCTGTCTTCCAGCGCCTCCCGCATGGCCCGCCGCACGAACGCGTAAGAAGTGCCGCCGAATAGAAAAGAGAAAAAAGAGGCCCGCTTCATAATTGGCCCGTTGATGGGAATCACAGCAGTTGAACCTTCCATCAAATAAAAATCAGACCCCGAATCCTTCGGTTTGAAGTTTATCGCCGCCGCCGAAAGGCTTTCCTTGCTGTAATCCCGGCTCAGCCTCGAAAACATTTCCTCGAACGCGGACGGCAAAATGAACCACCCCTTGCCGCGCGAAAATTCGTTTACGCTAAGATTCATCGTCATTGTCTCCATCATCGCCGCCCGTGCCACCGGATGACTGTTCTTCCGTTTTCAGCCCCCTGGAATCGAGGTCTGTTTCTTCTTCCTCGATCTGCTCAACCTCGGCATCGTAATCGTAACCGCGTTCGAGCGCTATTTTTCTACGGCTTTTGATCCTCATTTCGTGCTCGATCTTATCGGCCTGAATTTCCTTCACCGGCTCGATCTGGCCCTTCGGCGGTCCGATCCAATCAGCCGATGTGATCTTCCACATTCTGCCGTAAAAATCACCGGAATCAAAATCACCGCGCAAGTACGCTTCTTCGATCAGCATCCGGTAAGGTATCTGGCAAAAACCGTGTCCGAACCACTGCCGCCTCGACTTGAACACCCGCCACGCTTCGAGCATCGCCGAACGGTACGAGGCATAATTCATGCCCGCGAAATCCTTCATCAATACCGGGTGGGGTATGCCAACCGACATGGCGATTGATTTTTCTATGATCCGGATAAACGCCTCGAAGGTCGCCCCCGGCCTTGTCGGGTTCGCGAAATGCGGCTTTTCCCCCTTGTTGAGGTAAGAAATCGTACCGGGGATCAGTTCTTCGTAGCGCCTTTCCACCGCGTTTCCGTCAGCGTCATATTCCGTTCCGGTCAAGCTGGCCATGTTCGCGGAAGGATAATCCGGTTCCACGTCCTCGATCTCCACGAACATCGAAAAAGCGGCCGTGACAATGTTAGACACCAGCTCGGCGTCGAGGTAATCGTTCAGATCTCGGAAAACCTTTATGGCCGGCGCGAACCACGGAACCCCCCGCAACTGCTCGGAAGAGTTCGAATAGAACAGATGTATCGCGTTAACCCTGTGGCCGACACGGGCGGGGATCCTTACAAAATTTTTAGAAACGTCAGGCAATTCCCCCTTGCGGCTTTCACCCTTTTTGATCCAGTAAGCCACCGCCTGACCATATTCACCCACTTCGACACCATCCCGAATATTTTTCTTGCCAATCAGGTCGGAGGGGGTTTTCATCCTGAGGGGGTTTACGATCTGCAGCGCCAGCGAATAAGGGCGCACACTGTCATCGAGCATCGGCAACAGGCACAAGCATTCACCATGCGACACAATCTGCGTCATGGCCAAATACTGCAATCCGGCAAAGCTCATGCGCTCCCCGGCATCTGCAAACGGGGCCCACATACGGACGATCTGCCGCATCCGGTTTTTCAACCTGTTCGCGGAATCCTTGGTTTCGGAAATTTCCTCGGGCGTGAAGTTTGGGAAAGGGCTTAGACCTGTGCCTATGATGGTAGAGGCGAACGCGTCGACCGCGCCCGCCATGTGGGGATCATTGTTGAAAAGATCGACCGACCGGTCGATGAGATCTTCACGCTCTAAAGCCTGTTGCTGGTCGGAAAAGATGCGGCGGGGTATCCAGTTTTTCATGGAACCCGATTTTTTCGCCCCGCTTCGTGAAATCTGGTGGTATGACGCGGAGGAAATCGGCCTCCCCTGCCAATCAACCAGACCCGCGCCGCTTTTACCACCGCTCCGCTTGCCGATCTGCGCCGCAATCGAGGCGACCGCGGCATCGAATATCCTGTTCCGCGTCGAATCATTTTCGGGGTATGACATTATCCTCAATCCCGCTTTTTTAAGCCGACATTGTGAACTGTTTTTCCCGCGCCGC
>Ga0180438_10006650_pt1 | contig 15558 bp, 9 predicted proteins | sample SS_ome_12_FD_132455 | JGI IMG/M metagenome (GOLD analysis project Ga0180438, IMG submission 132455) | Hypersaline lake sediment archaeal communities from the Salton Sea, California, USA - SS_3_D_2 metaG | ecosystem: Environmental > Aquatic > Non-marine Saline and Alkaline > Hypersaline >...
GAAATCGACATGGGACTCGAAATCTTCGAGGACGCATTGAAAAGAGTTATTCGCTAGGAACTAAAAAAGTCTACTTGTAAAATTAATAAAAAATATACTATATTACATACAATATATGTAGGAGGTGATGATAATGGCTAAGCAAAATAAAGATATCTCCAAATATCCGCTTCCCCGAACCATGAGCGAGTTCATTTATGATAGCCTGAAAGAAGCAATCACCATGAATGAATTAAAAGCAAATCAAAGAATCAACGAGAAAGAAATTGCAAACCGTTTCCATGTGAGCAGAACACCAGTAAGAGAAGCCGTTTTGAGGCTGGCAGCCGAAGGTTTCGTCAAAATCGATTCTTATCGAAGGGCCATTGTCAAAGAAATCTCGTTCGAGGAATTAGGAGAAATACTACAAGTTTTAGGAGCCCTCGATCGGTTAGCTGTGGGGCTGGCTATCGATAAAATTACTCCTAAAGAAATTATGAAACTAGAGAGCATCACAGAAAAAATGGAAAAGGTATGTGGCCTCAAATCGGTCGAAAAATTTATCGAATTGAATGCTTCATTTCATGATGAGCTGTGGAAGTCGGTGCCAAATAGATTTCTCGTGGAAATTCTGAATTTTGTTTGTGATAAAAAAGAGAGATACTCCTATGCCAGGCTTTTTTCTTATAAAAAGCCCGGTTTTCTAGAGAAATCCATGAAGCATCACAGAGCCCTGATGCGGGCCATTAAAGCGAGGGACAAAGAAAGATTGCAGTTGTTGATCGTGGAGCACAGAAACATACTTCTCGGAAAATCTACGGCTGAAGAAAAAAAAGAGTTAAAGGAATACCTGATGACAAACGGCGCCGAACAGAAAGTGTAGAGGATCTGGATTCTTCGCTATAAATCCAATTTCACTTGACATCGATATTTCTGTATGTTATTTGTTTGAAATGATGGGTATTTTGTATATAATATATTTTATTTATATTTATGCAAAATGTTTTACAAATCTAGGAGGAAGATTAAAAAATGAAAAATCCGAATGAATGGGAGGGCTGTTTCACAGCTGTTGTCACGCCCTTTAAGGAAAATGGGGATTTGGACAAAGAAGCTTTTTGCGCAAATATAGAATTGCTCATCCAAGAGGGACTCGACGGAGCTATAGTTTCCGGGTGCACAGGAGAGCATTGGGCGTTGACAGATGATGAAAAAAAAGAGTTATTTAATCTTTGTGTGGAACAAGCCAAAGGTCGAATCGCTGTTTTGGGAGGGACAGGACAAATCACAGCAAAAGATACCATTAAATTGTGTCATTATGCCAAGGATGCGGGAATGGATGGCGTGATGATTTTGCCTCCTCCTATTGCGTTTCCTAAAGACCGCGAGGTTCAAGTTTTTTTTGAGACAATATCCGATGCTGTGGATATTCCGATTCTGCTGTATAATAATCCTCGAAGACAGGGAGTGGATATGTCTCCAGACCTAGTGAGCAAACTTGCTGATATATCGAATGTTGTGGCAGTCAAAGAAAGCTCCAAAGATTTTGCCCGCGTTTCAGGGCTTATTCATCGTGTAGGAAACAAAATCAAGGTTTTTGGGGGGCATTCTTCTGTTCAAGGACTCCCCATCATTGTTATGGGTGCTGTTGGATGGGTTGGTAGCCTCGACACACAACTGATCGGAAAAGATGCCATGGATATGTATAAGTTGGCAAAAGCTGGTAAAATCGAGGAGGCGAGAGAGATTCAGTATTTGTGTTTGGCTGCAGAGGAGGGTTTGGATGGAACACGTGCAGGAACTTTTCCTGCTTCTCTGAAATATGCCATGAATCTCAGAAAAAGACCGGGTGGTTATCCTCGAAAACCTATCCTACCTCCGACAGAGGAACAGAAAAAACATACTCAATCAGTTTTAAAGCAGCTAAACCTCATATAAAAGCGGGTGTTTTCATGAAATCCCAATACCAAGTCCTGGTGTATTACCATATTCCTAAATTCCTCAAGCGGTATGGGCAATTATTGAGGGAAAAGAGGAATGATTTGTCGCTGTTTATCTGCGATAACAAGGAAAAAATTGAGCAGCATATCGAAGATGTCGATATCATTTTTTCCGGGCACACCTTCCCTGTCGAACTCCTCCCGAAGGCCAAAAACCTGAAATGGATTCAGTCAATCAGTGCCGGCGTTGAAAATTTTATTCTTTCCGGATCGATTCCTGAACAGGTGATTCTGACAAAAATCACTGGTGTTCATGGCCCCATCATGTCCGAATATGTGCTGGGATATATTTTAGCTGTCACACTTAACATGAAAAATGCATTTGAGAGTCAAAAGAAGAAGGATTGGCCATATTATGTGCCCGACACAGTGCGGGCCAAGACAGTGGGAGTGATTGGGCTCGGATCGGTCGGGGCTTGCATTGCCTACAAACTTCATTTGGTCGGGGCTGAAGTTATTGGCTTGGAAGAACAAGAAAAAAGGCTGCCTTACATCGGTCGGGAGTATATGGTTTCAGAAATAAAAGAGTTTCTCGAAAGATCGGACTTTGTCGTAATGTCACTTCCATTAACTCCAAAAACCAAGGGAATTTTTGGAGAAAAAGAATTCACAATGATGAAAAAAAGCGCTTATTTTATAAACATCTCTCGTGGACCGCTGGTGAGGGAGGAGGCATTGGTCAACGCACTTAAAAGCGGTCAAATTGCAGGAGCAATTTTAGATGTCTTCAGTGAGGAACCCTTGCCAAAAAATCATGCGTTATGGGAGCTAGACAACGTGATCATTACCCCGCATATCTCCGGACCCAGCATTCCCGAGGATATCGCGAAAGTGTTCTTGGAAAACTTAAAAAGATTCGAGGAAAACAAAGAGCTTTTCGGAGTTGTTGATCGAGATAAAGGCTATTAGAACTCATGGACTTTTTTTAATGATATAATCTGAACTTGTCTGGTATGAGGAAGAAAAGAACACCCGTGCCAAGCATCACAGCGCTTGCTGTCTTTTTTCTTTTTATCGGTTTTTCCTTTAGTCAAAGGGCCCATATCCCTAAAATGACCATAAGCACCGGAAGTGTGGGAGGTATTTGGTATTCTATATGTTCTTCGATTGCCGACTGGGTCAACACACGAGTTGTCGGCTATCCCCTGACTGCTATTCCAGGGTCTGGAGGAATGGGCAATCCCATCAGGATTGCTAGGGGCGATGCTGATATCGGGGTCACCTTCAGTCCTTTTTTGGTTATGGCCAGCGAGGGAAAAAAGCCTTATTGGGAGAAATATCCCAATCTCAGAGCTATTTGTAGTTTAACCTCGAATTCCCATCACTTTTTGGTCGCGAAGAATATCGATGCTCGCAACCTTAATGATATCGTGGAGAAAAAGATTGGCTTGAAAATGGCTTCCGGCTTTCCAGGGGATGCGAATTACATTATCCTCGAGCTAATTTTTAATGAACTGGGAAGTACAGAAGAGGATCTCAAAAAATGGGGAGGTTCTATCCAGAGAATCGGGACTTCTGGAAGAGTCGATCTGTGGAAAGACCGCCATATAAATGCTCTGCATAGCTTGACTCAGTTTCCCGCTGCGGCAATAACCGAAGCGATCGCAACGAGAGAAGGAAAGCTTCTCGGCCTCTCAGAATCTACTCGGGATATCCTTGTTGAAAAATTCAAATTCAAAAAAACAGAAATCCCTCCAAGTACTTATCCCGGCCAGGATTATTCTGTGCCAACTGTAGAGTTGGCGATGGTGCTTTTCACCAACGCTTCGATTTCTGAAGAATCCATCTACATATTCACCAAGACAGTAGCAGAAAACGAGGAACGTTTTAAAAAATCCTATGGATCTTTTAAGAATTGGAAGCCTGAAAACATGGTCGAAAATCTCAATATCACGATTCATGAAGGGGCTTTAAAATATTATAAAGAACAAGGCTGGATGAATGACAATAAATAAAGAAAAGACATAGTGGAAAGAAGAAAACTGACAGGAAGTGCCGCATTTATAGTGGCCATTCTTTCTATTCTGGTTAGCGTTCTCGTTTTCTACACGGCATTTAAGGGAGCTTTCCCCCCCCTGATTCAGCGGGCTGGATTCCTGACCCTTATGATCCCCATTATCCTCCTGCTGTATCCTCGTTCGAAGAAATCACCAACGGAAAAAATACCTGTAAGTGACATCATTTTGGCCGGAATGGCTGTTCTTTCGTTCGGTTGGATTCTTTTAGATTACAGCCGGATTGCATATCGAATTCCTTATGTCAGCTCTGTAACCATTCCCGATCTAATTTTTGGAACGCTGGCCGTGCTGTTTATTCTTGAAGTGACCCGAAGAACATTAGGTTGGATTCTTGTATGGATCACTGCGGTTTTCATCGCATACACTTTCCTCGGGCCCTATCTTTCCGGAATTCTGAGTTTTAAAAAATTTTCCTACAGTGTTTGCATCGAACAATTTTATCTGGTCCCGGAAGGAATGTTCAATATCATGACAGGGTTGGCTGCTACTTATGTGTTCACATTCGTGGCTTTTGGGACCTTTCTAAGGGTTTCCCAGGCTGACCGATATTATATAGATATTTCCTTGGCTTTGGCGGGAAGATCCCGCGGAGGAGCAGCCAAAGTAGCTGTTCTCAGCGCAGGCCTGATGGGAATGTTGACCGGGAGCACGATGTCCAATGTCGTTACCACAGGAACCTTGACCATCCCCATGATGAAAAACGGTGGTTTTAAGGCGCGAGAAGCGGCTGCCATAACAACAGCCGCCTCTACCGGCGGTGCCGTCACGCCTCCGATAATGGGTGCCGGCGTGTTCGTTATGTCAGCCATTACAGGGATTCCCCTCCTCACAATAATCAAGTATTCGATTATCCCTGCGGTTATTTATTTTGCCTCGATTTATGCGATCATAGAAATCAAGGCAAGAAAATATGGCCTTGAAGGATTACCCAAAGAAAAACTTCCCCCTGTTAAGGATGCATTAAAGAGAGGGATTCACCTTTTTTTTCCATTGATAATATTGATTATTCTGCTGGCGATTGGCCGGACGCCCTTTGTAGCCAGTGCGGTATCTACCGTGCTGATCGTTGTATTCAGTTGGTTCCGAAAAGAAACCCGGATGGGCCCTCGAAAAATAATACAAGGCCTCGAGGGAAGCGCACAGAATATGATGACGATAACCTCGGTGTGTGCTTGTGCCGCTGTCATCATGGGAGTCATCACATTGACAGGGCTTATCATGAAGGTCACCTCCATTATTCTCGTGGTTTCTGGTGGGAGCGTACTTCTTGCATTGTTTTTGCTGGCCTTTATTTCACTGGTGATCGGAATGGGAATGCCGGTGACCCTTTCATATATTTTGATATCCACCTTGGGTGCTCCGGCATTAACTCAACTTGGTGTTTCTCTTTTGGCTGCCCATTTGGCTTTATTCTGGTTCAGCCAGACCTCGACCATAACTCCTCCTGTGTGCATGACAGCTTTTGTGGCTGCTGAAATCGCCCAGGACAAACACTTTATGCGAGTTGGCTTGTCGACTTTTACGATGGCAAAATTTTTCTATGTGATTCCGTTATTTTTTATTTTTACTCCCCTTTTGAGTGGCGATATTCTTGGCCCGGCAAGAATTTTGTTGCAGTCATTTCCTTTGCTTATAGTGATAGCCATTATCACGGAAGGATACCTTTTAGACCGCCTGAAGATAATCGAGTGGCTTATGATCATTCTCTCTACGATATTTTTTGCTGCTGCAATATTCACTTATGATTCTGTGGGAATTATCCTGTTTACTGTGCTCGGGATCATAACGTCCGGTGTTGTCTTTTTTGCCCAGAAGAAGAGAAAGAATGCGGATAAATTGAATTTGCAGGAACAAATTATTTTGGAGTAAATCATGGACAAGTCAGATGTTGTTATTATCGGCGGGGGGATCATCGGCGCCTCCGCGGCTTATTTCTTATCCAAAAGAGATATGGACGTTACGCTTTTTGATAAATCAGGGATTGGGCGGGAAGCTTCTGGGTCGAATGCAGGCACGATGGCCATTCAAAATAAAAAACTAAAATTGGTTCCTTTCGTGCAAGAAAGCCATAGAATTTGGGCCGCATTCCAGGAGGAATTGGGTGATGAAATCGAATTTCGACAGCCCGGAGGATTGAGAGTTGCAGAAGATGCCGAACAGTCAGAAGTGCTCCGTGAATCGGTAAAAGAGCAGAAAAAACTGGGCATAGAATTAGAATTGCTTGCCCCGCAAGATTTAAAAAACTTCGCCCCCTATATCGGAGCCTCCGTTGTGATGGCATCTTTTTGTCGAATGGACGCAAGGTCTAATCCACTTACGGCAACCAGAGCCATAGCCCGCGCTGCCCAGGCTCATGGAGTGAAAATTAACGAAAATGATCCAGTGGAGAGCATTGTTGTCGAAAAGGAAAATCGCTTCTTGGTCCGGACCGCAAATAGGCAAGTCCAGACCACCAGTGTTCTTAATTCTGCAGGTGTGTGGTCGAAACAGATTTTCAAGATGATTGGGCTGGACTTTTCGATCACCTTGGATCCCATGCAGGTAATGGTGACGGAGCGAGCTTCGTATATATTCCCGCATGTGGTCACTCATGCGAAGGGAAACATGACGTTGAAGCAGATGGATAGCGGAAATGTTGTCATAGGAGGAGGATGGAAAAGCATCGGAGACGCTGACAAAAATATTAAAAAAATTAGATATAAAAGCATGGAGGGAAATATACAGTACGCCTGTCGTGTTGTTCCTGCGTTGAAAAAATTGAACTTGATCCGTTGCTGGGCTGGATTGGAAGGTAGAAGTCCTGATTTCCTCCCCCTCCTCGGTCAACTGAACAAGTTCCCGGGTTTTTATTCCGCATGCTGCACAAAGGGAGGACAAACTCTCGGCCCGCTTTTAGGTAGAACGATCGCAGAAATTATTGCAGATGGAAGGACTTCTTTCCCTATGGATGGATGTGATGTGAACAGATTTGCGCCCTCATGCTTTGCTAATTAATTTTTTATTGAATATAACTTGACAACGAAATTGTCCTGTGATAAATATTTTGTATACAATATATTGAATCTGAGTCAATATGATAAAGAAATGCTGGGGAAAACTTAAAGTCACAACATTTGCGCCCATAGCCCTATTATGTGCTACATCCAAAAAGTTGAATGCATCCAATATATTGGATGATTTTTGGAAAAAAATTCTCCGAATATAGAGCTAATCCATTGAAAAAACTGAAGATAAAAAACCACGAATTTGGCATATAAAACGCATACAATATAATGTATATTATGTACACGATGGTGATTTCAGAAATCAAAAGCCATACCTTCCTAAAAACTGGGAATAAGGAATCGGCTAAATGAAGGAGGTGAACAATAAGGATATTCAACGAAAAAAGGGAAAAGTGGGAGTGAAATTATTCACTCCAGAGATATGGAATTCGTTTAATCTTAAAAACGAAAAGAGAGGAGGTTTTTAATGCGCAAATTGCTCATTGTATTTTTTATTTTAGTCCTATCTTGTTCGTTGTATGCTCAATCAGGAAGAGGAAACATATATGGCAAGGTTGTGGATGAAGATGGCAATCCGCTTCCTGGAGTAACGGTTACGTTAACTGGCTCCAGAACAGCTCCTGTAGATGCTCTCACGGGTCCCAGAGGGCTGTTCAGGTTTATGACTCTCGCACCAGCAGAAGACTATACTTTAACGGCTTCCTTACAGGGATTCAAAACACAAAGACAGGAAAATTGTGAAGTCAAATTCGGATCGAACACCGAAATAACCGTTACCATGGAGCTTGGTGGAATCGAGGAAGAAATCACGGTTACGGCTGCAAGACCCATCATCGACAAAAAGACGACGGAAGTAGGGATGCTTCACACCGAGGAAGTTTTGCAAGAACTCCCGACAACGAGAGATGTTTGGATGGCTGAAAAAATGACTCCCGGTGTTTATTCCAGATACTGGAACATCGGTGGGCAGGAATCCCTTCAGCAGGATGCAGGCTCAGCCAGAGGAGACCCTGACCATTATATGACCATGTACTCAGTGGATGGAATCAATATCACCAGCATGGCAGCAAAGGGATCCGCAGCAATATACTACAACTACGATACGATCGATGAAATGAACATTATTGTCGGCGGCGCAGCCGATGTGGTCCAGCAGACTTCGGGGCTTTCGAACAATGTGATCATGAAGCGGGGGGGAAACACCCCGACCATAAGCGGAAGACTCTACTTTGCAGATGATACTTTCCAGTGGGATAATCATTCACAGGCCTTGATAGACGCCGGCATTCCGTATATGTCCAAAATCAATCAACTCATGGACTTTGGGGTCAGCATCGGATTTCCTATAATCAGAGACAAAGCCTGGTTTTTTGTCGCTTATGATTATCAGGATACGAAGCTTTGGAATGTATATGGAACAGCGGATAATTTTAACTCCTGGTCCTACGATTTCAAGCTAAACCTTCAGGTCATTCCTCAGAACCGGTTCGAGGCATACATCCGGGGAAACCCGAAGAGAAGTGAAGGAGAAGATGCATCTCCTGAATTGCCAGCCGGATTGCTTATGGGGGAAATGCCCAGACTGGGTAATCCCCTCTATAAAATACAGGATGAGCACACCTTCGGGGATGATATGTACATTTCAGCCAAGTTTGTGCACCTTGGAGGATGGAGCCAATGGACTCCGATGATCGATACGGAAAGGGTTAATCTTGCCTTGTGGAATTATGCCGATCGAATTTGGGAAGGCAGTGCAAGCCGGGACTTGCAGTCAAGACCACACTCCCGGTTTCAAGTCATTGTCGACTACTTTAATCAGGATCTCTTCGGTGTGGCGCATGAAATCAGGATCGGTGGAGAATGGGCGAAACACAGCACCAAATCCGAAGATGGATTTGCCGGCAACGTTATGGTTAACTATAACTATAACGATCCGACCGTCGATTTCGATGGAGACGGTTCTCCGGATATTTATCCTGGAATAAGACAGATAGAAGTAGAAAGGGGCGGATACGGTAGCCTTACAACCCGCTCTCTCGCATTATTCGCTCAAGACACCATTTCGGTCAATAATTTCACCTTCCGTGCGGGTTTGAGGTTTGATCATCAAGTTCCCTATGTGGATCCAATCAATGTCTTAGCTGTCGAGAAAGATCATCCGGCCTGGACTAACAATTTTTCTTCCGCTGCCATCAATGCGATCGACGGGATGATTCCTGCTGTCAGTATGGCGGAGATCAAAGGCTATGACTCCAATGGAAACACCTATTCCTGGACGAATATATCTCCCCGGTTTTCAGTGACCTGGGATATCAGAGGGGATGGAACGAATGTCCTGAAATTTCATGTAGCCAAATACAGCCAGTGGATGGAAAGCGGTTACGGTTCAAGGTGGCGCCCCGGGGGAACAGGGGGCTGGATGAATTTCTGGTGGGCAGATGGAAACAGTAATGGTCTGTATGATGTCAACGAACTCTACTGGCATGACACTTCAGATTATTCACTCTACAGGGCCTTTGATGACAGCGGCAATTTCATCGGGAATTTGGACGATGGAGCAGGCGTCATGTATGGAAGCTACGATCCTCAGAATCCCCTGAAAACCACGGATCCTTATCGCTTGATCGATAGCGCAACGGGAGCACCCAGAACAATCGAAATTGGCCTCACCTTTGAAAAAGAGCTGTTCAAAGATTTTGGCCTCACGGTGAGCACCAGCTACAGGGTATATGACAAGTGGAACTGGTATCTTAGCTATTATCCCGACACAGGACAGCTAGAATCTTCCGACTGGTACATGTCCGCTGGGCTCCCACCGTCATCTATCGATGGCATTCCCGACACCAAAGAGAGCAGCCAGCACGAGTGGTATGTTCTGAAACCGGAATACGGCTACACACCCTGGAGTTTCGAGAAGCCCAGACCCGATTACCATATCAACTATTACGGAGTGGACTTCATCTTTAACAAGAGGCTGTCCAACCGTTGGATGATGAATGCGTCCCTAACCCTTGGGAAACAGGAGGCTCGTTTCGGAGATCAAGGCATGATAGAGCCCACGCAGACTTGGGCTTTGGAAGGCAGGGGCACCACGGGTAGAGGTGAAGGAGAGACGGTAAGAGCAGGGCGGTATGATAGTCCTCTATGGATGGTTAAAGCATCAGGACTTTACCAGCTCCCCTGGTACGACATCGATATTTCCTTTACCATCAACGCGCGGGATGGCCGCAAGGTCCAGGAGTACTACACCATTAGAGATTTCAATCTTCCCAATCCCAGAAGCCAGTCCAATCGCATCTGGCTGGTCCCTTATGGAACAGAACACAGCGCCACAATTTTCCTTATGAACTTTCGAGTCCAGAAAAGACTTAACTTCAAAGATGTGGGGAGGATCACTTTCAGCATAGACATGTTCAACGTATTCAACGCCTCCACCATCCACTGGAGATACCCCAAAAACCACGGAACATACACGGTGCAGGGTCAGGTCCTCAGTCCCAACCCCTCGTTCTACTATGCGCAGGATAACTTCGGCCCCAGAGTTTTGAAGTTCGGAATCAGGTTCTCCTTCTAGCTAGAGTCGTTCTTAGAGCTCACGCAGATAGCCCCTCTCTTCTTCAGGAAGGGAGGGGCTTTTTTTCTAGCCTTTTTCTTAGCAGGATATTTCGCTTCAGCTAAACAAGATGTGATTCTTTGGGGTTTCAAAATTCGAGAAAATCGTCTGATTTCACCTGAAAAGTCCGTTCCAAATTCTTCCCTTCGAACACAAACACCACTCGATATACCCCTGGTTTTACCAGAGGGCCCGGCCGTTCTTCCAGTCCGCTTTCGTTCAGGCGGAAAGCGTCATTTCCCCCGTCTGTGGAAGTCAGGGCAGAGGAGGATTTTCGCAGATCCCATATCACATGGTTGAGACCTTTTTCCGCCGGGCCTTTTAATCTGCGGAGGATTTGTGCCCCTTTCGAGTCGAATATATTTATTTCTACTGGATCTTGTGATCTAGCCTTCAAATAGTAGTAAATTGCAGCACCGGGGGGAGCCAGGGCGCCATTTTCGCCTAATACGTAGCGAATTGTCAACAGGTCCGATGCTCCGGCATAGGGATTCTTTGCCGAGAACCAACGTGCTCCCCGAACTCCTTTATTTTTGGTGGTGTCCAAATTAAACAGGATGGCCGGTTGGATTTTGAACAAATAAGCATCTGCATTTACGACTTCTTGTGTTATTTCCTGCAAAGGGGCGATATCCAATGTGTAGATACCACGACCATGTGTGCCTATTACTAGATCCGCATCTCGAGGATGAATCAACATATCGTCCACCCTCACCGGTGGCAGTCCGTTAGAAAGACCGATCCAATGCATGCCTGCATCTATCGAGAAATAAACGCCTCTATCCGTTCCGATGAAGAGCAAGGAAGGATTTTTCAGATCTTCTCTGATAACCCTCACTACGAGATTCTCTGGTAAATCTGCTTTTATTGACTCCCATGTTTTGCCAAAATCATCTGTCCGGAAGATATAGGTTTGGAAATCGTCCCGCCGGTGGCCGTCAAGGCTCACATAAGCGGTTCCAGGATCAAAATGTGAGGCTTCGAGCCTGCTGACACAGATCTGCGATTGCCCATTTATCCCTTTTGGAAGGCAAGGGATATTATCTGCTACATTGATCCAAGTGGTTCCATCATCTTGGCTGATGTGGACATTCCCGTCCTCTGTTCCAGCGAATAATAGGCCATGTTTGATTGGGGATTCGGAGAGTGAGGATATCGTGGCAATTGTTTTATCTTTGGTCAAATCTGGGCTGATTGCTGTCCACCTGTCTCCTTTATTCGTCGTCTTCAACACTTTTTGAGCACCTATATATATAGTATTTGCGTCATGGGAAGATAGGAGAAAAGGGGTGATAAAGTTGAATCGAAGGGATTCCTCATCTTCATCCTCATGAGGTTTGATCTCATGGCGTATCCCTGTTTTTAGGTCAAGCCTCCGGATGTTGCCATTTTGCCATTCGGTATACACAGTCATGTTATCTGTTGGATCGATCTGGATGTAAGCGCCGTCTGAATGATCAAATTTGAACCAATCGTGGTTGGTGATTCCACTGAAGTGCCGGGTGGCACTCGGCCCTGCCCAACTCCCGTTGTCCTCCATTCCGCCATATATGTAATATGGATTGCGCATATCCACAGCGATAGTGTGAAATTGTCCTATAGGCATATGGTGAGCTTCCCAATTTTCCCCCTTATCATAGGAAGCATACAAACCTCCATCTGTTCCCACGATCATATGATTCGGATCCTTGGGATCGATCCAGAGCGGATGAAAATCTCCGTGGATGAATTTGGTTGTCAGCCAGGAGGAAAATGCCCATCCCGCTTGTTCAAATGTATTTCCTCCATCCACAGAAATATTCATCCGAACTTCTGGAATATACAGGGTGTTTTCATCGAGGGGATGGACATAAATATGAGAATAGTAGCTTGCTCTCCGGAGAACAGACATTTTATTCACTCTTCGCCAAGTCTCTCCTTTATTATCCGAACAAAAGACTCCCCCACCTGTGTCCTGCTCTCCCAAGCCCAGGACGTTGCGTAACTGTATGCTTTCAGACTGGTCTAGGCCAGCGACCACTGCTGCTGCTTTTTCATCTTCCGGGATTTTGTTTATAACAAGCTCCCGGATATGTGCTGATACCTTGGGATCGCTGTCCTCCAAGTCTAATAGAAAATCTTTGATTTTATGGACATCTGCCATCTCTAAATGAAGTTCGTAGGGGGCCCTTTCCACCAGGGCATAAATTTTTCTCGGGTTAGTCGACGAGACGGCAAGGCCGATCCTACCTACACGTTTTGTGGGAAGCCCTTTGGTAAGCTTGGTCCAGCTTTGGCCGGCATCAGTTGTTTTGTAAACACCACCTCCTTCGAAGATTTTGACTTCTTCCGTTTCCGACCGGGAATAGCGTCCTCTGATTCTTCCGTAAGCGGCAGCGTAGAGAATTTGAGTGTTTGATGGATCCATGACTGCGTCGACGACACCGACTTTATCGCTGATAAATAAGCTTTTTTCCCAGGTTTTTCCTGCGTCAGTTGTTTTGTAAAGGCCTCTTTCTGAATTTTCACCCCAGAGATGCCCGACAGCCGCAACATAGACGACGTCGGGATTTTCAGGATGGACGATCACCTTGCCGATCTGTTGGGAATCCCTAAGGCCCATGTGAGTCCATGTTTTTCCTGCATCGGTTGACTTGTATACGCCATCTCCCCAAGTTGTATGGCTTGCTGCGATCGCTTCTCCGGTCCCGGCCCAAATAATGTTTGGATTAGAGTCGGCGATGGCGATATCTCCCATCGAACCTGTTCCCTGATCATCGAAGATAGGATTCCATGTGGTGCCGTTATTCGTTGTTTTCCAGATACCACCTGAAGCAGCCGCACAGTAGATGGTGTAAGGATTTTCTTTTGGTATGGCAATATCCACGATTCGACCGCTGTAAAGAGAAGGACCAAGGAGCCTCCACTCAAGGGATTTTATCATCTCCTCGGAAAAAGTTTTTGTGTCCTGGATTTTAGTCCATGCTCTCGGATTGATGCAAACAATGAAAACAAATAATCCCATGAGTAAAGAAAGCCCAAAATTTCCGATTAATCGCTGCCAGCAATTTCTTTTTTTCATATGAACCTCCCCGGAATCTCGAATGATAAAGAACAAATAACATCATCCATGATAAATGGATTGACCATTTTTTGAATATATTATTTATGTTTCCGAGTTGATGCTATAGGGCATCCGCTTTAACCAAGAGTTCTTTTTCCGATAGACTTCCCTCGAAGAGAAGTTGTATGCGGTATAAGCCAGGCTGGATAAGTTGCCCAGGTTGCATACGTGGTCCCAAATTTTCCAGTAGTCGAGAATCGTTAGAACCCAATCTTTGCCAAGAAGGGGGAAGAGGAACAGGATTCTCCCGCAGATCCCAAGCCAGCCGGTTTATGCCCTTGTCAGAGGGCCCTGTTAGCTTACGAACAAGTTTGCCGGTCTGATCGAAAATGCTAATATTTACCGGGTTTTGGGAAGCATTCCTCAGGTAATAGTAAATCGCCGTGCCGGAGGGAGCCGCGCCTGACCTGTCGCTGAGAATTTTCAAGTCGGAATATGGGTTTTTTGCAAAGAATCTGCGTGTACCGCTGGCGCCTTTGTTCTTGGTCAAATCGATATGATAGAGGATTGCAGGTTCTGGCTTGAAAAGGAAAGCTTCTGAGCCGGTGACCTCCTTGTTGAGTTGTTGAAGAGGCCATATATCCAGGATGTAAATCCCTCTGCCATGGGTACCCGCTACAAGGTCTGCATCTCTCGGATGTATCAAAAGATCATCCACTGGTACAGTGGGCATGTTATTGTTCAGTCTGTCCCAATGCGAGCCTCGATCCAAGGTGAAAAAAACTCCGGTCTCTGTTCCAACAAAAAGAAGGCGTTCGTTTTTTAAATCCTCCCTTATCACATTGACGGGGGCACCTTTTGGCAAATTCCCCCTGACCGAGTGCCAACTTTCTCCAAAATTTTCTGTGGCATAAACATAAACGCCAAAATCATCATCCCGGTGTCCATCGAAGCTGACATACGCCCTTCCAGGATGAAAGTGGGAAGTTTCAACCCTGCTTACCCAGATATTGGGATGGCCTTTATCATCTTTTGGTAGGTCTTGGATACGTTCGGACAGATTTTTCCATGATTGTCCGTCATCTCTGGTTAAATACAGATTCCCGTCATCTGTTCCAGCATATAGAGTTCCCGGTGCCAATGGCGACTCAGAGATGGTGGTGATCGTGGCTCCTTCGAGAGTTAGAGAAGCCGGTTCATTTTTCGTTAAATCTGGGCTGATGGTTTTCCAATTGTTTCCGTTGTCTGTGCTTTTTAGAAGGACTTGAGCGCCGAGATAGAGTGTGTCCGGATCATGCGGGGAGATGATAAAGGGAGCGATATAATTAAACCGTAATTTTCGTTCTACATCTTTTTCCGAAGGACGAATATTTGTGCGGTTTCCTGTTTTCAGGTCGACTCGAGACATCGCTCCATACTGTGATTCTGCATAGATTCGGTTGTAGTCGGTAGGATCTGCCTGGACATATCCTCCATCTCCAGTGATGATTTTAAACCAATCTGCATCGGAGATCCCGCTGACATGCCTTGTCTCGCTCGGGCCGCCCCAAATTCCGTTATCTTGAAGTCCTCCATACACATAGTAGGGTTTCCGCATATCCACAGCAATAGCAACGAATTGGCCGAGCGGCATGGGGTGTGCTTCCCAGGCGTTCCCTCCGTCATACGTAGTGTACAAACCTCCGTCACTCCCCGCTATCAGATGATCTGGGTCTTCGGGATCGATCCACATTGCATGAAAGTCGCCATGAATATAGTTGCTTGTTAAATAAGAAGAGAAAGCCCATCCTTTTTGGGCGAATGTTCTTCCTCCGTCTGTGGATTCCCATGTGCGAACGAGCAAAACATAAACATGATTTTCATCTTCCGGATCTATGCGAATCTGCGAATAGTAACTTGC
>Ga0180438_10006651_pt1 | contig 15557 bp, 16 predicted proteins | sample SS_ome_12_FD_132455 | JGI IMG/M metagenome (GOLD analysis project Ga0180438, IMG submission 132455) | Hypersaline lake sediment archaeal communities from the Salton Sea, California, USA - SS_3_D_2 metaG | ecosystem: Environmental > Aquatic > Non-marine Saline and Alkaline > Hypersaline >...
ACTGGAAAGCGGCCTTGAACCACTTCGCGATCATGTTCGAAGACCGCATGCCGGAGGTCAGCGGATAACCGACAATGCACAAACCCAATCTGCTAGCTGACACAAAAATGCGTACAGGGCCCCTGATCCAGGCGAAGGCGCTATTTGAAGGGGAGGCCCACAAAGTCCACGTCCGCGTTGCGGAGCACGAAGACAACATTTATCTCGACCTCTGCACCGAGACATGGCAAGTCGTCGAGATCACACCAACCGGATGGCAGGTCTTGGATGAATCTCCCGTTCGGTTTCGGCGATCAAAAGGCATGCTGCCGCTGCCCGTGCCTGAATCAGGCGGAAGCATCGATCAGCTTCGCGGATTCTTGAACGTCGACGACGACACCTGGCGGCTGGTGGTGGCGTGGCTCGTGGGGAACTTCCGCCCGCGCGGTCCGTATCCGGCGCTCGCGTTGTTTGCCGAGCAGGGATCGGGCAAGAGCACAACGGGACGTTTGTTGCGCGAACTTGTTGACCCAAACGCGGCCCCCTTGCGGGCCGAACCGCACGACGGCCGCGACTTGATGATTGCCGCCAACAACTCGTGGTGCCTCGCCTACGACAACCTTTCCCATGTTCCACCGTGGCTATCGGATGCGCTCTGCCGGCTCAGCACTGGCGGCGGATTCGCCACGCGGGAACTCTACACCGACCAGGACGAAGTGATTTTCGATTCGCAGCGCCCGGTCCTGCTGACCAGCATCGAGGAGGTCGCCACGCGATCTGATCTACTCGACCGTTGCCTGGTCGTCTGGCTACCCGCAATTCCTGAAGACCGCCGGCGTCCTGAAGCCGAACTCTACGCTGCGTTCGAGAAGGTACGACCGTTCATTCTCGGCGCTCTGCTGGATGGCGTCGCCACTGCCTTGCAGCAGTTGCCGAACGTCAAGTTGTCAACGCTGCCGCGAATGGCCGACTTTGCTCTTTGGGCGACCGCGGCCGAAACCGCCTTCGGCTGGGATCGCGGAGCGTTCCTTGCCGCGTACCAGGGCAACCGCGAATCGGCCAACGACGTGGCGCTGGAGGCGTCGTCCGTAGCGCGTCCGCTGCTCGAGTTGCTCGACGAGCGGGGTGCCTGGTCCGGCACGTCCAGCGAACTCCTCACCGAGCTGGAAGACCGCGTGAACGATCAGTTGAAACGGCAAAAGGTCTGGCCGAAGAACGCCCGCTCGATGTCGGGCCACCTGAAACGGTTGTCTCCGAATCTCCGCGCGGGCGGATGGCAGGTCACGTTTCACCGCGAGGCGCGGCAACGGCTGGTAATCATCGAGCGGGTGGAAGCCTGTGCGTCACCGCCGGCGTTGGCGTCATCGCCGGATGACGATAGCCCGATGCAAAGCAATGCAAAACCGGGCGATCTGTTTCCGAATGACGAACGTGACGCACATGACGCAGCCGCCGGTTCAGCCGATCCGCCTCGGGAATCGAACGCTGATGCGTGGGAGGAAGGAGAACTATGAACGTCGACGTCCTTCTTCACACCCTGGTGGACCACGAGGTGGAACTGTACCTGGACGAGGACCGCCTGCGCTACCGGGCACCGGCGGGAGCGTTGACGTCCGAGCTTCGCGGCGACATCGCAGACCACCGATTGGCAATCATCGAACATTTGCGAGCGGGAACGACGGCCACGGCGGCTCCGCGCCACTGCACGAACTGCGATCGGCGGGACTGGGTGGACGCCCCGCCCAAGGACGGACGAATTCGCACGACATGCGGAAAGTGCGGACGATTTATCGGGTATCGGCCCGCGGAACCCCGGATGGCTTGAGGTCTTTGCGAAAATGAGCAAACTGTCACTGTGCCGCCCGCGTCGGGTGGCCCCGAGCTGGAGAACAACGAAATGGCGAATCTGTACAAGAAGCCGGTAACGGTGACCGATCCGAAAACCGGCAATCGCATCAAAGCAAAGTCGAAGAAATGGTGGGGCCGATACCGAACTGCGGACGGTAGCGAAAAGCGAGTACCGCTCGCGGCCGACAAGACGGCAGCCCAGGCGATGCTCCACGATTTGGTTACCAAGGCAGAACGCCGTGCCGCCGGCAAGATCGACCCGTTTGAAGACCACGCCAGTCGGCCGCTGGCGGATCACGCCGACGATTTCGAGGAACACCAGCGAAGTAAGGGAAACTCGAATCAGCATGTTGGCGAGGTGGCGACCAAGGTTCGTAAGATCGTCGCGGGGTGTAAATGGACGTTCCTCCGCGATATCTCGGCCAGCGCCGCGCAGCGATTCTTGGCGGAACTTCGGTCTGGCGGGCTGAGCGTACAGACGAGCAACCATTACCTGCGGGCGATCAAGCAGTTCTCCCGCTGGCTCGTTCGCGATCGGCGAATGCCGGACGACCCTCTGATTCACCTGGCAATGCTCAACGTGAAGGTCGATCGGCGTCACGACCGCCGGCCCTTGACTTGCGATGAATTCGCTTACCTGATCGAAGCCGCGATGTCCGGGCCTCCGGTCGTGTGTATTCCGGGGCCGGATCGGGCCATGATGTACGTGCTTGCGGCGTGGACGGGATATCGAAAGGCCGAAATCGGCAGCCTGACGCGACGGTCGTTTCAACTGGATGCGACGCCGCCAACCGTTACCGTGGCGGCTGCCTACAGCAAACGAAAGCGTCAGGACACGCAGGTCTTGCATTTCGATGTCGCCAGTCGGCTACGGGCGTGGCTTGGGACAAAGCCATCCCTCGGTCCCGACGATTTGCTCTTCCCGGTTTCGGCAAAAGTCCCAGGCGCGCCGGAGCGGCGAACGTCTAAAATGATGAAGGCCGACCTCGCCGCAGCCCGCAAGAGATGGATTGCGGAGGCCAAGGTTCCCGACGAGCGAATGCGGCGCGAGGAGTCGGATTTCCTGTCCTACCAGGACGAGAACGGGTTGTACGCTGACTTCCATTCGAATCGGCACACGTTCATCACCAACTTGTCGCGGGCCGGCGTTACGCCGCGTACCGCTCAGACGCTCGCGCGGCATTCGGATATCCGGCTGACGATGGGCACGTACACACATGTTGGCCTCCACGACCAGTCGACGGCCATTGAATTGCTGCCGCCACCCCCTCCGCACGCGCCGGGTGAAATACAGTCCACGGCCCTGCGCGCCACGGGAACTGGCGGGCCACCCGCGGCCAACGAAAAGGTGCCGAATTTGGTGCCGCGAGGTGCCGAAAATGGTGCCGGACGCCTCGCCCCGAGCGCGTATAGGATTGCACCGAACTGCACCGACGAGCGGTGCGGGAGGCCGAGGAGGATGAGAAAGGCAGATCGTCGCAAGGCTTTGACGCTTGGCACGTTACGCACCGACTCGCCCCCGGATGCATCGCTTTGCATCGCGGGGGACGGCGCGGAAACTACAGTACGCCCGGTAGGATTCGAACCTACAACCCTCGGTTCCGAAGTTCATTCGGACCATCCTAACGCTTCGACGACGCTTCGAAAAGTGCCGTTTTCCCGGGGTTTTTGCATAGTCCATGCTTCGACTACGCTTTGCTCGGATGCAGCTTTCGCGAATTAGTGGGGGGATTAGTGGGGGGAACAGTTTCAATGCCCGGTGCTGGATTCATTACTCCCCAGCCAAAGTGAGTCGATGGATTGCTTCGCTCCAGGGGGCAGGACTAGAACGGCAATCCCGTCCGCTTCTGGAATGCCCAGAGCCTGATCTGCCGGACCCGGGCTTGGTGCTCTTCCATCGCGTTCTCAACTACCTGGTGCCAGATGCTTCGATGGTGACACTGCTTCTGGAATTCGATCTTCTCCTCGGCAATCGTGAGCGAGGCGGCGATCAGGTCCTCGACCGTCTCGTCAGACACGTCCCCGCGGGGTGGGAGTGGCGTTGGGAGGCCCTTCATTTGCGATCTTCTCCGGCAAGTGTCTGCTTGGTCACGGAAGAACTCCTCAATATGACGCTCCGTGGGCTTCGACCCGTCCTTATACTTCTCAGGGTTAGCAAGGAAGACGGCCACCTGTTCGTTTGACATCCCGTAGGGATCGTTCGTTTCGTCTCGCCACGAGTCGAACGCGGCTTCGGGTACATATACCGCCCATGGGTCTGTCGGTGGGAAGATCATATCAAGGTCTTCTTGGGTGAGCCGGATTCCCATGGAACACTCCTTTACCCTCGCCGAAGTCGAGCACGGATGCGGTGAAGCTCGCTTGGCAGGTCGACCGTCTCCTTGAACAACTCTTCTCCGGCCTGGTCCAATTGCCAGCCAATCGTGCTGTACCACTCGACCGCTTCGGGCGCGTTTTTCCACTTCTTCTCTACGTCGTCATGATCCACGAGCATGGTGGCAACCTTGCCAAGCTGCACGAGGAACCGCCAGCCGACCTTCTGCGTAGCTTGTGAGCCCCAGAATCCGCGGTGACGGTCCATGTAGCACTGTAGGTTGCCGGCTAATTCCTTGGCGAGCGGCTCGGTGTGCTCTATCCGGTCCAGCCGGTCGGTCATTTGGCCGAACAGAGCTTCCTCGACCGCCCTGGAACTTCGCGACCGTGGGGGCTTGGGCAAATTCCGCGCCCAGTACGACAGCCCGATGGTCTTGTCGGCTTCCGGGACCAACTGCTCAAACGTGGGAATATAGCGGATGTCGTTCTGCCAACTGCGGAGCAGGTCCAGGGTCCGTTTTCGCGGGGGACCACCCGGGATGACGTTCGTCCCCTCAGTTGGCGGCTCCTGTGGGCAAGCGTCGGCCGCCTCGCTCGCCAACAGCCGCGCCGTGGCAGAAATCCGCCATGCCCGCGCATCCCGGCCTGTGGGATCGGGCAAGCCAAAATCTTCAACGCACCGGCGCACGAAGACCTCCCGAAACTCCTCGTCGCAGGCCGCCGAAAATTCGTCGCTGCCGCCGGCTAGGACCTGCAGCATCCGGTCACTGCCGAACAGTTCCTCCTTGGAAATCAACGGGGTCAGCTCGTTCCAAGTATGCTTAGGGGCGTCGAACCACTTCTGCGCCTGTCGTGGCAGCAGCGAGACCAGCCCGTCCTCGTGCTCGCGTGGAATATCAACCCCGTATTCCCGGAGTGCCGTCAGGAGCGACTTCTCCCAGACAAGTTCGGCCTCCAACTCGAACGGCTTGAACCAGGTGATCTCGTGCCGCGTAAGCGGCAGCCAAACGACGCGCGGAGAGCGGGCAGCCTGATGAAACCGATCGCGGATCACCAGTTCGTGTCCGTCCGGTTCGGCCCATAGCTCAAACGCGCCTCCTGTGGCCGCAGCGCGCAGCAGTTCGGCCCACTCCCGGCTCGGATCGCACCAGACAATAAACGCGGGCAGCGGTGCAGTATGCAGCAGGACCTCCTGAATCTCGCTGGTAAGCCACTGTCCAAAGGTCTGAGAATCCATGTAATCGTTCCAACCGCTGACTGTAAGGTGGTCATCTTGCCAAGACCGGGGCGCTAACCGCCGAGCAATGCCGCGACGCTATGCTTCCTACTTCCAAAGCCTCACCGTAAACTGCTCTTCGTCCTCGATCAGGTCGGGCTCTTTTCCGTTGTGCGCGAGCATGCCTTTGACGATCTTCCGCGAGACTCCCATGCCCATATGCTCCAAATAGCCGTAATCGCGCATCACATCCTTGAGCAACTGATTGCGCGCCGCGCGGCAGCCGGTCTTCATCCGTGCGGGCGTGATGCCGTTCGGCAGGCGACCGGGCGAGACGATTTCCAGGCGATCTTCGTAGATCGACAGTTCAATGGTCGTGCCCGAGAGAAGATAGTCCCGATGCACGACGGCGTTCACGACGGCCTCGCGCACGGCCTCCTCGGGGTAAGTCCAGCGCTCCGTGCGGCGGGCCCCGTCTTCCAACTCGGCCGATACCTGCGTGTTCCGCCGTACGAACTGGACCGCTTGCTCCACGACGCCCGCTTCCACCAGCGGGCCGCCGCCGGAGAGCGCCGTGAGAGGCCCCCGCAGTGCCGTTCGCTCTCGGGCCGCGTAGTCCTTGTCCCTGCCGGGATACGCCACGGCGTCGATGCCTGCTTGCGGCAGAAACCGGTTCGGGTTGCGGCCGAACAACAGCAGTCCCGCCACGCTGACCGATACGGAGGAGTCTTCCTCGGTCATGATTTCCGTGTTGACCAACAGGGTGTGCCAACCGGCCGCGTCGTCGTCTGCGGGCACATCTTGCTGGCGGATGCGCTCGAAATACTCCCGGAGCCTGCGCCGATCCAGATCCCGAAGCGACGACCCGGAAACGGCTCGGATCTCCAAACGGAAGGCGCCTCGCTGTTGGAAGAGTCGCTCCAGCTCCTCGGGCCCCGCCTCGCGGCTTTGCGACCCGACGCGAATGTAGTAGGTCCGGTGCTGGTTGTGCCATACGTGATGGACGCCCCAGCCACGTTGGACGTGGACCACGGCCACATCCTTTCCGGGCTCGACGTCGCGCACCAGCTCGAAATAGGGGATCAGCTCCGGCCGGATTTTGTCGCGGCAGGCCGTCATGACCCACTCCTCCAGCGCCGCGCGCGTGAGGCCGACAATGCTGCCGTCGTCGTCGACACCCAGGAGCACCTTCCCGCCGGCCAGGTTGGCGAAGGCGACCAATTCCTTGGCCAGGGCCCGGTTGTCCAGGTCGTCCCGTTTCAGCTCGACCCCCGAGCTCTCCCCGTTCCGGATCAGCTCCAGAAGCTCCGCCTTAGTCATAACCATCTCTCCTTTCGCGCGTCATCCTCATCCCTCACCCTTCCTCCTTCCCCTCGGGCCACCAGCCGGGTTGGGGGAGTTTGTTTTCGCGGCACCAGCGGCGTTCGTCGGCTCGCCATTGGGCTCGGTCGGCGATGGCCTTGTCCACGTCCTTCTTGTTGAGCACGTCGGCGGCCAGCAGGCCGGCTTTCTGCAGCGGGGCGATGTTCACGCGGACGCCGTCGTTGATGTCCGGGAAATACCGGGACTCTTGTTGCAGCAGGGCCTCTCGGCTCTCGGGTACCGGCCGTGTGCCGTCTAGCGAACACCACTTGTCGAGCGGCTCATCCTTGACGATCTTCGTAAGTTCTTTGGAGGCGATCTTCCCAGTTCGCCCCCAGTTCCGAAGGGTGTTGCGACAAACGCCCAGGTACTTCGCAGCCTCATTTATCCGAACGTAATCGTCGAGCTTTGGCATCCAAATCTCCCCAAACGAGGGGTGTTGGTGGACCGGTGCTATCACGATCCCGTAACATTACCAAACCCGGTCACGATCGAGAAGTAGCCCCGCCGCGCAACCCTTACCAGCCGTCAGGCTTCTGGCCTCCCCAGGGCCAACTCGATGACCCTTGGCCAATCCAGTCTTACGCCGACGCACTGGAATGAAGAGGGCACTTGCGCCGTATTCGTTTGACGGTTACGCTTCCATCGGCAAATGGACGAGGCACGCATCACCAGCTTCGGCCTCCTGATCGCGTACATCTTGCCCGGGTTTACAGCGCTGTGTGGTTTGGGCACCATATCCGTCACAGTGTCCTCTTGGCTCCGCAGCGTGCCCGGCAACTGCCCCACGGTCGGTGGATTTCTCTACGTCACCCTCACGTCGATAGGCCTCGGCATGACAGTGAATGCCATCCGTTGGCTCACGCTCGATTCATTTCATCATTTGACCGGCGTCCGCTACCCCGAGTGGGACTTTTCGCAGCTCCAGACCAACCTCGGCGGCTACGACAAGCTGGTCGAGTTCTACTACCGGTACCACGAGTTCTTCGGGAACACCCTGATCGCCGGCTCGTTCACCTACCTCACCTGGAGGTTTCTCCACCCAAGCTGGCAATACGTCCTCGCCGATGCTGTCTATCTTGCCTTTACAGCCCTTTTTTGGCTCGCAAGCCGCGACACGCTGACCAAGTACTACCGGAGAGTCGAGCAGTTGATGCCCAAGGCCGCGGACAAACGGCGCGACACCGCCTAACTGGGGGGTGGCATGAGTTCGCGCAACTCGACTTCCAGGGCGTCGGCCAGTCGCTGAATGTTGGCCAGGGAGATATTCCGCTCCCCCCGTTCCACGCTGCTGACGTAGGTACGGTGCAAGCCCGCCAGTTCGGCGAGTTTCTCCTGCGAGATCCCCTTGCTGAGTCGGACCTTCCGCAGGTGTGCGCCAAATTTGCCCAAAATCTCCGACAATTCCCGGCCTCCTACCGTTTTTGCTCCGGCCGCCCTTGCCCGGAGTGTCGCTGATTGCATACAATGAGTCTACAGACTTTGCGTTACGGTAATGCATAGTCTACACACTCAACCCGAGGAGGTGCGTTATGGCGAATGGAGGAGGAGGTCCCCACAAAGGCAAGGAATGTGGACTCCAATCACGAAAGCCCCCGGCGAAAACGGAATCGAAACGTGGGGCAAGCAAGGCTCCGCCCACAAGCAAGAGCCGTTGAAAAAGTGTGGAATCGCCGTGCTATTGCGGCAACGGTCCACGCGATCAAACAGTGTGCGATTCAGAATAGTCGCCTCTGATCCGCCGCCCCTGCCTCGCCTCGCTGAGGAGGGGTGGCGACTTCATCCCGCAACTCCGCGATCTTTTCCGTCGATACGCTGTTGATGCGTTCCCCGAAATCGCGAGCCGTGGGATCAAGCGGCATGCTGTGCAGCTGACAGACGCGATCCGCGGACCAAGCGGGTGGTTCCGGATTGCGAGAGAGCCACTCGATCAGGTCGCGCAATTCGTCGACGGCGTCCCTGACCGCCCGCACCTCGTCGCGGTGCTCCTGGATCGTTTCCGTGAGGTCCTGCATCTGAGCGGACAGTTCGCCGAGGTCCGGTAATTCGCCGAGTTGCTCCCGGATCGTGCAAACGGCCTCACCTTGCTCCTCGACGGCCTCCTTGATGGAGGTCAGTTGGGCCTGTACTTCATCCAGTTCGAGTTCACACATGGCCAACCGAGTGTGCCGAACGTCTGTCGTGCGGTCAAACGAAGCTCGCCGGCCTCGTGGCTATTCGGGCAGCCTAATAGTCGTCCTCGACCATCCGGCCCCCCTCGTCACATGCCGCGCATCCCAATTGACACGCCCCTCGCTGCGGCGAAACGGCCTCTTCGGATTCCGATGGAATCTCCGCCGGAGTTTCCAACGGGCATGGTTCTCCGTCGCCCGGGGCGTTCTGGTGCATCGCGAATTCGAGGATTGAATAAACGCGGTACCGCTCTTGGCTGGTGATATTGCCGAGCGTACTGAGGTACAGCGCTTCCCGCACCAGGCGCATCGCATGCTCGTCTCTTTGTCGTCCTTCAGGCCAGGCGCGAACGGTCTTTGCCTGACGAAGGAGGCATTCGACCCGTTGCCGGCGAAGAATCTCTCCCAAGCGGTTGTCCATGGAGACGGGCACTGTACCACGGCAAAAGCTGTTCGCCACGATATTCCTACCGTATTTCCGCGACGCGATCTGGGCCGTTCACCCACGGTTCGCGGTCGGATGCAACGCAACCTCAACCTGCTCGGCTGCGCGGCCGTACCGGTGACGTGACGTCCGCCGGATCACGGCGGGGTCCTGGTGAGAAGGCCGGCGAGGCACCGGCGGCAAAGTCACCATCGAGAAGGGCCCCGGCGTCGGCTCGCCACCAACAAGCAGGCGGGCATACGCCGTGTAATTGGGAAGCTGCAACAAATCCTGCGGCGTCGTATCCCCGCCGAGATGCTCCGCCAGTACCTCGGCATCCCGCACGCCGCAGCGGAAACAGACCGTTGACCCGCAGTTGCCCAGGACGGCCGACAGGGTCTGCCGGTCGATCTGATCGAGAAACTGGGTGGCCAACGCGGCGAAGGCCACACGGTACTTGCGGCTCTCGGAGAGCATCGTCGCAAAGCTTGTATTGCTCTCGGAAACGAAGTTGTGGAATTCGTCGATGTAGACCTGCACGTCCGGCCGCTCGTTCTCCGCCGCGTCGGCCCGCCCCAAAGCGGCGGTCTGCAGGGCCGCCACGAGAAGCGACCCCAGCAGGCTGCTCGTGTGTTCGCCGATGCGGCCCTTCGACAGGTTGCACAGGAAGATGCTGCGGGGATCGTCGAGGATGCGGCGGAGCCGGATCGTGCCGCGAGCTTGGCAGGTGATCGCCCGGGCAATGGGATTGCTCAGGAAACCATCCAGCTTGTTGAGCACGGGAGACACCGCCTCCGTGCGGAAACGCTCATTCCAGCGGTCGAACACGTCGCGCCAGAAACTCCGCACGATGGGGTCTTCGACTCGGGCGGTCATCGCCTGGCGGAAGGAGCCGTCGGTAAGCAAGCGTGACAGGTCAAACAGCGTCGCATCCTGCGCTTCCAGCATGGTCAGCAGTCCGTTACGGAGAATCTGCTCCAAGCGGGGCCCCCAGCTATCGCCGTAGATTCTCTTGAGCGAGGCGAGGACGCCATCGGCCACCAGCGGCTTCAGTCGGGGCTGATCACATTGGAGCGGATTGAAGGCGACGGGACAGTCGCGATCCGCGGCGTCGAAGAGCACCACCTCGTTGGTTCGCCGCCGCGGAATGCCGGCCAGGACGGCGTCGACGAGGTCTCCGTGGGGATCGATCAACCACACGCTGCGGCCCGCCTCGATGCTGTCGAGCGCCATCGTGCGGATCAAGGTGCTCTTGCCAGTCCCGGTTCGCCCGCAGACAAACAGGTGTTTTCGCAGGTCGTCGGCGCGGATGCCGAAACAGTCTCGCTCGTTGCGGAACCGCACCCGCCCCAGCACGGTCACCCCCGCCTCCCTTTCCTTTGAGGGGAGTTGGATCGGCGGCTCAAACTCGCGAAATGCGACCTTGTGCAGGCGGGCGATGCGGACATTGGAGACGGGCGGATGCCAGAGGGTGGCCAGTTCGTCGGCCGCCAGCAGGAATCCTCTTCCGCGTGGCTTGTCCAGCTCTCTGGGGCGCGCTCGTCCGGATACGAAGCGGGCTTGACGCGAGGTGAAGCGCCCCAGGGCGCCGGCGATTTCAATGTGCTTTTCGCGCGCCCGGCGAGCGGCGGCGCCCGGCGCCGCGACGGAGACGGTCAGATGCGTCTCGAAGAGATGGCGCGCGAGTTTTTCGGGCGACTGGAACGGCTTGCCCGCTTCGCGGCTGGCGAGCATCGCGACCAGGCGTGACAGCCAACGCCGATGGCAGAGGCGGCTGGTACACCAACGTCGATGGGCATCGGCGCAAAGGGGGTGAAGGAAGGGCCTTGACGCAGGCTCGGCGGCCCGGGCGGTTTGGCGATATCGCGCCGGGCGGGCCGGCTTGAGGCGGATGACGACGCGGGTGCGCAGACGGCCGGCCCGACCCGTCCTAAGCACAGAGAGGAGCGCCGCCAGGGGATCGGCAGGCGAGCGGGTGATGCGTTCTTCGAACGCCGGGTAGGTGTTGATCGCTTCGAAGTCGGGTACGAGGCGGAGCCGCCGGACCCAGCAGCGGTAGCCTTGCGGCGCGTCCAGGTGGCCGTCGGAAACGGGCTCGATCCGGCAGCCTGGGTACACGTCCCGGAGTTCCTCGGCCAGCGCCGTGGCCAATTGCTTGCCAGCACGAAAGAACAGAGACACGCGTCCGTCGACCGCGGCCATTTCCAGCGCCAGGGGCTGGCGGCGGGGGTTGCTTTCGTGCAGGGCATCGAACGCCGCCTCGGCATAGCGGGGCGTGCGCTGGTTGTCTGAGGCGGTGGTGAGCCGGAAGAGCATGAGGGCAACACGATAGCGCGAGAACCGCCGTCGAGCAAAGCAGGGAGTTCTTGTGATCGAAGGGGGCGGCTGGGGAAACCCGCCCCGCCGAGTGTACGGCCCGAACGGGGCGAGCCTGCCGTGGCCGCAAACCTCAGCCGGCGGACCGCTTCCCAAGACGTGTCGGAGGTGCTCGATCCGAGACTTCCGGAGCCCGTGCGCATCGCGCCACGACTGCGACGGCGACCGGAAGGCGTCTGGCGAAGGAAGAGGCTATCCGCACTGGGAAGCAGTTTCTGCTTGTCCCGCTGTTGGCGTTGCTCCAGTTCGCGCTCGCGGCGGCGGAGTTCCCTCCACCAGTCGGGCGGCGTCCGCTTTCTCTGTGCGGCCGCCTTGATATTGTCCACGAAGTAGGCCTGCGGCGTGCTGCGGAAGAACGTAGGGCCATGCCGTTCTCGGGCCGCCAGGGTAATGTCGGCCCACTGCTGAAGCAGCGAGGAGGGATACGCTCGCAGGAATCTGCGGATGGTTTTCGGATCGAAGCCGATGGAGCGGAGAGGCTCGACAAGCGGCGAATCGATGCGACTCGTTGTCTCGCGGCGCATGTCGGCAAAGGCCGTTCCGCGGTGGAGGCGGAGTGAGTAGGCCCCTTTGTGGACCTTGTTGAACAATCGGCTCGTTTGACGAAGGCCCGCCGGCATGCGGACGACGCCGAGGTCCGTCAGCTGCTCGATGCAGCGGGCCAACTTCTGTTTTAGGCTCCAGGTGTCGAGCGAGGGGCTGAAGCCGACCACGTTAATGGCGAGATCGTGCATGTCGAGCCGGCCCGTGGTCTCCCGCCGCCAGAACACCTTCTTCACGTAGAGGTACAAACGGCGCGTCGCCGCGTCGAGTTGACGATACAGGGCCAGATCGAAGGACAAGGCCCCGCCGGCCGCCTGAGCCAGCCCGAAGAAGATCGGGTCCCACGCAAACCGCCAGGCGCGGGACGAATCGGGGTCGAGGGGCAAGCTGTAGTTGAGGAGTCCAAAGCTGACGGCGCGGTGCTCGCCGCGGATGGGATCGTAGAAGGCCTCGTTCTGGTAACGGACCCCTGCCAATCTCTTGATGGCGGCTCGGAACAATTCGAATTCGCGGCCGCCCCGTTTGTCGGCGCTCACGACGCCAAGCTGCCGCAGGCAGTAGTAGGGTGTGGCGAAGAAGTCTGCGTTGGGTTCCGGCTGCCCAAGGGCCAGCGCCAAGAGGCCCCAGAGATAGAATTCGTCATGGGCTGACATGCCTTCCACGGCTGCGATCTGCGCTTGCGCCGTGCGGCGGTTTCGATGTTGGTCCGTGAAGGAGTAGCTGGTCTCGTGGAAGAAGTGGGAATCCAGCGAGCGGCTTGTATCGAGGGGGCAGAGGGCGTGCTCGACAAGCGTCAACTGAGCCCGACCTAAGATCGTGGGCGGCGACGGGGCATTTGTGCCGAGAGAAGCGCGCTTCGCAGACACGGAGGCTGTCATTCTACCCAACAGCTCGTTCGGTCTTGGAAAAATCGCCTTGACAGACGCGCTGGACAGGTTGTGACTCGGGTTTCCCGGGGAAACTCGCGTCAGACCTGATAGCCGGATCGAAGTCAAGCGGGCGCACGCTCGGGCGCTGCGGAGCGGAAGCTGAACCATTTTCTCTTGCGACTTGTCGGAATGTGTGGCACGGTATGCGTCGCCACCCATGATGAGCCTCGAATCGATCATCGCCATCAACAACGAGGTCGCCGCAACCGCGGCGGAGGAAGGCCGTCAGCCGCACGTCCCCGCCGGCCCGGAGGAGATGGACTCGTATCCGCCGTTCCCGTTCCCGGCGCTGGACGGATACGTGCCGGCGGGATGGGAGGTTGCTGACGGGAGCTGGTTCGTAAGCCGTATGGAGGAAGCACGCGGCGCCGAGCCGGCGCTGGACGTCGAACAGTTCCGCAAGGCGCTGCGGGAGTACGTGACGGATCATCGCGGTCATGGATTCGCGATCACGGAAGAAGGGCCATTCCAGGTGGTTGTAAGCGCTATGCGGCGCGTCCATGATCGCGCCGCGGCCGTGGTGAGTCACTGACAGGTATCCTCAGGCCGGTTCGATCCGTGCGGACGGCGCGGCGTTCGACAGGTTGCGCGAAATCGCAGCGGTCGTTCAAGTGGCGCCCTGTTCGTGTATCTGGCGCTTCACTTCCTCGATGGCTTGCGCCACGGCCCGGTTGGAGTTGTCCGGCGCGTCGAACGTGAAAACGACGCGGCAGCCGTTGGTGCGGAACGCGCGCCGGGAGGCGGTCGAAGAGGGGCGGGGCGGAGGTTGCTGCGGATAGAGGATTCGCTCCGCGCGTCGCTCGACATCGCTTGCGGAGAGGTTGTCTCGCCAGACGCGGTCAAACAGCTTCCGCTGGTCGCTAGCGGGCAACCGGGACAAGGCGTAGAGGTGCCGCTTCGTAACATGCTGCGTGGGATCGGAGCGTGCTTTGCTCTGCACCTCGGGGTCGAGGGCCAGGATCGAAAGGAGTTTCGAAACCTCACCTTTGGATTTGCCGGTCTGCCGGGCCAGTTCCTGCTGCGTCCACCCGTTGGCGTCCCGCAAGATCGCCAGAGAGTCGGCGAGTTCGAAGGCGCTGAGATCGCTGCGTACCCAGTTCTCAACAACCTGTTGGACGAGGATCTCGTTCTCCCGGGGCGACTTGACCCAACAGGGGAGTTCCTGCAAACCAGCCCGGACCGCTGCGGCATAGCGGCATTCGCCGGCGACGATCCGGTAGGTGTTGGTCTTCTCGATGTAGCGAACGGAGATTGGCTGCAACACGCCGTGGCGGCGGACCGATTGCGTGAGTTCCTCCAGGTAGGCCTGGTCAACGCGTTTGCGGGGCTGGTCGGGATCGGTTTCGATGCGGTCGATGTCGATGAGAAACGCGCCCGAAAGCCGCCGCCGTCCTTCGGCCGGGCCATGCGGGTTGGCGGGAGACTCGTCAAACGGCAGCGCGGCGTCGCGTTGAAACGTTTGTGACGCCGCCGCCAAGGCCGGCGCCGAAGTCCTCGGCGCTGTGGATGCGACAGACGACTTCGTCGAAGAGCCGGCGGGCGATGAAGGCTTCGCGGCTGCGAGGGGCGAGTTGCGTGACGGGGACGGCGTGGCTGACACTCTTCTCATAGCGTGCCAGATCGGGGACCACGGTGTCAAAGGCTAAGTCGGCGAACAGTTCGCGGAGCTTGGTGAGGTAGCTGTGCTGATAGGAGCGGGCGGTCCTGAACCGAGAAATGAGGTACCCCAGCAGCTGCAGCTTCGGATTCTCGCGCAGGCGGACGTAGTTGACCGCTTCGGTGACCTGCGTGATTCCCTGCGCGCCCCAGTCGGCGGCCTCCAAGGGAATGATGACGTAGTCGGACGCCACCAGAGCGGCGAAGCTGACCAGCGACAACCGCGGCGGGCAGTCGCAGAGGATGTAGCCGTAGCTGTTCCGCACCGACAGAAACGCGTCGAGCAGCGACCGCTGCAGGTCGGCGTTCTCCCATTGGCTTTGGCTGGTCAGGTCCAAGGGCGCCAGCGCCATGCTGGAGGGAATCAGGTCAATGTGCTCGAAGCGGGTTCCGTGGATGACTTCGGTCGCGGCCTCGTCGCTGCCGGGATGAAACAGGCGCTCGACGCCCGGAGCCGTCGGCGGATTCGCCAGCAGGTTGCGGGTCAGATTGGCTTGGGTGTCGAGGTCGACGCACAGGCAGCGAGCCGACCGCTCTTCGCAGACGGCGGCCAGGAGCCAAGTCGTGTGGGTCTTGCCCACGCCTCCCTTGAGATTGAGCACGGTGATCGTCTTGGCGGGGCCCTGTAAGAAATCTTGTGTCAGCTAGCAGTTGGGTGTAGTTTTTACCACCCTTTTTGCACTCACACGGAGGCTGACAGATGGATGATTCTTTGCAGGCGAAAGCGGAAGTTCTAGCTC